>ENA-ORRL01001362-ORRL01001362.1-human-gut-metagenome-genome-assembly--contig:-NODE-1362-length-18971-cov-13.208659_pt1 | contig 18971 bp, 10 predicted proteins | sample MGYA00242175_ERZ509134 | MGnify/ENA primary metagenome ERZ509134 (study PRJEB26280, sample SAMEA2338660) | human gut metagenome | biome: human gut; feature: human-associated habitat; material: faeces... | reverse complement strand
CGATGTCGGTCATTTCCTTCATCAGCCCGGCGACCTCGCGGCGCTGGAATGCCTGAAAATCCTTGTACTCCTTGCTCGGCACGCGGTACTGGTTGTTGTAGTAGCCCTGGTCAATGATGAACTCGGGGCGGAACTTATAGCCGACCTCTTTCTCAAACTGGTCGAGAATGTAGGGGGAAACCGAGGCCGAGTAGCCGTACCAGTCCACATACTTCTCGCGGCGCAGCTCATCAAACACGAGCGTGAACAGGTGGAAGAAGGTGGTAAAGCGGATGACATTGACGTAAGGATGGCTCTCCAAGTACTCACGCAGACGCTTCATTGTGTAGGCGTGGGTCTTGGGCTGGCGCACATCGAACGGGATCTGGTGCTCGACATCCTTCCAGTCATTGATGACCGAGTTGTACATGTGGACGGGGTCCCAGATCAGGTAGGCCAGGAAGCTGACCGTGTACTCATGGTAGGCGGCGGGGGCATCAATGATAACACTCTCGCTGGCGGCATCGTAGTGCCAGTCAGCGGTGGAGACGGGCTCACCCGTCGTGCGGTCCATGACCTCCCACCAGCGAGTAATGTCATCGTGGTCATTGACCTTCATCAGCTCGCGGCTGATGCCCGTCATCAGGGGGATGATCAGCGCACCATCCGCAGCGGTGTAGAACGGCGTCATAATGTAGCACTGCTGGGTTTCGTCGGGGTTGGCCTTGGCCCAGGCGTTGTCCTTGCGGGTGGTGTAGTAGGTGGCGTAGATCTTTGCGCCGGTGTCCTTCAGCTCCTGCGGGAACTCGGTGCCGTCGCAGTCGCGGATGGCATCGGCGCCCCAGCGTTTGAGCAGGTCGAGAGTTTCAGGAACAGCGTCCATATCAGTGGGGATCGTTACACGACCGTTTGTATTCATTTCTTGCTTTCCTCCGTCCATTGGTAAGATTGAGTTTGTCCGGCCTGCAAGGTGACCCAGCAATTCGTGTTGCAAAGATACCAGCTTCCGTCCTGTGTTGCTTTTACGGTAAGGCTGTGCTTGCCGTCTGCTGTCCGCTGATAAGAAATCAGCAGACCATTTTCTGCCCGCAAATTCTGAAATGCAACAGATTCATTTTTCCAGCCCTGCGGGCAGGCCGGTAAAACCTCGATATGATTCTTTTCGGAACGCAACAGCATTTTCTGTACTGCGTGTGCCGCCAGAAAATCTGCTTCCAGCGTAAAGGGGCGATAGTGGAAATCACAAACGCCGCTGTTTTTGTAGTCGCCGTTCAAATGGAATCCGTTCGGACTCAGGAAATGCTCTGCGAAGCGATGCAGCTCATACAAAGCACCCTTTCCATTGTTGCGGGTAATCTGCAAAAGTGCCATCCAACCGAAGGAAAACCCTACCCACTGCCCGCTGCCGAGATGTACAAGATGGTCTACTGTTGCATCTATTACGCTTCGATCCTGCAGATTTTCATAGCGCAGCATACACAGCGGCTCGATTGCCATAGCGTGGGAAAAATGGCGGTGCGTTTCCTGTAAGGTTTCATCGGGCGAAAGCATCAAACCGGTTTCTGTATCTACGCTCAACGGAGCAAGTTTGGCCTCCATTGCATGCCAATAGCCGCGGGGGCTGCCAAGCTGGTACTCGATCTGTACCAGAGTGTGGAACAGATAGTGCAGCAGCGCCAGATCGTAGTTGCTGTTGGGAGTCAGCCATGAGGCTGCCTCATCATCGTGAATTTCCGGTGAGGACGAGACCGGTAAAACCAGCTTTCCGTCCGGGCCTTCTTGGAGGAGTTCTTCCAGGCAGGCTGCCGTGGCGGTAAAGTAAGGCTCCACGCGGGTACGCAGAAACTCTTTATCCCCCGTCAGGCGGTAGTATTCATAAAACATCTGGCAGAGCCAGATTTGATTGGTCGGTGACAGGGAATACATTGGCCAGCCGCCGAGCGCTCCGCCGTCAATGTCCATAACACTGGGCAGGCACTCCCCTGCTGTGCCGTAAAATGCACGGGCAAATTTTGCCGCCTGCGGGCGCAGCGACCAGAGATAGTCGAGAAATACCTTTCCCTGCTCCGGGTGGTTGGCAGTCAGATAGTGACAGTAGGTGAATTGGGTGTTGAGGTCGTTGTGGTAATCACCTTTCCACGGTGGGAGCTGATCGTCATCCGCGCACCATACCCCTTGCAGCGGCATCGGGGCATTGCCCGGCTCGGAACCCGCTGCTAAAAAATAGTTGGCGCGGTACCAAAGCTGTTCGAGTGTTTCATCCGGCAGCTGCAAACTGCTTTTGCCCCAGTATTGCCGCCACCAGCGTTTATGCTGTTGCAGCAGCTTCTCGGCACCCATATCTTCCGCTGCACACAGTTCCAGCTTCGCCAGTTGGCTTGCTTTTTCTACGTTTTCTGCCTGCACGGCGGTATAATACAGCGTTGTGCCGCATTTTTTGCAGAGCAGCGTATAGGCGGTTCTATCATCGACCTTTTGGGAAAAGCCAATCATGCCATCCTCTGTTTCGGGGATAGCATCCGGCAGGGCGAGCTGCCGCAGGCTGCCGGGGGATACGCTGTTTCCTGCTTCGGCTGCCTGTGTACCATCGCCGAAAGATGGGCGCTCCACCGTAAGGGTCACATCCCGGTATGTTTCCGGCAGCATCAGCACTCCCACAGGCCGCCCCATACAGAGGAAGGCGCGCAGAATGATTGTACCGTTTTGCGAAAAGGATGCCACCGCCGTGCCCAAATCAAGGCTTGCCTGATAGCTGCCCTGCGGCAGTCCATCCAAAAACAAGTGTCCCGCGGGGATTTTTGTAGGTGTCGGGCGGGCATAGGGCGTATCAAAGATACGGCGTGTTTCTGCCACATCGCCTTTCCGTGCAAGCTCTACCAGTTTTGCATAAGTAAATTCTTTATCGAGTTCTTCCTGCGGGCGGCGGCGCAGCCACAGTCCGGCAATGTCCACGGAAATGCGCAGGTGCTCCATCGGCCCCCAAAAAAGAGAACCGAGTATGCCGTTCCCCAGTGGAATTGCTTCATCCCAGCGGGGTATTGGGCCGGTTAAATTGATGTTGCAATGTTTCGGGGGCAGCATATCGGTTCTCCTAACCTATTCGATTTTGTTTAGCCCTTAACGCCGCCAACGCTCAAGCCCTGCACGAGCTGCTTCTGGCCGACGATGAAGAGGATGACAGTGGGAATCAGTGCCAGCACGAGGGCTGCGAACAGCGCGCCCCAGTCGGTAGCGTAGCGCTGGATCTCATACAGGTTGGCAAGGCCGACAGGCAGCGTAGCCTTGGTCGGATCGGTAACCATAACGAGAGCCACCGGGTATTCGTTCCATGCTGCCATAGCGGAGATCATGCAGACCGTCACGATACCGGGTTTGCACATGGGAATGATAATGCTCGTCAAAATACGGAACGGGCCGCAGCCGTCGATCATGGCTGCCTCCTCATAATCACGCGGGATGCTGCGCAGGAAGCCGGTCAGCAGGAAGATAGCAAACGGGAACTGCATCGTTGCATACAGTACGCCCAGCGCCGTCAGGCTGTTGAGCAGGTTCAGCTTGTTCATCTGCAAGAACAGCGGAATCATAATATAAGTGGCCTGAATGAAGATGGCCGCCATGTAGATGTTCAAAATCAGCTTCGCGCCGGGGAACTTATACCGCACAAGGCAGTAAGAACACGGCACAACGCAGATCACAATAATGACCAGTGTTTCCAGCACGACATAAATCGAGTTGCCGATGTTGGCAGCAAGGTTAGATTTTTCATAAGCGCGGACGTAGTTATCCCATGCAAGTCCCTGCGGCCATGCAAAGGGGTCCGTCAGAAACTCTGTACTGGTTTTGAACGAAGAAACGACGTTCCACGCCAGAGGGTACAGCATGATAATGGCAACCAAAATCAGGAACAGGCGCGTCACCCACTTGATGACCTTTGCTCTGATTTTGCTTTTTTCATTTTGTGTCATATTACTGACCTCCTTCGGAAGCATCGGTCAATTTGCGGGACAGCATGGACAGCGCCACGGAGATGGCGAGCGTAAAGACCGTGATAGCCATGGCATAGCCAAAGTTGCCGTTGACAAAGCCCTGCGTGTACATATATTGCAGCAGAACGCTGGATGCACCGTTAGGACCGCCGCCAGTCATGACCTGCGAAAGCACAAAACTCAGGTTGATGGTGCCGGAAAGTGCCAGAACAAAGGTGATGCCGATAATATCTTTCATCAGAGGCATCGTAATACTGATGAGCTTGCGCCATGCGCTGGCACCGTCCAGCGTTGCGGACTCGTAGATTTCCGGCGAAATGCCGTCCATAGCCGCGATGTGCATGACCATGTAGTAACCGGCAGCCTGCCACAGCAGCGTGAACGCGATGCACCAAAGCGCAGTCTTGCTGTCGCCCAGCCAGGAACGCTGCAAGCTCTCCAGCCCGACAGCACCAAGAATCTTATTGACGATGCCCACATTCGGGTGGAACACAAAACTCCATATAATACCTACAACGGTCAGAGAAACGATGTTCGGGAAATAGAAAAGCGTGCGATACAAGACCATTTCTTTCAGCTTGCACTGGTTCAAAACGAATGCCAGCACCAGACTACAGAAAATTGTGATAACGGGAACAACCGCCATCAGCTTTGCTGTGTTTATAAGTGCTTGAATGAAAGATTTGTCGTGGAACATATAGATATAGTTATCCAGTGCCACAAATTTGTTGTTAAGCCCCAGAGAGGTCGCATTGGTAAAAGAAAGATATAATGCCTGCGCCGTAGGCCAGATCGTGAACATAAGAGTTAGGATCACGGCAGGCAGAACGCTGATGCAGATAAACAGTATGGGAAGTGGCTGCGCCTTTTTTTGGCGATTTTGGCGGTTTTTCAAACAAGTTTCCCCCTTAAAAAGAACCCTGCCAAGTTCGCATGGCGTTTACTCGGCAGGGTCAATCTTACTTTGGTCAGTGGAAATTCAGCAATTCAGCTTACTTGGAAGCAGCAATCTCCTCGAAAGCAGCCTCGATGCCGTCACGCCACTGCTCGGCAGTCATGTCACCATTCATAACGTCACTGGCAACATTGAAGACGGAATCAGCGATAACGACCTTGCTGGTGTCGGGCATTGCATCCCAACCGAAGACCATGAACGTGCCTTCCTGATAGATGTCGTTCATGTTGTAGACACCATCGGTAACGATGCCCTTGACCATCTCGTTGGCCTTCTTCAGAGCATAGATGCCGTTGGCTTTTTCTGCGAACAGCTTAACGGAATCCTCAGTGTACAGGAAGCGCAGGAACTCTTTTGCCAGTTCGGGGTTCTTGGCGTTGGCAGGAATCTCAAACTGCTCAACGGAGCTCATAACATAGCGGGTTTCGCCGTCATCTAGAACGGGTGCGCAGGTCAGACCAAACTCAAAGCCGTCAGCACGGGGAGCATCGGCCATTTCGCCTTCCATCCAGTTGCCGTTGGGGATGAACAGAGCCTTGTTCATCATCATGTCAGTCTGGCTCTGGGTATGGTTCAGAGCAACGGTGCCATCCATCAGGTAGCCATCGGTGCCGATCTTTGCCATGTTCTGGAAGACCTTGAGGGCCTCATCAGAGCTGAGGGAGCCGGGCGTGTAGGAGGCGATTGCCTTCATGTTGTCGATGCCGGTGGCAGATGCCAGCGCGGGCCACAGCATGCTTTCGAGGTAGCCGGGGTAGATGCCCTGATAGGTAAACAGCGCGATACCCTTTTCCTTGGCCTTGTCGCCCAGTTCAAAGAAGTCATCCCAGGTCACAGGCGTTTCCCAGCCGTTCTCTTCGAACAGGGTCTTGTTGTAAACCAGACCCATCGGGCTGGCATCAAACGGGGCAATGTAGATCTTGCCGTCGCCGTAAGGAGAGCACTTGGCGGAATCCAGCAGGCCATCGATGACCTGATCCTTCAGCGGGGTGTCATCATCAATGCCGCCCTCCTCAAAGACATCGGACAAATCCATCAGTGCATGTTCCTTAACCATGGAGGAAATCAGGCCGGTGGAGTCGTTGTCGTTCATCGAGATGAAGTCGGGCACATTGCCTGCCACGATCTGCGGGCGGATGATGTCGCCAATCTTCGGGCTGATCTGCATATTGACAGTGACGCCGGGATAGGCATCCTCGAAGCGTTTGATGATTTCGTCCCAGTACTCGGAACCGTAGCCGCCCTCGAACACTGCGATGTTCAGTTCATTGTTCTCAAAGGTCTTCTCACCGGTAGAGGCTTCGCTGGTAGCGGCGGACGTTGCTTCGGAAGAAGCGGCCTCACTGGATGCTGCTGCGCTGGAAGATGCTGCGCTGCCGCAGCCTGCCAGACAGGTAGCTGCCATTGCAGTGGCAAGCATCATGCTGATTGCTTTTTTCATGGTTTTCCTCCTAAAAATTATTCCTTCTTTGTTTGGGATGCGGCTCATTTGTCGTTCCCTGATTGCACTCTTATTATATCGGGCAAGCCGGATTTGATAAATGTATTCCCTTTACTTAAAGATGGATTTTATTGACTTTTTCTGTCGTTGCCCTTATAATTCAGGTAATGTATGGATAGATTGTAGTCACTTTGCACAAACGGAGGCCTATATATGTCACTAAATGCACAAAAAACGCGTGAGTTTTTCCCAAATGTGTTGCGACGAATCAAACTTCGCACCCGTCTGTTTGTGACATTTTTGATTATTTCTCTTGTTCCCGTCATCACGATTGGTATTTTTTCTTACCATGCATACACCCAATCCATGAACGAAAAGGTCAAACAGGCTGCCTTACAATCTATCGAACTACTCAATAATAATATGTCTACCCAGCTTGGCATTTATAGCGACTACATAGGTTCCATCTCCGTATCTGATACTGTACAGAATGGTGTCGCATCTGTCAATAATGGGCACCCCCTTACAAGTGATATTGTGAGCGGTATTGGTGAAATGATCGTCACAATTCCTTTTCAGAGCACACACCTTAAAAACATCCGCGTCGTTTCCAATGACCGCACAGTCATCTACGATTTGGGCTATGACGATATTACACCCCAGCGTTTTAATGAATTGCTGGATAATATTGAAGCCGCCTCTCCGCAGGATAGTCTGCAATACATCCACACTTACCGCGCCAACGATAAAATTGTCATTGGCCGTAAAATCTATGATATGCACCACACCAGCACGCCGCTGGGGTATATCATGCTGTACATTGACGAATCCCAGCTAAGCCGCTACATATTTACCGATGTTTCCTTTGGCGAGGGATCCAACTTCCTGCTGATCGATGCTGTCGGCAATGTGGTTTCTTCTCAGAACGCGGAACTGCTGGGAGAAGATTTGGCCGATGACCCGATTTTCCAGCAGATCACGGCGCATCGTCAGGCGGGTGAAAACAACTTTTTATGTGAGCTGAACGGCGTAGATACGCTGACGATTTTCAAATACAACACGACCTATAATGTATATCTGGCAGCCACAATTCCGCAGGCCTACATTACCAACGGCACAAAAACCATCAATATGATGCTCATCGCGCTGGCCGCAGTGCTGGTCGTTGTCAGCTTGTTCCTGACACTGCTTGTCTATCGCAGCGTTATGCACCCTATTGACAACATGGTTGCCGCCTGCAATGCGAAAAGCGATGAGGAAATCGGGCTGAAAATCAATGATACCAGCCCCGACGAGCTCGGATTTCTGGCGCGCACCATCGACAACATGGTCAACGAAATTGGTCTGCTGGCGCAGCGCTGGAGCGATGATCAGCGCAAAATGCGCGAGTTGGAATTGCAGACCCTGCAATATCAAATCAACCCGCACTTCCTGTTCAATACCCTGAACACCTTAAAGTGGATCGCCACACTTAATCACGTCACCCCGGTCAGCCACGGCATTGATGCCCTCTCTTCCCTGCTGCAAAGCACCCTTATTAAAAAAGATGAACTGATTCCGTTTGACGATGAACTGCGCAACCTGAAAAACTACTGCGACATTCAGCAGCTGCGCTACGCAGGGCGCTTTGAGATGGAATACCAAATTGAAGATGCTGCCGGATACTGGACAGTACCGCGCTTTATTTTGCAGCCGCTTGTAGAGAACTCCATCCTGCACGGCACGGCGGATGAAGATGATTTTGTCACCATCACCGTCCGCGCCACTGTGAGCGAGAACCTGCTTAGCATTCATATCTCCGATACCGGCTGCGGTTTTGACCCCAGTGCCATCAAGGAGAAAAATTCTGAGCGCTTCTCCGGCATTGGATTGAGCAACGTAGATGAGCGTATGCGTCTGCATTACGGAAATGAATACGGTCTTACGATTGAAAGTGCCCCCGGCATCGGCACACAATGCATTCTCCGTATTCCAAATGAAGCCATTCGTTGAGGTAACACAATGTATAATTTATTGCTTGTAGATGATGAGCCACTGATTAAGGTTGCTTTCCAGTCCGCCGTGGAGTGGGGCAAGAACGGATTCCTGCTGGCGGCAACAGCCAGTAATGGGCAGGAAGCGCTGCACATTGTAGAGACACAGCACATTGATGCGGTTATCACGGACTTGAAAATGCCCGGCATGGATGGGCTTGCGCTCATTCATGAATTGAAAAAGCGCAGCTTTATCGGACCGATTCTGGTATTGAGCAACTATTCCGATTTCGATTCCGTGCGCACAGCCCTAACGGACGGCGCTTATGACTACTTCCTGAAAATCAATATGAACGGGGAAAGCATCGGCGAGCATCTGGAAAAGATGGCCGATTTGCTTCGTGTCCAGCAGCAGCGCCAGACGGAGGAGGACCACCGATCCTTTGCCATTGAAGCGCAGAAAAAGGAGAATGCCCTGATTCACTGCGCCCAATGGGTAACGTCCACTGCTGAACCCTCCCCTGCTTCTAATCCGTTTTCCATGCTGCCGGAACCGCTGTCCTTTCCTATCCGGCTGTTTACCGTCACTTTAATTCCCGCAAAAACTCATCCTATGCCCGCGCTGGATGCTGTGACCGACTTAATTACCGAGGTTTTCGATGAAATCAGCGGCAAAGTATTTCTGCACACCCATGAGGATGAAATCTGTGGGCTGATCAGCAATGAAAGCCTTGTAGCCTCCGGGCGTACTCTGGATAAGAAACTTGCCCGCTTGCAACGGCAGGTCACAACATATTTTCTGGATGCCCCGGTCATCATCTACCACGACAAGCCCATTTCACTGGCTGAACTCCGCCAGGGCTACCAGCTGTGTGAGGATTCTAAGGCGCTCGCCTTTTATGTGGGGTGCAGTGCTCCCATAAAGGCAACGGCACACACAGTTACCGCCCAACCCTTCCATGTCTCTCAGGCAGAACTGTCCAAGGCCACCGCAGCAGCAGTGCAAAATACCGATGAATTACAGATGCAGATTGCTGTTCATACTTTCTTCCAGAATTGTGCGGCGCTCTGTATGCCGCCGCAGCGCGTCCGTGAAGCCTGCCATCTGTTGCTGGAGCGTCCCGGCGAGAATATGATTCCGCAGGAGACACTGGAGCAAACCTTTAAGGAAATAGAAAAAGCCCCCACTGCGGAGGCTCTTGAACAACTGCTCTGCCTGGTTTTACAGGAGCGCATGGGACTTAGCAAAATTGCCTTGAGCAAATTCAAAAAAGAGGTGCAGGCCGTCATCATCTATGTAAACGCGCATTATATGGACAAGCTGACGCTGGACGGCATCGCCGACTATGTAGGGCTGAACCGGGAATATCTGAGCCGCCTGTTCTCCAAAGAGACCGGCATCGGTCTGTTCCAGTACATCAACGAGGTGCGCATGAAACGCGCCGGTGAGATGATCCGCAGTAATAAGCAGGTCTATGTCAAGGAAGTAGCTGCCGCCGTAGGCTTTGATGACCCCTACTTTTTCTCGCGAAAATTCAAGGATTTTTATGGGAAAACGCCGAGCGAATATGCTGAAGCGTAAAGGGCGCATTCGGCTGTTTCGTGGCAGCATTGAATTTCAGAAACCGATAAGGGGAACGGACACATGAGCAAATATGATGCGCTTTGGGCATACATACAAGGGCGTAATGAAGAAACGCTGGTTTTGAGTTTTGCGGATATTGCGCAAATTGCCGGTACCCCGTTGGAGCAACGCCCTGACCAGCGAGGCATTTGCCGCTTTTATTTAAGAGCATAACTCTGCCCGTTCTCAAGCACAGATCAAGCGGTGCGAGCGTGAAAAATCCTCGGTTCGTGCCAAAATCGAACATGTCTTTGCGGTTCTGAAACCCCAGCTTTGATACCGAAAGACACGATATAGAGGCTTGCAAAAACAAACTGCAAAAGTGAATATCCTGCTTGCATTAGCAAATCTGATCCTCGCTGACAGACCCTGTCTGACGGCTTGATTTATTTTTGCCTTGCGAGCAAATTCAGGAGCGCTTCCAGCTGTTTACGGGTTGGTTGCTCTCCGTTTTTTCTTTTATGGCATTGCGCGGTGTTGCCTTAGAAACTACTATCTGTCGCGCCTTATACTGCCTCAGTCGGGATCATTTCTTTCCTATACTGCGCCGGTGACTTCCCTATCTCTTTCTTAAACACCCTGCTGAAATACAGCGGGTTCTCATACCCTACGATTTCGGAAATTTCCTTGATGTTGTAGGTCGTCCGCTCCAACAGGCTTTGGGCGTTGACCATGCGCAAGGAGAGGATGTACTGGGCCGGGGACATACCGGCGTACTGTTTGAAATTGTGTATAAACCAGTTGGTGCTGATGTGCAGGGATTCCGCATAATCGTCTATGCTGATCTTTGTGTTATAGTTCTCGTTGAAGTAAGCCGCCGCGCGTTCAATTTGCTCTTGGACGTTGCCGGTGGCTTTTTTCTGTTCATGCTGTTGGCGGTCCACCAACAGCAGAATATCGTTGAACAGCGATGCAATATAGTCCTCGTACCCATAGCGGCACAGCTGCAACTCCTGAATGATCTTGCGGAACAACGCCTTGTAATCCGGCAGCACACCGCAGTAGAATACATGCTCATCGAGCGAGATGCCGTGATACGCCAGTATGTTCTTTACATCGCTGCCTGTGAAGTGAATCCAGAAAACTTCCGGGTTATCTTCCAGATAATATACATATTTTTGGATTTCTTCCGGCTTGTACAGCACCATATGGCCCGCGCTGACGATTTCTTCCCTGCCGTCAAACCAGAAATGCGTCTTGCCGTTTGCCACATATAAAATCTGGTAATCCCTGCGCCCTTTCTGCCAGTAAGTCGGTAGGTTGGGGCGCGTTTTCAGCCGGTAGGTGCCACAGCTGCCCACCACCAACGGCGTGGAGTTGTCTTTGAAATCTGTACGGGAATTGTTCAGATATCCAGCGTTAATGTACACAAAAATTTCCTCCTGTTTTTGTGAATATTGCTAGGTGCTTCGTCCATTTTACCTTCACTTTACAAAAAGCCATTGATTTTGTGCATATTTAGTGCAATACCGTTTATGTTTTATTGTATATTGAAATTGTATAATAATTTCAGACGAAACGCAAGCAGAACTGTATAAATCACAGGAGGAGAATGGATGATTATTCCGCACTATTACGAGGACCCGCACACACTGCATGTGGGTACCATGCCGAATCGTGCCTATTACATTCCGTCATCCCGGCGCAGCGATGCCTTAGTCGAGCACCGCGGGACCTCGGATCGCTTCCAGCTTTTGAACGGAAGCTGGAAATTTCGGTACTACGCCAGTATTTATGACTTGCAGGATGCTTTCTATGAGGTCGGCTATGATGCCTCCGCTTTTGACAGCATCCCGGTCCCCAGCGTGTGGCAGAACCACGGTTACGACCACCACCAGTACACCAACATCCGTTATCCATTTCCCGCTGATCCGCCGTATGTTCCCAAAGAGAACCCCTGCGGCGCTTACCTCTACGACTTCACCTACCAAAAGGATGCCGCTGCCCCGCGCGCATTTCTGAATTTTGAGGGCGTTGCCTCCTGCTTCTACGTCTGGCTCAACGGTCAGTTTGTCGGGTACAGTCAGGTCGCCCATTCCACAAGCGAGTTCGATGTAACGAAGTTTTTGCAGGACGGCACAAACCATCTGGCGGTCCTCGTGCTGAAATGGTGCGATGGCAGTTACATGGAAGATCAGGATATGTTCCGCATGAACGGCATTTTTCGTGATGTCTACCTGCTGCACCGACCGGAGCAGTGCATCGAGGACTATTTCATCACCACCGACATCCACGGCAGCACCGCAGAGGTTGCTGTCCGCCTGCGTTACTACGATTCCGCCGTTGCCACCCGCATCACCCTCTACGATGCAGCCGGCACGATGGTCGGCAGCGTAACGCCCGTGGAAGCACCGGATGATGCGGCATTCCCCTATCATGCAGAAATCACCGTTGTTGACCCGACACTCTGGAACGCAGAGCAGCCCTACTTATATACCCTTGTGCTGGACACGCCCAACGAGACTATTACGGACCGTGTGGGCATCCGTGAGGTTCATGTTGCCAACAACCAGATTTATGTCAACGGCCAGTCCATCAAGTTCCACGGTGTAAACCGCCACGAATCCGACCCCGTCACAGGATATGCTGTTGGCTTTGAGCAGACGAAAAAAGACCTGCTCATGATTAAAAAGCACAACTTTAATGCCATCCGCACCAGCCATTACCCGGATGTGCCTTACTTCTATCAGCTCTGCGACCAGTACGGCTTCTTTGTCATTGATGAAGCCGACAACGAGAGCCACGGTGCGTCCGAATACTATTGCGAGGGCAACGAAAGATGGCCCAACCACGTTGAAAACTGGAACAAGCCCATCGCAGACAACCCGGAGTTCACCGAGGCCACCGTAGACCGCACCCGCCTCTGCGTGGAGCGTGACAAGAACCGTCCCTGCGTCATCATCTGGTCGATGGGCAACGAGAGCGCCTACGGCTGCACGTTTGAAGAAGCGCTGGCATGGACAAAGAGTTTTGACCCCCGCCGCCTGACCCACTACGAGAGCGCCCAGTACCGCAGCAAGAACCGTAAATACGATTTCTCGAACATTGATATGTTCAGCAATATGTACCCTTCTCTCGAAAGCATTCAGGAATATCTGGACAACGAGCCGGACAAACCCTATATCATGTGCGAGTACAGCCACTGCATGGGCAACGGCCCCGGCGATTTGGAGGATTACTTCCAGTTCATTCAGAGCCATGACGGCTTGGTCGGCGGTTTCCTGTGGGAATGGTGCGACCACGGTATTTATAAAGGGAAGATGCCCGACGGCCGCGACATCTATTATTACGGCGGCGACCACAATGAGTGGCCGCATGACGGCAATTTCTGCATGGACGGTCTGGTCTACCCCGACCGCCGCCCGCACACCGGGCTGTTGGAGTTCAAGAACGTCTATCGCCCGGCGCGTGTTGTGAAGTACGACCGGGAATCTGGCATGCTCATGCTGCACAACTACATGGACTTTGTTGATTTGACCGAGTATGCCGCACTAACCTATCAGGTAAGCTGCGACGGCGAGGTCATCGACAGCGGCTTCATCCCCTACCCTGACGGTTTCACCCTGCCGCCGCACAGCGAAAACGCCTTGCCGTTGGCCGTCCATATTCCCGATAAAGGCAAGTGTTTCCTGAAAATCTTCTACCATTGCGATAAAGACCTGCCCTTGCGTTCGGAAGATCATCTCCTGGGTTTTGATGAAATCCTGCTGGAAAACGAAGACAGCCACAACCAGAAAACCTTGGCTATGTGGAGTGATGCCCCTTCCAACAGCACAATCACTGTTCAGGAGACGGACCGCCATTTGACGCTGCGCGGCAAGAACTTCACCTACAACTTTAATAAGCTGACAGGTCTGTTCGCCGCGATGCAGTACGAGGATGCAGTCCTGTTGGACAAGGAAATGGAGTTCAACATCTGGCGTGCTCCTACAGACAATGACCGCAAGCTGAAGCTGGATTGGCTGGCTGCCCGCTATGACCACTGTATGACCAACGCCTACCGCACCGAATATCAGGTGACGGACAGCGGTGTGGCTCTGCGCGCCAAAGTCGGCATTGCACCGATCAGCTTGCAGAAATTCCTTGATTTGGATGTCTGCTGGACGATTTCCAACAGCGGTGCAGTAACGCTGGCACTGCACGCTGAGCGCAACACGGTATTCCCCGAACTGCCGCGCTTTGGCCTGCGCCTGTTCCTGCCAAAAGAAATGGCCCGCGTCAGTTACTTCGGCATGGGTCCGATGGAAAGCTACTGCGACAAGCACCATGCTGCCAGCCACGGCTACTTCAGTTCCACCATCTGGCAGCAGCACGAGGACTACATCCGCCCGCAGGAGAACGGCAGTCACTATGATTGCGATTATGTCCAGCTGGATGGCGCTGGCATCAAGCTTACCGCTGTCGGTGCAAAGCCGTTCTGCTTCAACGCCTCGCACTACACGCAGGAAGAGTTGACTGAAAAGGCGCACAACTATGAGCTGCATCCCTGTGACAGCACCGTTCTCTGCCTTGACTATGCACAGAACGGCATCGGCTCTGCCAGCTGCGGGCCGCGTCTGGCGGAGCAGTACCGCCTTGACGACGCTTCCTTCGATTTCAGCATCCATTTGATTCCTGAAAAAGCATAACCTCTCTACACAAAAGAATGGAGAAAATCTCATGTCTGAAAACACAGAAAGACGTTATTTAAAATGGTATAACAAGGTCGGTTACGGCTCCGGCGATGTTGCGGGCAACGTGGTCTATGCGTTCCTCTCCTCGTTCGTTATGATCTACCTGACCGACACCGTCGGCCTGAATCCCGGCATCGTCGGCACGCTGATCGCTGTGTCCAAGCTGTTTGACGGCATTACCGACATCTTCTTTGGCTCGATGATTGACAAGACGCACTCCAAGCTGGGCAAGGCTCGCCCGTGGATGCTCTACGGCTACATCGGCTGCGCCATCACACTGATCGGCATCTTCGCCATCCCCATGGGCATGAGCGAGTTTGCCAAGTACGCATGGTTCTTTATCTGTTATTCCCTGCTGAACGCTGTGTTCTACACGGCCAACAACATCGCCTACTCTGCCTTGACTTCCCTTGTCACCAAGAACAGCGCCGAGCGAGTCGAGATGGGTTCCTACCGCTTCATGTTCGCGTTCGCCACTAGCCTTGCCATTCAGTCTTTCACGCTGCTGGCTGTCTCTGCACTGGGCGACACTGCCGAAGCATGGCGCACCGTGGCTATCGTCTATGCCATTATCGGTCTGATCGTCAACACGCTCTCTGTTTTCTCCGTCAAGGAGTTGCCGGAGGAAGAGTTTGTCGATACCACGGATAAAGCCGAAATCGAGAAAGACGAGAAGTACGGTCTTGTCGAAGCTGCCAAGCTGCTGGTCTCCAACAAATACTACCTGATGATCTGCGTCACCTACATTTTGCAGCAGATCTATGGTGCCATGATCAGTATGGGTACCTACTACACTGCTCATATCCTTGGCGACAAGAACCTGTTCGGCGTGTTCTCTTGGGCCATCAACATTCCTTTGATCATCGCACTGGTCTTTACCCCGACCCTCGTTGCCAAGATGCACGGTATGTATAAGCTGAACGTCGGCAGCTATGCCCTTGCTACCGTGGCCCGCGCGCTCGTTGCCGTGGCCGGCTATACTGGTACCGGCGATGTCAAGATGATGCTGCTCTTCACGGCCATCGCTGCACTGGGTCAGGGCCCGTGGCAGGGCGACATGAACGCCGTTATCGCCTCCTGCTCCGAGTACACTTGGCTGACGAAGCACAAGCGCGTGGACGGCACGATGTACTCCTGCACCTCGCTCGGTGTCAAGCTGGGCGGCGGTCTCGGCACCGCCATCACCGGCTGGCTGCTGGCGTTCAGCAACTACGATAAGGCGCTGGCCGTGCAGCCGGAATCCTGCATCAATATGCTGAAACTCATGTACCTCGTGTTTCCCTTTGTGCTGGACGCCATCATTACCTTTATCCTCTCCCGCATGAAGGTCGAGGAGGCCAACGATAAGATTCGTGCCGAAATGAAAAACTGATATTCACTATTCTCCTTCTAAAAAAGGGCTTCCGCATCTGCTGGCGGAAGCCCTTTTTCTGTAGAGGCCTTAGGGGAAATGTTGTTCCCGGATACAGAATTTTTGCACACGCGTGTGCAAAATCTTAGTTGGCTATACTTGCATCCGGCCAAGAAAAAAGAGCCTACGGAAAACTCCGTAGACCCTCATTGTCTTTCTAGCAAGTATAATACTATCACATCGAAAGGGAAAAGTCAGTGCAAGACCAGTGCAAACTTTTCATCAGAATTAACTTCTTTGTTTTCCTAATCGCGTTTAATGTATTTAGTGATAGTATCGATTAATTCCTCCATGTTAATCGGCTTGGAAATATGGTCATTCATGCCTGAATTCAGGGATGCCTGAATATCATCTATAAAAGCATTTGCAGACAAAGCTATAATTGGAATCGTAACTGCATCGGACCGCTCTATACCCAAGGCTCGAATGGCTTTTGCTGCTTGGTGTCCATTCATGTTTGGCATCATAATATCCATCAAAATAAGATCGTATGTGCCTCGTGGATGATTTTTAAACAAATCCACAACTTCTTTTCCGTCTGATGCGCGTGTTACGGTCATACCAGCTTCTTCCAGTATTATCGTAGCAAGTTCAGCATTTAGATCATTATCCTCAGCCATAAGAACATGAATACCCGTCAAATCTCTATGCAGATGTTGTTTTTGTTCTGATTGAATAACCTGTTCTGGCAGCTCCATTGGGATTTCCACTGTGAATGTAGAACCTACACCTTTTTTGCTCTCAACAGCAATCGAACCGCCCATCATATCCACATATTTTTTTGTGATGGCCATACCAAGACCGGTTCCCTTATATTGAGTTCTGGCATTAGCAACATCTTCTTGTGAAAACGGATCGAATAATTTTTTCTGGAACTCTTCGCTCATGCCAATGCCGTTATCTCGAACAACATAACGAGTTATGATATGTTTCTCATCCGCTCCCGGGTAACTGCTGATATCCAAAGTAATCTTTCCGCCGTCCTTTGTGAATTTCACAGCATTGCCAAGAAGATTCACCAAAACTTCTCGGATACGCACAACATCCGCAAGGACATATAGGTTCTTTGGGCTTTCTCGATGTACTTCAAACTTAAGATCTCGATTATAAAGAAGTCCATTCATAATCGCCTGGACGTTATCTGTCAATTGCGTAATGTCCACTGGCTCGGGCGAAATAGTAACTTTTCCGCTTTCAATGCGAGTAAAATCCAGAACGTCATTCAACAAAGAGAGAAGATGATTCGAACTTTGTTGAACTTTCTCCAAGCTAGCATGAATATCTGAAACCGTGTTCTGGTGAAGCGCAATGTTTGTAAATCCAATAATGGCATTCATCGGCGTTCTGATGTCATGGCTAATACTAAGCAAAAACGCAGATTTTGCTTTGTTGGCAGCATCTGCTTCCTCAGCGGCGGTCATCAATAATTGTTTTTGTTTTTGCTCTTCTGCCCTGCTTTTCTGGTAAACATAATAGGTATATAAACAAATTAAAAGCAATACAGCTCCTGCGACTAAACCGCAGATGATGGAAATATGATTCGTCTTTTCAACCATTCCATAAGCTGATTGCATATCCATTTCAATGCAAAATGCGCCAATGATTTCTCCTGTCCCATCATGATTTGCTCTTACAGGATAGCAAGCCGTAAAAATCGGACCCCATGTTGTATCAATGATATCCTGAGAGTACACTTTCTCCCCAGAAATAGCCCTATCAATATACGGAACCATTTCTTCCTCAATATAATCTCCAGGGTGTCTTACATCATCTGCATTCGGATCCAAACCGTCTACCACATAAACGAGTTTTCCTTCTTCATTTTTTTTAGCGGTGTAAATATATCGAGTAGAATTCAGTGTTCTGATTTCATTGAAATAGGAAGAAATATCCTTATATAATTGCTCCTTTTCATCAGATTGATCGTTGATTTGATCGAAATCCTTTTTGCTGATTCTTCCGTCCACAAGTTTGTGTACTGCATCTGCACTCGCTGTGTCACGTGCGATTTCTGTTTCAAGGGCGGTCTTAGTGTAAGAACTTTGCAGAATAAATGTGTACAACGCTATTACAAAAATTATCAAAAGGCCCGCAATCACAAAGATACTGCCTGTATTCTTCAGCCTAAGGCGTTTTTTCAAATCAATTCCTTCTTTTGTTTTCTTCATGCTGCTCATTCCCATCCTCTAAATCCCAATTTACCGATTCTATCATAGCACATTTTCATACAGTCTTCAATCGGGTAGGAGGTAAATAGTTATTTTATTTACCTCCTACCACACCACCGTACATGACAGAAAGGAATTTACCATGAAAAAGACTATTTGGAAAAGCATTCTTTGTGCAATGCTCGTTACGCTGACTGCCTGCATTTTGTGTATCGGCGCATTCGCTGCCAAGTATACCTGTATCAAGAGCGGCTGCAACAGAGAGGCGGCTAAAGGCTCTGCCTATTGCTGGGTACATAAACCCACGAAGAGCAATTCCAGCGTCTCCGGCAGCGGCTCCAGGCCGTCCAACAGCAGCTCCAGCACAAAGCATAAATACACCTGCATCAAGGACGGCTGCACGCGAGAAGCGGATAAGGACTCTGCCTACTGCTGGGTACATCGCCCGTCCAAATCTTCCACCAAGAGCAGCACTTCTTACAGCTCCAAATCTTCGTACAGCAGCTCTTACTCAAGCAGCAAAAAATCCTACAAGACGTATGATTCCTATGACGATGGCTACGATGCCATCTATGATGATGACGACTACGATGAGGATCGCTACGACAGCGACCCGGACTACGCAGCAGGCGTAGATGACGCTATGGACGAGTTGGATTGGTATATAAACTAAAGAACGCCGAGGGTTTCTCCCATATATGGGAAAGGATTCCTCGGCGTTCTTCATTTCATGCTTTTTGATTGCCCGGTCAACAGTATCA
>ENA-ORRL01001359-ORRL01001359.1-human-gut-metagenome-genome-assembly--contig:-NODE-1359-length-18996-cov-3.512433_pt1 | contig 18996 bp, 18 predicted proteins | sample MGYA00242175_ERZ509134 | MGnify/ENA primary metagenome ERZ509134 (study PRJEB26280, sample SAMEA2338660) | human gut metagenome | biome: human gut; feature: human-associated habitat; material: faeces... | reverse complement strand
TCGGACAGGTTGATACCGAGCAGGAGCCGACGCAAGTTGTCAACCATGACCGCCGTAACATGGTTGATGTAAAAAGTATCGCTATCTAACCTCAGCAAAGGTCGAACCCGAAAAACCGTCGTCAACTCTTACCGCATACTCCCGAAATTCGGGTCTCTGCGATATGTAATCACGGAGCAGCTCACGCTGCCCGGTGATGCTGTTGGATTCCTCCTTATCGCCATCGTCACGGGACAGACGGAGATAAAGGGTGGCGTTCCAAATCTTATTTTGCGTATTCTGCATAATGGCACACTCCTTTTCTCAGTAATGAGCAAAACTACCGAGCCGGAGCGTCGCTTTAGTCCTGCTTCTATTTTACGGTTTCTGTCCCATTCTGTCGAGGATGTCAGCACTTGGAGCGAATGTACCCTGCAAGGCGTTCTTCCAACGATACCTCTGTATCCGAGAAACCAACCTTTACGACATATTTGCCGTGCTTGTAGCAGTAGGGATTTCCAATCTGGCGGATAAAATCAATGGCACGTTCCTGTTTGGGAAGTGCCGTGTTGACCTTCACATCCCGGATGTCCACCAGCGCATCTCGGTCAACTGTGTTAAGGTCGATATTTTTCATATTTATCATGGATGAAGATTGCATAACAGCCCTCCTCGTTCATAACTATGCTGAAATTCAAGCCAAAATGCGTGTAATATCGGGCTGCTCCAGACCGAGGCTGATGCTTACCGCTTTGTTGATGCCCTGCATCTGAACCTCTGGTACTTTGCCGAGGTATTTCTTTACACGCACCTTGTCGATGGTGATAAGCTGTTCTGCAAGAACCACCGAGGGGCTGCTGAGATTTTCAATTCCCTCAATGAGAGAATGGGTCGGCTGCTTGGTTTTCTTCCAGTAACGGGAAGATATGGGAGCTACAATAAGGGTCGGTGCATAGTGATTGCCCACGTTATTTTGAAGCAACAGCACCGGACGGCAGCCACCTTGTTCGGAGCCGATGTTTTTGCCGAGGTCAACGAGGTAAATATCACCACGGCGATAAATCCAGTTTTCTTTCATAGGCTAAGTTCCTTTCTACATTCCAAAAATGGATATGTAAAAGCGACCGCAATCAGCTTGCAGTCGCCACGGGGGGGATATATTAGAATTTCATCGGGAGTTCGTTCTTGCCGGCGTTTTCGTTGTAAATGCAGAGCAGCGGAAACAGGTACTTTTTGTAGCCCGTCAGATTTACGCCAACAGCTCGTCCATCTCTGTAGATTTTCAAGGGGTCAGTAGACCGGAGCTGAGTCACAAGCCTTTGGGGGCAATACTCATCGTGGTAGCGGTCAACGAAGTAAGTGATAGCGATGATATTTTCCGTTCGGAAGGAATCGGGGTTGCCGTTCCACGCCGCTTTCAGAATCTTCATTGCCTCCATATAGCGTTCCTCTCCGATACACTTGTAGGCATTGAACGCAGTTTTGATACAACCGATGCGGTCAAGTCCACGGTTGTGGTCGAAATCGAGCGCCAGTCCGACAGAAAGATTTGCCATGTAGAAAGAGGTTGCTTCGGAGTCCTTTCCGAAAATCTTTGCTCTCATACGAGCACCGGCAGTCAGCGGAGCAGAGACACCGTTCTGCTGTGCAAAGAGCAGAGCTTCTTCCTGTTCGTCCATGCCGTAGTATACCTTGCACTTGATGGGAACGTCCTTATTGCCGGAGACGAGAATACGAGCACCGATGGTATGCTGTCCGTCAAAGACATAATATTTGCCGTCACGGTAGCTGACCTTGGGTTCGTTGGCGATACGTTCGTCAAACTTGCCGGCGATTTCCTTGGCACGAGGAGAAACAAGTTCTCTCTGATAAGTTTCCCTGGGGCTGATGAGCTGAGAGGCGGGGATAAAGATGGTTTTGTAGTTGTACTTATTTGTCTTAGTTGTCATAATGGAATCTCTCCTTTAAGTATTCGATTAAGATAGGCAAGCCCGTTCTGTGCGAGCTTATTGACTTTGGGATTATGCTTTTTTGCTAAGAAGTAATCCTTGTTGTGGCTGAGGCATACAGACCAACGGAAGAAAAAGGTGTCCAGAGCATCCTCTAATTCATAGAGCATACTTTCCGGTGTTCCTCGGCAGCCTTCACTCGGCAGTTCTGCCGCAATTTCCTCTAATGTCAGCAGATGCCTTTCGGGAAGCAGCCTTTTCCTTTCTTCCGGTGGTTTTCGTAATTCTTCAACCAATGCCGGTCGTTCTTCCGGGGTGGCTTTTGTAATAGCGTCCACATCATCTTGTGTGGGTTTGATTTTCCCTGCGAAAATTTCCGAGCGAATACCTGGGTCAATCTCATCAGCAATATCTACCGCTTTTGAAAATGCTCCTGCACGGAGAACGGAGTTCTTGCTTATGCCGTATTCGTTGGCAATTCTATCGCAGGTCTTTTCCGGTGAAATCAAGTTCCCAACTTGGGAACTTGATTTCACTTCGCTGCTTTTCCTGTCCCCACCATGTGAAGCCTTCTCGGATTCATACTGCTTACCAATCAAATATTTCTTTTGCTGAAAGGTAAGGTTTCGTCGTCCGAGTTGATTTTTGCAAATCCATGCAAGAGCTTCATGGCGGTCGTAGAATTTACGCTCACAGGTCGTAAATTCAATGTGCGGATGTTTCTGTGCGATACGGAAACGGTTGTGTCCGTCGATGATTACATCGCCCCATACGATGATGGGGCTGATGATAACGCCGTCAGCTAAAATGTTTTCTTCAAGCTGAATGAACTCATCTTCGGTAAGTGGTGGTATCCGGCTTTCAAAATCCGGGTCTATTCTTAATTCCATAGTGTCCTCCTTACACGCTATGTACAGAAGCGAACCGCCGAAGCTGTTCGCTTCCTTGAATACATCAATTACCGAATTTATCTCATCCCCCGGTAATGGGACTCATCAGACGGCAGCTTGCGAAGCTGCTCCATAGGAATTGAACCTCCCCGCCTTCTTTGTGGCCGGGCTGCGAATTACAGAAGTATCGTTAGCCCTGTGTCCGTCGTCGCCGGTTTGGTAGCAAACCAAATCTCGCAGGTTATGGTGATTTATCGCTCGCCTCTAACGAGGGTCGTGGCGCTCACCCTGCCGTAGCTCGTGAAACACAGGAACGTATCTGATGAGTGACTATTCAGTTGTCAAGGAACCGTTGCAAGAACGGGTTTAAGTAACATCGTTCGTTGCGGTGAAGGACTCAGAAAACTGTTCCTTCACCTATCGCCGTTTTGGGGGCGTTTTTACCCCCTGTTTTTACTCATTGGGAAAAAATTTTTTGATTTTTTTATTTGCAGCAAGAATCGACTTGGAAATTCTCTGCTGGTCAACCCCTTCGATGTAGGCAATCTCACTCTCAGTCTTTCCCTCAACGCTATATAGCCAGAGCCTACGAAACTGTTTATCCGTGAGCTTGTCCTTGAGCTTAACAACCATATCCGAGGTCATACGGCGTTGCTCTGCTCGTTGAAGCTGATGTTCTATAACTGCATCGACCGCAGGAACAGCAACGGCTGCTTCGGACAAATCATCCATAGACAGCGAATGATTTGCTTCTCTGTGGTCGAGGTTTTCTTCCTCGTGGAAGTTCTCGTCAGACCAAGCCTTGAACGCAAGAAAAGCATCCTCACTCGGAAAGTCCTCACGGGTAACACGGACAGTCTTTCCATCGGCGGTCGGGTACACAATGGCATCCGGGTCTTTCTTGTTAAGGGCATAAATGCTTATTCTGTTAAATCTGCTGGACATATTGGTTCCTCCGTTTTTTGAATTTTTGATTTTGGTTGGAAGTCAAAAATCCAAGCGGAGGTCCACGACAGCGGTGTACTGTACGGCGATAACGGGGATAAAACATAAAAAACCTTTCCGCTGGCAGAAGCAGCAGAAAGGTAAAAAAAGAGCCGCATGATTGATGGTCACAATTCCCGTGCCGATAAAACAGAAATACAGGGGTACTTCTGTCTCATGCGGCTCTTGGGATGACTACACCAATCAGGCGGCTCCACAGCTCAGCTATGATTTATTCAATTTTTGATTCTATTATTTGGACAAGTGATGACGAAGCCTTCTCATACTGAGAACATTGAAAACGGTTATTCTTCCGCATTTCTTACATTTAGCTTCCACATGACCTCTTGTATCCTCATACACGGTGATTGCGTTATGAAGGCAATATGGGCATTTTATGGTTCTTTCTTTTTGAGATGCGATTGCCATTCGTGCCCGGACGATTTTTTGCTGCATCTCTTGCGATGGTTCCTGGATTCGGATATTCTTTTTCATGCCCACACCTCCCAAGGCTCCTTGTATTCCGAGTAGGGCAGGTCTACTAAATATCCCAAGTGGCGCAGACGGATTAAAAGGGCGGCTTTGGATACCCCGAATGATTCGCACATCATGTTTACAATTATCTTGTCTCTTTGCAAAAGCCACCCCTCAAAATTCAGAATTGGATTCATAGAGGCAAAACGCCACATGGCAAGTTCAACTTCCTCTTGCGGCATCAGAATAGCAGCTCCGAGAACATTTGCTTGCCACTCATTCCAATCCTCGTTTGATTTCAAGTCTCTCAACGAATATGTACGGCGTTCCGCATAGAGCTTTCTGCAAGCGACTTTCGTATCCTCGGATTCAAGATGAAATAAGAGCTGGTGCGCACATTCATGGGCTAAGGTAAATCTACGCTTACCACACAGCTTTCTTACATTGCCTGGTGCTATGAAACTGCTGTCGAGTAAAATTTGATTCCTTTTCAATGGAATTGTTCGAGATACGCCGTTTTCCTCTATGGCGTACTCGGTATCTTCATACGCAGTCAGTCCGCACAGGCTTCCATCCACAGATAATTTTTCAAAAGAGATTTTCAAGCGGAGATATTCGCTGGCAAACTGGTCAATCGGAGTTCCCTGCGGCATTGACCTTGCTTCGCTCGCTTTTTCGCCAAAGAAAAACAGATTTAAGTCTTTGATAACCGCTGCGGCAATTTCTTCGATTTTTGCGTGGGATAAAATCATCGGCAAGCCTCCTTTGCTTCTACAAACCATTTATCACCTTCATGAAACAAGTAGGACTCCTTTCCTCTAATCATGACGGTATAACGAATGCCACCACCGCCGACCTTCTTTGAAGCAGCACGGCATTTATACAACACCTGGTCAATCTGAAATATCAGACCGCCCTCCCATCGAATAAACCGAGGATGAAGGCTTCCTTCCTCGTCGATGTCAACATTTACTGAAACATAGGCCTTTCGGCATCGTGTACTAAGCATAAATAACCTCCGTTCATAAAAAAGTTAAAAATTCTTACGAACAACTTTTCGTGTTAGCATTGACACACGAAGTTGCGTGTGATATGATAATCATACGAACACTGTTGCGTGTTTGCGACTATATTTTAACACGCACACTCTTTCGTGTCAATGAGTTTGAGTGAAAAAGTGTTCGTGTTCATAAAAAATTTTAGAAAGAGGTGCCTTATGCTTTTCAAAGAACGGCTGAAAGAAAAGAGACATGAAGCAAATCTAACCCAAGCGGAACTTGCCAAAAAAGCCGGTGTATCAACTCGCACGATTCAAAACTATGAACTTGGTACTCGTAGGCCATATCAAATTGAAGTTGTTCAAAAAATTGCCGACGCACTTTCCACAACAACAGAATACCTTTTGGGCAGTAGTGGGATTATAGTTGCGGAAGCTCACGAAAAAGGCGGAGCTAAAGCTGCCAGAGACATTGACGAACTTGTAAGCGAAGTAACGGGTATGTTTGCCGGTGGCTCTTTGAGCGAAGAAGCTCTGGAGGGTGCAATGAAAGCACTCAACGATGCTTATTGGATTGCCAAAGAGAAAAACAAGAAATACACACCTAAAAAGTACCGCAAAGAGACCGACTCCGAATAAATCCATATTTAGGACGAAAGGTTTGATAAACTATTCCACGATTGGAGGTGGGATTATGACTGCTGAATACCTATCCCAGGTTGGCAGCTCACTTGTAAAACGCTGTGGGACACGAGACCCTTTCAAGATTGCTAAAGAGTTGGGTATTGAGGTCTTGTTTTGCGATGATTTCGGACCGTTAAAAGGAATGTATAAGGTAATTAAACGCAACCGGTTCATTTTCATCAATCAAGAGTTGGACGAAAGAATGCAGAGAATTGTCTGTGCCCACGAACTTGGGCACGACCAACTGCACCGTTCTCTTGCAACAGACAACGTTATCCGAGAATTTATGCTTTACGATATGAGGTCAACACCGGAATATGAGGCTAACATAGTTGCATCCGAAATCCTGCTCGATACAGATGATATATTGGAGTACATATACCACTACGATTACACATCCGAGCAGATTGCAAAGATTATGGAAACGGATATTAACCTTGTTGCATTGAAGATTGCACATCTTGCGGAGACGGGCTATAACCTTCGCAGAATTGAGCATCGAAGTGACTTTTTAAGATAAAGCACACCAATGGTGGTGATAATGATTGTGCCCGCAAAATATCAACGAGCATTAAAGCACACATCGGCAAGTAACAACCGATGTGTGCTTTTTTCATGAAATCAACCGACAAATCCCTGTCGGATACACTTAATAATAATTTTCAGCAGTCGTTCGCATAGAATTGCGAGACTGTATTGAATTTCTTGATGTTTTGTGGTATAATAGATATTAAGATGTCGAATTGCGTCTTTATGTTCGGCGCTATAAACCCGATGATTATATTGGCAGTGGAAAAGGAGAATAGATATGGCGTTATCTTATAACCGTATGTGGAAATTACTTGTTGACAAAAAAATGAGCAAAGCGGATTTGAGAAAAGCGGCAGAGATTGCTCCTAACACCATGACGAAACTCAGACGAGATGAAGCGGTAAATTTGGCTATCCTTGGACGCATCTGTGATGTGCTCGATTGTGATTTTGGGGATATTATGGAGTATATAAAAGAACCTGCCGAAAATTCGGTGCTACCTACTTCACGGGAATAAGTCCGTTTTATAGTACCGCTTGTTTGGTAAAATGATACTGGCACAGCAGAGCCTTGTGTCGGACGGGAGAGAAAATATGAAAGCTATATCAATCAAGAATCCCTACGCAACTCAAATCTTGCGTGGGACGAAAACCATCGAATACAGGTCGTGGGACACAAAGCATCGTGGAGAGCTTTTGGTTTGCAGTAGTGCAAATCCGAAGGTTCCCGGTATGCTCTCCGGTTATGCTCTTTGTGTCGTCAATCTTGTCGATACTACTTATAACGCCATGGAGGACATCTACGAGTGGCACTTGGAGGATGTAAGAAAGATTAAGGCGTTTCCTGTAAAGGGCAAGCTGAACTTTTTTGATGTTGATGATTCGCTCATCCATTACTCTGACGAGAAAAAGGAAGAAAGTGTCGTCAAAGCTGAAGCTCCTGCAATTCAGCAAGTTCCGGTTCAGACCACTATTCCTCAAATGCCCGGTATGCCCAAGATGATTGACAACATCAATCTGCGTGTCCGTGACGATTTGGAAGAAACCATAACAAAGAAAAGCAAGCTGAGAATTGCTGCAGCCTGCTTCTCTATCTATGCCTATGAGGAACTGAAAAAGAGCCTTTCGGATATTGAGAACCTTCAGTTCATTTTCACTTCTCCCACCTTCACAACTGATAAAGCCGAAAAATCCAAGCGTGAGTTCTATATTCCTCGTATGATTCGTGAGCAAAATCTATACGGAACAGAATTTGAAATCCGACTCCGTAACGAGCTGACCCAAAGAGCGATTGCGAAGGAATGTGCAGATTGGATTAAGCATAAAGCTACATTCAAGTCTAATACAACAAACCAGGTTGTGCCGGGCTTCTTGAATGTTCTTTCCGATACCGACCAATATACATATATGCCGTTCAACGAGTTCACGACCGTTGACCTTGGTTGTGAGCGTGGCAACTACGCCTACAACTTCACACAGAGGCTTTCTTTCCCGATGAGCAAGAGCTACATCGACCTTTTTGAACAGCTCTGGAACGACAAGAAAAACTTCCAGGACGTAACCGACCAAGTGATTGAGAATATAACGGCGGTTTATAACGAAAACTCACCGGAGTTCATTTACTTCATTACGCTTTACAATATCTTCAGCGAGTTCCTTGATGATGTATCTGAGGATACACTTCCTAATGAGGCAACAGGCTTCAAGGACAGCAAGGTTTGGAGTATGATGTTTAACTTCCAGCGTGATGCAGTCCTCGCCATTATCAATAAACTTGAAAAATACAACGGCTGTATTCTGGCTGACTCTGTTGGTCTCGGTAAGACCTTCACTGCTTTGGCAGTAATCAAGTATTACGAGTCCAGAAACAAAAGTGTTCTCGTGCTTTGCCCAAAGAAGCTGGCAAATAACTGGAATACATACCGAGATAACTATATTAACAATCCGCTTGCAGAGGACCGTCTGAACTACAAGGTTCTTTATCATACCGACCTTGGGCGTACACACGGTATGTCGAACGGAACAGACCTGTCACGCCTGCGTTGGGATACATACGACCTCGTTGTGATCGACGAGTCACACAACTTCAGAAATGGTGGCAAGCTCGATAGAGACGACGACGGCAAGGACAATCGTTATGTTACCTTGCTCAAAGAAGTCATCCGCAAGGGTGTTCGCACAAAGGTCTTGATGCTCTCTGCAACACCGGTTAATACCCGTTTTAACGACTTGAAAAATCAGCTCCAGCTCGCTTATGAGGGCGATTCCTCGCAGCTCGACAGCAAGCTGAAAACCACACACACCATTGATGAGATTTTCAGAAACGCACAGAAGGCGTTTAATACTTGGAGCAAATGGGAGCCTTGCGACAGAACAACGGATAATCTACTCCGTATGCTTGATTTTGATTTCTTTGAAGTTCTCGATAGTGTAACGATTGCACGTTCCAGAAAGCATATTGAGAAGTATTACGATACTTCCTCTATCGGTAAGTTTCCCGAAAGGCTGCCGCCCAAGTCTCATAGACCCTCTTTGACAGACTTGAAGGATGCTATCAGCTATAATGAGATTTTTGAACAGCTCACAAAGCTGAACTTGGATATTTACCGTCCGTCTCACTACATTCTTCCGAGCCGTATGGAAAAGTATGCGGAACTGTACGGCGACAATAAGGTAAACATTGGCTTCACCCAGGCAAGCCGTGAGCTTGGTATTCGTCGCCTTATGGCTATCAACCTTATGAAGCGTATGGAAAGCTCCGTCTATTCCTTTAATCTTACACTCCGCAGGATTAAAGAGCTGATTGACACAACGATTGAGTCTATCGACGATTATGAAAATAGCGTTGGTGCAAAAATCAATCTGACCGATATTTCGGATGTGGACGAATACGACCTTGACGACCAGAACAGCGATGAGTTCAGCACACTCGGCAAAAAGGTACAGATTGACCTTGCCGATATGGACAGACTTTCCTGGCGTGATGAACTTGCCAAGGACCAAGAGATTTTGGAACTGCTCACGATGATGGTCGATGATATTACACCGGAGCACGACAGCAAGCTGCAGGAGCTTCTTGCTGACCTTACCAACAAAATCAATCATCCTATCAACGAGGGCAACAAGAAGGTAATAATCTTCACCGCTTTCGCTGACACAGCGATGTATCTCTACGATAATGTCGCTCCGTTTATGCTCAAAAAGTTCGGCTTGAATACTGCTGTTGTCACCGGTTCCGTTGAGGGGCGAACAACCGCAAAACTGAAAAAAGCCGATATGAATACGGTTTTGACCTGTTTCTCTCCTCGTTCCAAGGACAGAGATATGTTTAAGGATTTCCCGAAGGAAGATATTGACGTGCTGATTGCAACCGACTGTATCTCCGAAGGTCAGAACCTGCAAGACTGCGATTACCTTATCAACTATGACATTCATTGGAACCCTGTTCGTATTATTCAGCGTTTCGGTCGAGTTGACCGTATCGGCAGTAAAAACAAGGTGATTCAGCTTGTCAATTTCTGGCCCGATATTACCCTGGACGAGTATATCAATCTGAAATCGAAAGTTGAGACGAGAATGAAGATTGTCGATATGACCGCCACCGGCGATGACAACATTCTCTCGGACGAGGAAAAGCACGACCTTGAGTATCGCAAAGCACAGCTCCAGCGTTTGCAGGAAGAAGTTGTAGATATTGAGGAAATGTCCTCCGGCATTTCCATTATGGACTTGGGACTTAACGATTTCCGTTTAGATCTGCTCGATTACATCAAGCAGCATCCAGAACTGGAGCATACACCTATGGGCCTTCACGCCGTTGCTCCTGCATCGGAAGATTGCCCTTCGGGTATCATCTATGTTTTGAAGAACCGAACGCAGAGCATCAATATCGACAACAAAAACAGACTCCACCCCTTCTATATGGTTTATATCAGCGATGAGGGCGAAGTGGTCTGCGATTACCTGCAGCCTAAGAAACTGCTCGATATTATGCGTTATATTTGCCGAGGAAAGGATAAGCCCATCGAAGCACTCTATCACCAATTTAATGAGGAAACCCAGGACGGTCGTGATATGAGTGAGATTTCCGAACTGCTGTCCGAAGCAATCAATTCCATTATTGACGTGAAGGAAGAAAACGACATCGACAGCCTGTTCAAGAGTGGCGGTACAAGTGCCTTACTCTCCCAGGTGTCCGGGCTTGATGACTTTGAGTTAATTTGCTTCTTGGTGGTGAAATGATGGGCGATAAAGATAAGAACGAGCGTGACCTTGTAACGCAGATGGTTGACGGTATTGCAAGGAAACCCGTAGATGTCAAAGACCCTGACGAAAAGGAACGCATCGAAGAACAAAGAAAACGGCTCTCCGGCAGAGCAATGGAATATTTAATGTTTCTCGATGATGACGACGAATAAAAGGAGGACAAACGATGCTCGGTTTTCCGCAAACAACCGAATTTAACAAGAGAATACCGAAGCAGAAGTTTTACGAGAATATGGATGTTTCTCCTGCTCTCAAGCGTGTATTTGTTGAGCAGATAAAGCTCATCCATTGGCGTAATAAGATTGCTCCGACAACAATTAACATAGCTCCCGGCGAGACTGTCAACGAGATTGAAGTTATTGAAATCAAAGTGAATCAGCAAATGCTTGACGAAGCGGTTCTCCGTCAGATAGACAAGAACATTCCGTATTACATTCTGTTTGTCCTCTCCTGCGGAAACAAGGTGCAGGCTTGGACGGGATATAAGGAAGCGACCGAGGGCGGCAACAAAGCCTTTAAGGTCAACAAATACTACCACACCGATTGGATGCTCCCGGACGAGCTGACACTTGATATCGAAGGTCTGAATATGGATGCCGTTTGGGAAAACTTCATCATCCAGGTCGGTGGCGTGGAGATTGAACAAGGCAAATCCCTTGACGAACAGATTGAGACCGATGAACTCAAAGCAAAACTCAAAAAGGACATAGAAAAGCTTGAAAAACAAGCCCGTAGTGAGAAGCAGCCGAACAAGAAGTTTCAGCTTGCTTCGCAGGCAAAGACTTTGAAGAAAAGGCTGACCGAATAAGGAATCTAACGAAAGGATGAGACAATTTTATGATTAAAACCCTGCTTCTAAAAAAGGTTGCATCCTATACTGACGATGACGGTCAGCTCATTGAACCAACAAAGGTTAATTTCCTTTTCGGCTTGAACGGAAGTGGCAAAACGACAATAAGCCGTTTTATTGCAGCTCCAACTGACGAAAAGTATAACTCCTGCCAAATAGCTTGGGATGGCTCTCCGATAAAATGTGCTGTGTACAACAGAGATTTCGTAGAAGGTAATTTCAGCGAAAGTGTTCCAGGTATCTTCACATTAGGAGAAGGACCAATCGGCACGAAGGAGCTAATTAAGCAGCTCACGGATGAGATTGCAGAGCTTGAAGGTATAAGAGACACCAAGACAAAAGAAATCGAAGGAACAGATGCAAGAATCGGTTATAAAAAGCAACTGCAAAATCACGAGGAAAGCTATGCAGTAAAGTTTTGGGAAATAAAACAAAAACTTGACCGTGAAAATAGTCCGCTGTTAAAAGCTATTTCCGGTGTGCTTGGAAGTAAAGAACGTTTCAAAGAGCGAGTGCTATCCGAAAGTGTTCAAAATAAATCGGAGCTGATTGATAAAGCTATTTTAGCAACGCAATCCTTGGAGTTGTTTGGTGCGTCCGTAGATAGAGCAACCGCTATTACACAGCCGTCCTTTGCAGAGATGCTTGCTTTTGAAACAGACGAGATACTGTCAACTGTCATCGTGGGTAAGGATAATGTTGCTATCTCCGAACTCATACAGAAACTTGGAAATAGTGCGTGGTTCAGCCAAGGCAAGCAATATTTAGATGTTAGCGATGGAGTTTGTCCCTTCTGCCAACAACCGCTTCCAGATGATTTCAGTAAGCAGGTTGAGGAATATTTTGACGATACATACAAGAGAAATATGGGTAAGATTTCCTCTCTTGCATCAAGGTATGGCACAGCGGCGGAACGGTTGGTAGCAACTATTCAAGCGCTTATTGACTCCAAGAATAATTTCCTCGACATCAAGGCGTTAGGAAAGGAATTGACCGCACTTAAAGCAACAATTGAAATCAACAGAAAGAAATTGACCGAGAAAGAAGCTACTCCAAACAGTATTGTTACGTTGGAAACACTTCAGCAGCTTTCAAATAATGTTGAAGCCATAATCGGAGCAGCTAATCAGTCAATCCGAGAACACAACGCTCGAATTGATAATATAAAGGATGAAAAAGAAAAACTGACCTCTAAGGTGTGGAAGTATATCATCACTCAGTTAGCTGTTGATATTGCTGCGTATTCTACACGCAAGGATGAACTCAAGGGCTATATCTCTGCAGCGCAGACTGCCTTGGATAGTGCGAAGAAAACGATAACTTCCAAAACTGCGGAACTGAGAGCTGCCGAAGAAACGCTAACAAGCATTACTCCGACAGCCAATGGCATAAACGCTATGCTTGAAAGCTATGGGTTCAATAGCTTCAAATTAAAGGTCAATGATGAAAACAAGACCTATCAATTCATAAGAGCGAACGGCGAGCCTGCATTTGAGTCATTGAGCGAAGGCGAGAAAAACTTTGTGACCTTCCTGTATTTCATCCATACATTGAAAGGAAATACAGACGAATCCGGTCACGAAGATGACAAGGTGTTGGTAATAGACGACCCTGTATCCAGCCTGGATAACGATGTACTATTCCTTGTAAGTACCTTGATAAGAGACTTGTTTAAGGACATATATAATGGCGAAGGCTCTATCAAACAGCTATTTGTCCTTTCACATAATCTGTACTTTTTCAAAGAGGTTTCCTATAAGCAGGGTCTGGTGAAGAAACAAACAGGCTATTGGATGATAACAAAGACCGGAAATACATCTAAAATCACCCCGTATAAAGAGAATCCGGTTAGTTCCACTTACGAAATGCTGTGGGATGAAGTTATTCAAGCCAATGAAAAACCTTCGGAGTGCAACACCTTAACTCTTGCAAATGCGATGAGAAGAATTGTGGAGTATTATTTCAGATTTTTAGGCGGCAAGGATATTAGTCAGTTCCATCTTCAGTTTCCAGATGGTGAAAGACAGATTTTCAAGTCCCTTATTTCTTGGATGCACGCTGGTTCACACTCTGCGTTTGATGATTTCTCGGCAACAACCGCAATTTATAGTGCTGAAAACCATTTGAAAGTTTTTAGGGACTTGTTTGAAAAAACGAACCAAATCGAACATTACAATATGATGATGAAAATAAAAACGGAGGATGAGCTTCATGGATAAGTTGAAGATGCAAACGGCGAACAAAGCCGATGAAAATTTCAGAGCGTTGGCGGCTATGTTTCCCAATGCTGTAACCGAGGCTATCGACGAGAACGGCGAGGTCGTTCGTGCGATTGATAAGGACGTGCTTATGCAGGAAATTTCCTGCAAGGTCGTTGAAGGCAAGGAGGAACGCTATCAGTTTACTTGGCCGGACAAGAAGAAATCTGTCCTGCTCGCAAACGCTCCTATTTCCAAGACCCTCCGCCCCTGCCGTGAGGAAAGCGTTGACTTTAACACCACAGAAAACCTCTATATTGAGGGCGATAATCTTGAAGTGTTGAAGCTCCTGCAAGAGACATACCTCGGCAAAATCAAGATGATTTACATAGACCCGCCTTATAATACGGGCAACGATTTTGTGTATGAGGATAACTTTGCGCAGAGTACGGACGAATATCTTGCCAACAGCGGACAGTTTGATGATGAAGGCAACCGACTTGTTACAAATACAGAAAACAACGGTCGTTTCCATACAGACTGGCTGAATATGATTTATCCTCGTCTAAGACTGGCAAAAGATCTGCTGACAGAAGATGGTGTTATCTTTATTAGTATTGATGACAACGAAATAGATAACCTTACGAAGATTTGTGGCGAAGTTTTCAACGAGAGCAATTTTATTGGATGCATCATTTTACAGACCGCCACTGACAATAATCCTCGCCAAATCAGCACAGAGCACGAATATATCTTGTGCTATGCAAAGAATAAGAGTATTCAGACAGCTTGGCAGTCTGATAGTGAAAAAGCTCAGATGATACAAAACAAGTATCTTGAATTGAAGCGTGCATTTGGTGACGACATTGAAACTATTCAGAATGACCTAAGAAAATGGATTAAGAAAAATGCTGATACACTTAGTGGCGTTACACATTATGACAACGTTGATGAAAAAGGTGTATTCCATGATGGTGATATTGCGAATACAGTTTTTGGAGGATACAAGTATGAGGTAATTCATCCTGTAACTGGACGCCCATGCAAGGTTCCAGATAAGGGCTTTCGTTTTTCCGAAAGCACAATGAGAGAGATGATTGCTAATGATGACATTATGTTTGGGGCAGATGAAACAACACTTATCAAGCCTAAAAAACGGCTTGAAAATGCCAAAGATATGTTGCGGTCTGTTATTTATGAAGACGGACGTGCATCAACTAAGCAATTTGAATCTCTGATGGCGAGAGATATTTTTCAAAATACAAAATCACCGATGGTACTTGAGCGGCTTATTGGTTTTGTTGTAAAGCCAGGGGACATCGTATTGGACTTCTTCTCCGGAAGTGCTACCACAGCGGAAGCGGTGTTTCGTTATGTGTCGAAGCACAAGGAATGCCCTGTTTCGTTCATTATGGTGCAACTTCCAGAGAATATGGATGAATCTGTCAAAGCCGCAACAAGTAGAGCAAAGAAGACATTTGAAAATGCAATAAAATTCTTAGATGGAATTAAGAAGTCGCACACGATTTGCGAAATCGGCAAAGAGCGAATCCGTCGTGCCGGCAAGAAAATCAAGGAAGACAGTCCTATGACTACACAAGACCTTGATATTGGTTTCCGTGTTCTGAAGTGTGACACCTCCAATATGAAGGAAGTGTTTTATAAGCCCGATGAGGTCGAGCAGACCTTGTTCGATAACTATTCCAACAATATCAAAGAGGACAGAACTCCTGAAGATTTGCTGTTCCAGGTTATGCTTGACCTCGGTGTGCTTCTCTCCTCTAAGATTGAGGAAGCGACCATTGCAGGTTGTAAGGTGTTCAACGTAGCCGAGGGCTTCCTGTATGCCTGCTTCGACAACAATATCTCCGATGAAGTTGTCACCGCCATTGCAAAGGAACAGCCTTACTATGCCGTGTTCCGTGACAGCGGTATGGCAAGCGACTCTGTGCTGACGAACTTTGACCAAATCTTTGCTTCCATCAGTCCTTCGACAGTTAGGAAGGTACTGTAAGATGGGTGTAGAGATTCGAGATTATAATAAACACGACCGTTTCGCATTGATGAGTCTGTCCGAGGACGAATGGCGTCCTCAAATCCTCGCAACGGTTCTGTCAATAAAGGAGAACAATTCTATCGAGAAATGTTTGGTAGCCGAAGCCGATGGAGACATTGTTGGATTTATCTATGGTTTTGTTCTTCCAAACAAAACCTTGATACCCGAATTTATGTATGTGGTGCCGAACGCCCGAAAAAACGGTGTGGGAGCAGAACTTATTAAGCAGCTTGAATTGACCTCCGGCTGCACTGCTTCAATGATTTTCTACAATAAGTCTATGCATTGCTTCTACGAGCACCAAGGATATCTTGCAGGAGAAAATCTTGAAGTTGCGGTGAAGGAGATTGGAGGAACCAGCGAATGAAATTCAACTTTAAGATACAGCAATATCAGACCGAAGCCGTGGATGCTGTTGTTCGTGTATTCAACGGACAGCCGCACTACGACAAGGTTTCCTATATCCGAGACCTTGGTAAGCCTCAAGTAAATCAGCAGTTGCAGCTTGCCGTTGACGATGATGAAGTCGATGTGATGAGCGACACCGGTTACAAGAACGAGGCTATCGAGCTGACCGATGCACAGCTTCTGGAGAATATTCGTACCATTCAGAGCGAGAACAATATCAAGGTTTCCGATAAGCTCATCGGCGAAGTCGGTCGTTGTTCCCTTGATATTGAAATGGAAACCGGTACGGGTAAGACCTACGTTTACATCAAGACGATGTTTGAGCTGAACAAGCGTTACGGATGGAGCAAGTTTATCGTTGTCGTTCCGAGCATCGCTATCCGTGAGGGCGTGAATAAGACCTTCCAGATTACCGCAGACCACTTTATGGAACAATACGGCAAGAAGGCTCGTTTCTTCATCTATAACAGTTCCAACCTTAACGAGCTTGACAACTTCTCGTCCAGCTCCGGTATTAACGTAATGATTATCAATACGCAGGCTTTCGCTTCGTCTTTGAAGGAGGACGGCAAAAGCAAGGAAGCCCGTATTATTTACTCTAAGCGTGATGAGTTCGGTTCCCGCCGTCCGATTGATGTTATCAAGGCGAACAGACCCATCATCATTCTGGACGAGCCGCAGAAAATGGGCGGTGAGGTTACGCAGAAAGCACTCAAAAACTTCAATCCTCTGTTCAGCTTGAACTATTCTGCGACTCACGCCAAGCAGCACAATCTTGTGTATGTTCTGGATGCGTTAGATGCGTTCAACAAAAAGCTCGTTAAGAAAATTGAAGTCAAGGGCTTTGAGGTGAAGAATCTTACCGGAACGAGCCAGTACCTCTATCTTGAAAATATCGTTCTGTCTCCGAGCAAGCCGCCTATGGCAAAACTGGAAATCGAGGTTGCACAGCAAAGCGGTCACGCAAGAAAGTTATTCACCCTTGCCGTTGGTGACGACCTTTACTATAAGTCCAATCAAATGGAGCAGTACAAGAACGGCTATGTTATCTCCGACATTGACCCTGTTCGCGGAACGGTTACTTTTACGAGCGGTCTTGTCATTCACACTGGGGAGGTTATCGGTGATATTGTCGAGCAGGATATGAGACGCATCCAAATCAGAGAGACCATCCAATCTCACTTTGAGAAAGAGGAAAAACTCTTTGAAATGGGCATCAAAACACTGTCTCTGTTCTTCATTGATGAGGTTGCAAAGTACCGTCAGTATGACGAGGACGGCAACGAAATCCTCGGAGAATACGGTCGCATCTTCGAGGAAGAATATACCGCCATTCTCAACGAGTATCTGACGATGTTCGACACCCCTTATCAGAAGTATCTGCGTGAGATTGCAACCGCCGATACCCACAAGGGCTATTTCAGTATTGATAAAAAGACCGGACACAGCATCAACTCTGCCCTCAAACGTGGCGCCGAGTTCTCCGATGATATTTCGGCTTACGACCTTATCTTGAAGAACAAGGAACGCTTGCTCTCCTTCGATGAGCCTACAAGATTCATCTTCTCTCACTCTGCTCTGCGTGAGGGCTGGGATAACCCGAATGTGTTCCAGATTTGTACGCTGAAGCACAGCGACAGCTCAACACAGAAGCGACAGGAAGTTGGTCGTGGTCTCCGTCTTTGTGTAAACCAAGCTGGTAACAGAATGGATATGGAAGTGCTCGGTGAGCGCATCCACGACATCAATAAACTTACCGTTATTGCAAGCGAAAGCTACAAGGGCTTTGTCGCCGACCTGCAATCCGACATTAAGAAGGTTCTCTACGACCGTCCGACCGCCGCAACCAGCGAATACTTCAAGGGCAAGTTAGTCAAAGTGGATGGCAAGCCTACTGCGATTGATGAAAAGACCGCTAATGCTATCGAGTTCTATCTGATTGCAAATCAGTATGTCGATATGGATAGAAAGGTCACAGACAAATACCGTATGGACTTGGAAATGGGTACACTTGCGCCCTTGCCAGCAAATCTTGCTCCTATGGCAGATGGTGTACATACTCTCGTGCAGGCTGTATTTGATGAATCTGCTCTTGCTCGTATGGTTGAAAACGGCAAGCAGACCAAGATTGAGAGCAACGAGCTTAACAAGAACTTCTACAAGAAGGAGTTCCAAGAGCTTTGGAAGCGTATCAATCACAAGTATGCCTATGCTGTTTCCTTCGATAGTGCCGAGCTGATTGAAAAGGCTATCCGGCACATCGACAATGAGTTATTCGTTTCCGAGCTGACTTACACCGTCTCCAAAGGCGAACAGACGGATGAAATGGATGCTAACGCTTTGGAGCGTGGTGAAGCGTTCAAAGCTGCCAAGACACGCACAACGACTCTCAAGCGCAGCGAGGTTAGCCAAATCAAATATGACCTTGTTGGCAAGATTGCGGAAGGCACCGTTCTGACCCGTAAGACCGTCGTTGAAATTATCAAGGGTATCTCTCCGGTGAAGTTCGCTATGTATAAAGCCAACCCCGAAGAATTTATCACGAAAGTGATTCGCCTTATCAATGAACAGAAAGCGACGATGATTGTTGAGCATATCACTTACGACCAAATTGAAGGCGAATATGACAGCACCATCTTCACGGCGGAAAAATCATCGACAAGCATTGACAAAGCGTTTAAGGCTTCTAAGCATATTCAAGATTATGTGTTTACTGACGGCTACGCTGAAA
>ENA-ORRL01001354-ORRL01001354.1-human-gut-metagenome-genome-assembly--contig:-NODE-1354-length-19073-cov-2.964718_pt1 | contig 19073 bp, 32 predicted proteins | sample MGYA00242175_ERZ509134 | MGnify/ENA primary metagenome ERZ509134 (study PRJEB26280, sample SAMEA2338660) | human gut metagenome | biome: human gut; feature: human-associated habitat; material: faeces... | reverse complement strand
TCCGTCTTCATGGCGACGTGGCTCGCGACCTGCATCGGCGGCGGCGTCCTCAACGGCTGGATCGGCACGACGTATGCCAATGGCCTGAGCCTGATCCCGTCTGTCATCACCATGTATGTTCTGACGGCGATCATCGGTCTGTTTATGGCAGAGAAGGTCCGCAGCTTCGGCGGTGTGACCACCGCGCAGATCCTGCACAACACCTACGGTAAAAAATCACAGGCGATCGCCGGCGTGCTGGGCCTCATCAACCTCGTGGGGCAGGGCCCTGCCATGCAGACCATCACCTTCGGCACGGTTTTGCATGTTTCTAAGCAAGCAACTAAGACATTGATTTTATGTGCACCAGTTACAGCAGGAGAAGAAGTTTTTTTCCTTGGTTCAAATCCACCTGCTTCTGGTTCCCAGTTAAATGCATCATAGAAACGTTCATCGTCGATTACTTCCATTACCGGCACACCGTCGATATCAGTTACTCTTGTTTCAATTCCGATACTGCCTTCTGCAATCTGAGTCAGTTCAATTTTTCGTGTGAACTCAGTAGACTGTTCTAATGCGTCCATGATTGCAGTTGTTACATACATGATAAGTGAGCCTTTTGCTCTGTAACGTCTTAATTTGCCTTTTGCTAAGATATCTTTTAACATGCCGAACGCTTTAGCTTTTGTATATGTTGCAGCAGCCGTTGAGGAATGATATCCATCTGTTTTCTGTGCCACCTGTGCTACTTTTGAATAAAATAAAGCATCTGTTTCCGGCACTACCTGTGTCTTTTCAAATGTTTCAGAAATATTGAAAATTGAAGCAGTTTCATTAGTTTCATCTACATCTGCCTTGTCGACAAGAAATGAAATATCTCTGTCATGAGTTACTGTAAACGGTACATCTGTCTGTACATAGTTACCTTTGTTCCAACCCCCGGTTCTTTTATGATTCTTGTAACCAGTTGTACTCATCTGAGTAAAATGAAATGTCTTTGCTCCGACCCATCTTACATTATCTGTAACAAACGGAGATGTTAATGCTCCCTGAATCAAAATTTCAAGTAACTGCGGATTCCACTGTTCTGCGTAATTTAATGCCATTTTTTATACCTCTCTTAATTCCATCTATTCCAGCGTTTTGACGCCACTGTCGGCTTGCTCTGCGCTGGGTTTTGCGGGTTCTGCGCTGGATTTCCACCGGTACCGATTTGTGTAAATCCTCGCTGTGAGTTCTGCGCCGGTTTTAAACCTGGCACATCTTCTAGCACTTTGTTAAGTGCCTGTGTCATAGCCTCATCATTGATTTTTCCATCTTTCCCCATGACCTGACTTAAATCAGCCATTTTTAAGACATAAGGGATTGTTTTTGCATCAATTCCGAGTGCTACAGCTGCAATCGTTGCAGCAGACTCAATTTTAGCGTTCTGTGCTTCCTGTTGAGCTGCCAGCAAATTATCCTGCATCCCTGCCACATCCGGCTGGTTTGCTGCTTTCTGCTCCTTAAATGTTGCAATTGCCTGCTCTACTTCTTGCTGAGACAATCCCTGCTGTTTGAAATATGCTTTCAACGCAGTGTCTTCTTTCGCTGCCAGTGTTCCCTCCAACATCTGCTGTATTTTCTCGTAATCAATTGCAGCAGACTCTGGCTGTGAATTGCTATTTGTTCCTGATGTATTTGTATCAGGACCTTCCGGAGCAGCAGGAGCTGGTTCTGCAAAAAACTGCAAATTCATTTTAAACATTTTCTATTCCTCCATTTTAAGAGTGTCACTCTATTATCCATTGTCATCGGTGTCACCGCCCGCACACCTTTTTAAGTCTTGTTGCGTTTTGACATAAAAATAAGGTGCTTCACCCCGCACCTCAAAGGGAGATAAAGAATCACCGCCTTTCTATGTGTAGCTTGCCAGTTTTAAGTACCACAACGTCACCAATTCTTGCGATTTCATGCCCGATTCTCACTCCTTTCAATTGCACTGCTCCATCCACTACTTGATAGATAAAGTTCACTGTGTCGTAATTAATCCGAACTGCCAGCCAATCCGGTGCAATCCGATCCGCATCAGGAGTTACTATGTATCTTTGTCTGCGCTTCATGATTACTCTTCTGTATACTTTGTATTAGTCAGTTTTTTATAAACATCTTCATACATTTCCTGCTTATCTCCGTTATAAGTGTACTCTGCATAGATACCATCACCGCTAACTGTAGTGGATACTAGGCATTTGTAGTTCTGTAAGGTCTTACAAGACCACACTACAAACACATTGGATAAATCAATTGGCGGTGTCACTGGTGTATCTGCAAGACCGTTCTTGTTGTACCATTCCACCAATTTCTTTTTGCATACACTCTGAAAGTGCGCCATTCCTGTAATAATCATTCTTTTATTCCCCCTCTGCAAATATCCAATCTTCGGCTAACATATCAGTCTGAGATGCAAGCCATGGCACCAAGTTATCATCTGCTGTTTTCATTACAATAAATTCTTGTAGATCATTAATTTCTTTTCCAGTATATTCACTATATATCTGGCAGCCTAATTTAGGCGATCTAAACAAATACATTCCTTTTCCGTTCCATCCTTCACGTGCTACTTTCATGCCATACTTTAGGTACTTGATAGCTTCACTGAAACCAAAGATTGCTTTTCCTCCCAGAATCGGACAATTCTGCCCATTCGCCGGAATCCATTCATCTGACATAATGTTCTGAAGTGTGTATTCAACAACCTGAGTTTCCCGGATATCCATACAGCCGCCGTCTTTTGTGTACATGAGAATTGTTTTTGATTCCTCATCCCACCACCAATATCCGCCCCACGATGGGAGTTTCACTCCTATACCCTGTTTCATCATTTTGAATGCTTCTGAAAATTTCATGTTTTTATTCCTCTCTTCCTTAAAAATGGGTATAAAAATACCACCAACCTTTCGATTGATGGTACGGTACTACTGCATCCTATCCAAATCCCAAGCAATTTTTGTCAATTCTTTATCAGCCTCTCTTACTTCCTCTGGTGCATCTTCTCTTAAATGTACACCATCCAGATAAGGCTCAACTTTTTTCCATAATTCTTTTTCACGTGGGTCAACAATTTCCATTTCATTCACTTCTTTCTTTTTATCGTTTTATACTCTGCTTCAACTTCATCATACCTTTTTTTGTAATACATACTATTAGCATATTCACTTATTTCACTTACATTGTATTCATTAATACCAGCTGAGTCAATTGTTTTCTTTGCTTCTTTGCAAGAATTTTTTATGTATTTACCGTAATTTTCTTTTGTAATTTCACCATATTTTGCTCTAAAGTTTTCTGCTTGCTTCATGTGCCACATTTCGTGAAATTCAATATTCCCTTGGTCTTTTACCACTTTACTGTCAACAATTTGGGGAAGATAGAAAACAGCATTTTGAATTGCATCATATTTACCATAAGCAGTCGGCATCTCTTCTGGTGAAACAATCACAATTTTCGGTTTTCTTGACAATTCAATTTTCCATTGTTTCAATGCCTGTTCTGTTCTTTGATTTATTGTATTCAATGCTCGAGGTTTAATTGCTGCTAAATCAGATACATATATTTCTCCTGGATATGTTTCAATCTTATTAATGTTAATTTCAGTTTTTTGAAACTGATTTATTAATATAGTCGATTTTTCGCCCTTTTCAACAGCTCGATATGCCTGTTCTTTCCAAGATTCTTTTTTAATTGCATACTGCTCTTTATTTTTCATATCAAGCGAGTGCTTTTCTAATCTTTCAAATTTCTCTTCCTGTCGTTCTGCATATTGCTCTTTTGCTTCTTTACGATTCTGTTTTTCTATTTTTTTTAGCTCATTACGGCTAAATTTATCATCTGGCGGTGTGCTGATGCCAGGAAAGTATGTAGTATGTGAATCCTTGCATCTTGGATGGTACAACCCCGCCGAAATTGCTGAACTCATAAGCCCATATCCACTTTCCGATGCTTCTGCGCCTGTTCCACCGCTCCAAACATCATCAATCAGCACTTTACCTACAAAGGGCAAGCACTTCGGACAGGGATTCCCTCTTTTATTTACAATCACGGTATGTATTCCCCACTCCTGCCGTTTCACCCCTTCGCCTTGCAGATACGCTCTCTTACTCGCTGTTCTGATTGCCATATCTGCATAATCTGCAAGTGTGTGTCTTGCACCGTTTTTGTATTCGATGCAGTTTAATCCTGCCGACAGAAAATCATGAGTTGCCATATCTACCGCCTGCTCATAAGTTCCTGCTCCTGTGTTTGCATAAACTTGAGCATTATAGATGATTTTTCGATACTTGTCGTTAGCCATGCGTAGCACCGCCGTTTCAGCCTTTTTCATATCGTCCATCGTTGCTTTTATCAGAGCTTCAAGTTTTCTTTCATTCAGCTTAAAAAACTCTGCCTGTGCCCCTTTTGCAACTCTGTGCCCTCGGAATCCTTTTCTGATTGCTTCCAGTATCGCTTTTTCTTGTTGCATCTGTCCATCTGAATTTGCAACTGAAATTAAAGAAGCAATCTCAGAATTGATATCCCGAAATTGCTCTCTATACTTCTTACTATTCTGTTTTTTGTACTTTTCAAGAGTATGAAGCATTTCTGTCTGCCACATGCTCCATTGCTTACTTTCTTTAATTTCTTCAAACTTGTGTCTTTTGAAGTTTCGCATCATCGAAGCTATCAATTCATTTTCGATTGCCTCAAATGCTTTGCCGACGTCATATTCGCTATTTATTGCCATTTGCGTATACCTTGAAACCCGACGCTTCAAAAGTTCCGATAACTTCTTTTAACTCACTCTTGCTCTCACAAATATCATATCTCAATTCTGCATAGTCCTTTTTCTCTACTGCATACACTCCAACCGGCATCTGCTCCTTTGCGATTTTCAGAAGTCCCTCGTATTCGCTACGGTTCAATTTGTAAATTCGTGGTCCCACTTTCACTTTCATTTTCGCCCTCTCCTGTTTTTCTGTATGCGTTTTAAAATCACCAAGTTCCATATTCAGTGACGGCTCTTCTACACTTTGTATACCCTGTTCTTCTTTTAGTCGTGCGATTTCCTCTTCTTTGCAGTGCTCATCGAGACTATCTCCATACAGTTCTTCTACGCACCGCTCAATACTCATGATACCGCCCTGCTTTGCTTTTGCGACCGTTTCCACTTGACTCTCAAACGACGGATTTGCATACTCTCCAAACGTAACATTTGCCTGCACCTCTTCTGCTACCTGATTCTGTAGAAAATTATTTGCATTAATACAAGCTGAGACAACGTCCGGCAGTGCTTCCTGCAACGCTTCTACAATTGCATTTCTCGTGTAGAGCGTTGTCTTTTCTTTCTCTCTTTGTGCTTCTGCGTTATCGAGCTTTTTTGTGTCAATTCCGAGTGTAGATGGACTCAGCACCCCTTGTAGACATAAATCTAAAGCAGTGATATAAGACGATAAATAGCTTTCGTGAGGAATCGCAGGCTGAACAGTAACAACCTTGTTTTTCTGCCCCTCTCTCATATCTCCATCCGCTGAGAAATAGCGGTCGTCAAAAGCGTTAGGGCTTACAATAGCCCCTGTGCTTGGGTCGTGTGGCACTAAGCACTCTGGAATGTATGTTTTTGCTCGTCCGGCTCTGAGTGCATCCATCCATTGTGACCAAACCTCGTCAAGCGAATCAAAATTGTCTAGCTTGCCATCGAAAATACTGCCACCTCTTCCGTCATATTTCGCTGACTCATATATCATAAGTGGCACAGCAAGAATTACATTGTTGTCAAATGTCACATCTGTAAGATTTTGTGTTGCTTCAAAACTCTTGATATCAACTATTTTGTTGTCAAAATAAAGCTCATTCACAATATAGCCATATCCGTATCGCTCATTTAGCGTGTACGTCTTTCCATTGCTCCTGTACGGTGTTTTAAATATAACTTCCTGTATGCGGTCTCTCTGTCTCACAAACTCAACTCGGTCGCCTGGAAACCACTCCAGAATAGGATACTCGCTTATATTCGTATCAATCGTTACTTTAAAAGCTCCATCGCCAATATAAAGCGTCTCTTTCAGTGCACTTTCCAGTTTTCGCTGAAATTTGTTTTCCTTTTCGATTGCTTTCCAAATGTTTTCATGTGACGGATTCTCAAACTCAAATCCATCCATGTCCGGTAATACTACTGCTGTAAGAGTTCTTACCATCAGCCCAGGCAGACCGGTATGCACTTTTCGCATTTCCATCCCTTTTGAGCACTTACTCGCCCAGAATTTATATCTGTCTGCATGTTCGCAGTTCTGCATATAAAACTGCTCTAATTCATTGCTGTCACCTCGGAACCAGATTCGATTGCGAATCGAGTGCCCCTCGAAATCAAGCATTTCATTGATACTAAAATTGTACGGATTTGCCGGCAGTACATTCAACCAGCTCCGTAGACCTCTTTTTAAATTTTCATTCATTTCCTGCATCCACTTCACTGTGTGCCTCCTCTTCAAATCCTATCAGATGCCTGTACGGTATCCAAGCGTACTGCTGAGAGTTAATCGTGTGGTCGTTTCGGTCTTCCGGCACATCTTTTTCCTCGTCCCAAGAGTACCTTTCAAGTTCCGAGATATGCTCCACGCAAGTATCTACAACTATGTAACACCCTTGCGTAATCCAGCCCAGTTGTAGCTTAATTCTGTCCAAAATGGCTACTTTTTTATACGATTCAATAAAGTTATACAAACACCCTTGCAGACGCTTATATTTGCGTAATTCCGTGATTGTAGCAGCATCTGCACAGTCGATATAAGTCTCTTTTGCAAATCCCCATTTTTCCCTGCACCGTTCCAAGAACTCTACAAACTTTACAGCCGTGTCAGACGGTGCTAGCGGATTTTCTAAATCTTTATTGCTGTATACTTGTTCCGCAAGCATAATAAGTTTACGGTCCTCTGTAATTGCCAAAAAGGTCATTGCAATCGTATCATGAGTTTTCGCTGAGTACGATGTATCAAGCCCTGCTGTGAATTTCTTAAACTTGATTTTTCCATCTTTTATCTGTCTCTGCACCCATTTTTCAGTAACAACATGCTCTTTCCTGTTAAAATTTGGAAATATCAGTCCAGTTGCTTTTCCTCGGAGTCCAAGTATCTTGTTTTTCCAGATTTTCGTCCCCTTCGGCGTGTTCTGTATAATCTGCTGTTTTTTCGCATCTGGAAGCCCTGCATTATCATCAAAGCCAAAGAACCAGTGTACCCAGCCACTTTTCGCCTCTGCTGTATTGAGTTCGTCAAGTATTTCCTGCGGAGTATCGTCTCGCCACTCTGGAAGCGGTCTGGAACAATTAATATACTCTTTATACACATCTAAATTGGGGTCGTCTGGATTTAATGTGCCCATGAAGTAGTCACACCTCATTGCCGCCTCACGAACAAAGTCAATGTCTGCTGTATTGAGCTCGTCAATGTACAAACAACCGTACTGACCGCCAAGCGCTTTTTGCCATTTCTGCTTATCTCCGTATCCGAGGACATACACAACTTTATCCCCTGCGTTTGTATGCAGCAGGATGTGAGGTATTTTATCATCTTTTGTGCCGTTTCCGTTGTACTTGACCAGGCAGCCAAAATCGTCGACAATTCCCAAATCCTTATTGATGATATTTTTTTCTGCCGTACCGGTGTCCTTTGCCGCAATGATATGCAATTTCTTCGGACTCTGTGCAACTTTGAGTACAAACTTAAACAGTCCAACGGTTGTTTTTCCTGCTGCTGTTGTCCCCTCAAGAAATTCGACTGGCGCATCGCACTTTAAAAATGCTTTGTATTTTTCAGATAAAAGTAAGTTCTCAGCACTCACTACTCATTACCGCCTATTTGCTTCAAAATTGCCTCTAATTTCGATTTTTCTTCATCTATCGCAGACACTTCTACTTTGTCTTTGAACATACCTAAATGACGTCCTAACAATTCCAGAGCCTTTTCTTTATCATTCAGTTTAAGCTCAATTCCATTTTTTCCTTGCTTGATGCCTGCAATCGCTCTGACCTGCGCTTCCGTCAATTTATCAGTATCATGCAGCAGAACCTCATCACCTCTGATGCTCACATAATCTGTTGCCTTTGCAAATGCGATTGCTGCCAACTCTGCGATTACTCTATCTTGTGTGACTTCTGTGCGCTCCTGCCTATCCTGCATCCGCTCTGCGATATATTCCGCAACCTTAGCATTTCTTAGCATCCTGCTTCCATTTGCCATTGCTGTTTCATCCTTTTTCACAGCAGGATATGCTACTTTGTAAGCACGAGTGGCATTTAAGTCAATCAAATACTCGTCTGCAAATATTTTTTGTTTTTCTGTCACTGTGCTCACCTCCTTTTTGGGCAACAAAATAGCACCCAGAAATGGGTGCTATCACAAAAGAAAAAAGCTAGGGAGTAAATTATGAAAACTATACAATTTAACCACTCAAGTTCGGTACTTGTAGACCCTTATCTTTTCGCCAGATAAGTAGCTGTTGCCGTCACGCAACAATTAAAGCGGAGGGACTCGAACCCTCGACCTCTTGCAGATGCTTTGCAAGCACTCTACCACTGAGCTACGCTTCAACCCCATACTTTTAGGGGGCTTTGAGTTTAAAAAGAAAAGTTAAAGTATTTTGTACTCTTTGACAACTTACATTTTAATATAGCTCGCCTAAAAAGAAAAGGTTAAATTCGTCCAGTTATCTTCGTTTATATCCTGTTATATAAATTTATGTCCAGTTATCTTCGTTTATATATATTTATTATTAGCCTAACACTTCTTTTAAGTCATTTTCATTAACTTTAAGTTCTCTCAATGCTTTCTTTTTGAGTCCACTCAAAGTACCTCTTGTTTTTCCAGTTTTCTCCATCATTTCATCAAATGTTAATGCGTAAATGTAAATATTTTTAAGGGTCTCTTTCTCTGCTGCATCTTTCAACGTTCCAATTGTCTCTCTAATTCTTAATTGTTTAAACTTTTCTGTGCAGAGCTTACTTGTCAACTTTTCTAATTGTTTGTCTCTTCTCATAATCAAATCTGCCAAATCACTCTGTTTGCTCCCCTTTGGCATCCCATCGGCAGTTCCACTTTGCAGGATATCATTTTTTAATTCCTGCATTTCTACAAGCAGATATTGTTCTTCTTCAACAGATTTCCGATACTGCTCGAGGAATTCTTCTTTCATTCTGATTTCTTCACTTTTTGCCATTTAGCCTCTCCTTCATTCTCTCATTGCTTCAAATTCTTTCCATGCAAATGATTCACAAAAGCTGTTTTTCGTTTCAATTCGCAGCAGGATAAAGTATTCATACACATCAACAACTGTCGCTTTTCTGATTTTCTTTCTTTTTCTGCGTCCGTTTTTTTCCTCACTCACTTCTTCTGTGACAATTTTCACCTTGTCCCCGATTCTTACATTATGCTCTCGTTCAAGTCTCTTTCTTGTTTCAGCATTTCTTTCTGCCGCTCTCGTTCCCCAGAGCGCTGAAGCGCCCTGGAATGTAATATCTCTGTAACCCATTTCATTGTCCTTTCCATTTATTCAATTACCTTACAGCTCCGTACATGTGACGTGCGAAACAAGTATGATACGCACTGATTTGTTTCATTTGTTAAGAAATAATATTTCCAAAGACCTTTAAAAGCCTCGTCTCTGGTCTTTCTCAAGATTCCTGTATACTTCACTTTGTCAACTAATGTTACTTCAACTTTCTTAACAAGCATCTGCTCTAATTGTTCTCTTCGCATTTTTCTCCCTCTAACGCTTTCTCCACTTCCGGAATCGTGCACAGCCCTATACCACCAACGCCTTTATTGCATTTGCATGTCTTGCAATCTTTACCATCACCGCCTGGTTCTTCTGCCATTCGTGCACATTCTTTGAAATCTTCCACCATTCCGGTCGAATCAAATTCCAGTGTGACTCCATTTTTAAGTGTTACTCTCAAGATTTTTCTCCTTTCTGGATATTCACAACCAGCATTGTCATAGCTTCAATCGCTACATCGAAATCATGCCCTAATTCAACTGCGTCTTTCGTTCCCTGTTTTGTATCACTGCCATTTACTTTACGTACAATATTTTGCATCATCGGCTTCAACGCTTTAAAATTAGCAATAGTATCTAACAATTCATCTTCTGTCAAAGATATAATTACTCTGTTTTCTCCCATGTTCTTTATCACTTCTTTCTCTCCTCCATCCATTTCTTTAAGTATTCTTCCTGCTCTGCATCGTCCTCTTTCTCCATTCCGATATCTCGGACAATCATCCAGTAAGTTCCTGCGATTGCTAAAAGTACAAACACAAGCACAACTGTTTCCAAATTCTCACCCCCTCTCAGTTGCTCTTTGCCTGCATAGAATTGGGATTTTCATTCAGTTTCACCCTCTTACGCAAATTTCAATTGTTTTCCTGTATCATCTATCAACAAATTCGGCATTCTCTCGCCTTTTTTCAAGTAGTTACAATTTGCTTCTACAAGCATTTTAGCCATTTCCGGTACAACACTGTTTCCAATTCTAGCCACCTGCTTTGCTACTGGATAGCTTTTCCAGTGATAATCCTTGTCAATGATATAATCGTCTGGAAATCCTTGCATCCGTTTCAATTCTTCTGGCTTTAACATTCTTAAAAATATGTCAGATATCACATACTTTTGACCTTTGATATTAATCACAACATTTACTAGACCAAACCGGTCCTTTGTTGTAATTGTTCCCAGTGGTTTATCTAATTCTTGTCCTACACCAGAGCCATAATATTTTATTAAAAATGCAGACACAAGTCCGAAATGTCCTGGTGATGTAGTAATTGTATGTAAAGGCTCATCACATCCCTGCCCGATTCCAGTTTTATAATATTTTGTAATAAACGCTGTCACTAATCCATATCGGTTCGATGTATCAATAGTTTTAAGTGGTTCTGTAAGTAACTGTCCTCTAGCATCTCCTTCTTTTGTTTCTCCGTGATATTGAATAATAAAAGCAAGTGCTTTCTCATTTTTCACAATATAGGGATTTTGAGCATCAAGAATATACTTCCTGATTCCATTTGCAATTCTCTTTTGTGTTGCATCTGCAAGAGGCTTTTTCCGGTCAAATATAGATTTTCCTAAATCATCCCAAAAGATATACTCTCCACACTCTTTCCAGCGTTTCAACCCTATTCCGTCTTTGCTATGCGTTTGTGATGGAAAACAAATTTCCCTGCCATCTCTCCGAAAAATTGCATACCAGCGTTTTCTTGTCGTTGGTGCTCCGTAATCTGCTGCTACTAATTCTCTACTATCAAATTCATACCCCAAATTTTTCATTGCAGCTATGAATTTCTTATAGTCCTCACCTTTCCGTTCTGGAATGGGACGTCCTTTCTCATCCAATGGTCCCCACTGCTGAATTTCTTCAACATTTTCCATGATAATTACTTCTGGCAGGATATCTTTTGCATGTTTATAAACCGCCCATGGCAGGATTCTAAGACCTTTTTTTCGAGGTTGCCCACCTTTTGCTTTACTATGACTTGTACAATCCGGAGATGCCCACATAAGAGCCACACGTCTGCCTTTTATGTATTTTTTTAAGTTGACTTTAAAAATATCCTCAGTTAAATGCAATGTATCCGGATGATTTGTCCGATGCATCAATATCGCATCTGGGTCGTGATTAATTGCAATATCAACTTGTCTGCCTAATGCCATTTCAATTCCCACTGATGCACCGCCACCGCCTGCAAAACAGTCAATTATTAGTTCGTTCATTATTTTCTCACCCCTGTCAACTCATCAATAACTTTCTCTCTAAATCAGAGACATCATAATCCCTGTTCGGAAAATTGCTGAATTTCGTTTTCTTAGTTCTTCCTGCTGCTGCTGCATCCTCTTCGCACCATTTAGCAACAGTTGCCATTGTTGTGCCACTGTATTTTTTAGCTCTTGTAACTCTTTCATCAACAAATGACTTCCCATATTGCCTGCAAAGAGTTTCATAATTTGTTTGTAAAGGGGGTGGGGGCAATTCAGTGTTTTCTTCTACTCTCCCTCTTATCTCCTTCTTATCTTCTTCTCCCTCTTCTTCTAGGGAACGACTTTTTGCGCTGTCCGTCGACGTGTCGGGCGACTGTCGGGCGACAACATCGTCTGATTTCTGTGCAAGTGCCTTTTGCTCCGCTCGTTTCCTGCGTTTATTTTCCCTGTCACGCTCCTTTTTTCTTTCATAAGCATCAAGACTCTGATGTTTTCCCCAATTCGGAATCGTTATCACTCCATCGACAATTTCAATCATGCCAAATTGCTCAAATGTCTTAAGTGCCAACTGTACAGTCGTTTTCGGTCGTCTGAAAATGGTTGCCAGCATTTCGTCTGTATAAGCTATCTTGTCGTTCAGGGTAAACACCCCACTATTATTAGTCTTTCCAGCCATACAGAGCAGTTTAAACCAGATTACGATAATAGCATCATGTTCAGGCATACTCTCGATTAACAAAATTTTTTCATCATCGAAAATATCCGTCACGATTTTTATCCATTTTACTTCTGCCATTTTCCCCTCCTTAGAACGGAAGTTCTCCGTCGTCTGGATAGTTCATAAATCCATCATCATCCACATGTCTCTGTTCCGGAGCAGGAGTCCCCACTCCTGCTGCCTTGCTCTCACAGAAATAATGTTCTTCCACAACCACATCGGTCGTATATACTTTTGCCCCATCACGGTTTGTATAGCTTCCAGTCTGGATTCTTCCGCAGATACAGATTTTCGTTCCTTTTTCCAGCCATTTCTCTGCAAAATCTGCCTGCTTTCCAAATGCAACGCATCTGATAAAATCAGCAGATGCATCCCCCTCTTTCTTGAAACGTCTGTCAACCGCAAGGGTATATCTTGCAATCGCTGTCGAGTTTTCGCCAGGGGTATATCTAACCTCTGGTGCTGCTGTTAATCTTCCCATTAATGCTACTTTATTCATTTCTATTATCCTCCTGTTTTTGTTCTTTTTTTACTGCTTCTGGTCGCCTAGAAGTAGCAAATAATTCCATTAGCATATAATAATCATCATAAGAAATATCTTCGATTCTCTGCGCTGTAGAACCTTTTTTGTTTAAATAATCTAAAATATTCTGCTCACTTTTTCCTGCATATCGCAGTGCAACACGAATATTATTAAGCTCTTTTTCGGTCAAAAACTCCTCTTCTGAATCTCTCATTGCTCCCTCTGTCGGGATGCAAAAAAGTTGAAAACAAGCATATTTAAATGCAGCTGACAAGGCTTTATTTAATGCCTTATCGCCATTATCCATCCCTTCGCCTACGATTGACACAGTGACTTTTGAACCGTCCTCTACTGACATAAAATGATAATCGGCTTTCACAATTGAACGTTTCATTGTTAAGTCTTTTCCAGATGCTTCTGTGATTGCTTCGATGTCCTTAACCTCAGGTACACAAAAGACTTTGTATTTAATCATAAGAGGCTGTAAAGCATTAAATACATCGTCAATGCCTCTGTAAGAATACGAAAACTTATTCGCTTTTGCCGTTCGGTTTTTCCCAATCGGACCAATATTTTCCATGATTGAGGCAATCGCCCCATAAATTTTTTCCATTTTTTCCACTCCTTATCGGATTCTTAAGGATTCAGTCTGCTTTGTCTCTGCAATCCCTGCAAACTTCTCCGGATTTGCTTTGACATCTGCAAGCAGTCGAGTTCTATCCAGCTTCGGATCCTGCGAAATCAAATACTCAGCAGGAATTTTCGACTCATCAATGATGTTCAATGACTGCGGATTTTTCTGAATTGAGTATGAACGAAAATCTGTTTTCAGCTTTCTTACATCCATCATTTTCATTGCGTTTTCGAGGTTATTTTTTAAGTGATTGGTACGATTCTTAAGCACCTTTTTCATGTGTGACAAACGCTCAATTTCCTTATCAATTTTCTCAACATCGCCGTTCAAATTAGTGATAATCATTGCATAGCTGTCCGCTTTCACCTCTAATTCTCCCTTGATAGATGCAATCGTATCCACAAATACAGTTGCATCCACGTCGGTATCTTCTGCCATCTGACAAAGTGTCAGGTATTCCCCTGTGATTTCGTAAAGTTTTAACATTTTGTATCCTCCTTTTTGGTGATTAAAATTGTTCTTTCTAATGTCTCATGTTCTCTCGCCTGCTCTTTTCTATGTCCGGCAGAAGCTGCGCTTACAGAGCATCCGGCACCGGTTCGCATCTCTAACATATACTCATCCATCATAATTTCAGCCCTCTTTCCACTTCTCTCCAAACAAGTTCACGACTTTATCAAGAGTCAGTGTTTCTTTTGCTTCTGCGCCAATGACTGCACTAAGTACGTCCAGTGGCATGATTTTCTCTCCGCAATCTCTTGCACTATCGAGTAAGCTGTTTAAGACTCTGACTTTCTCTGAATCTCTAATTAACTCCTCTAATGCTGTAAACTCAATTTCTACCTTGCTCATGCTGTTTTATCCTCCTTGATTTCCATCTTCATCCAACTTTTAACAAATTGCTCTTTCTGCTTCTTTGCTTTGTTTTTCTTTCTTGACTGCCAGAAGCTGACAGCGAAACCGCTAACGAACAAAATCACTGCTGGCACTGCAATCCAAGCCACAGCAAACAATAATGCCTCTGTATCCTTACATTCGATAGCATTACACAGCCAGCCACCGAAGCAGATACCTGTCCAAAGTCCCAGAGCTGTTTCTAAAATATTTTTTTTCTTATTACTCATTTTTTTCATTGTTTTTCCTCTATGTGTCTGCTAAAATACAGAAGTGTAAAGTTTTTTCTGTGTCCCTTTCGAAGTTGCCGCTTCTAAGGGACTTTTTTAGTTAGTCAGTGAGAATTTGCAGTTTTGCAAGTTCCACAGCTTTTCTATATACTTGAGCATATTTTGAATCGCCATGCGTTTGCGCTACCTTTTCGAGAAACTTATCAATCTTGCCAATGAAACAACCGCACTGGACTGTAATCTCATTATCTTTGTCATGATAAAATGTTGTAAAAGCGTTCCGACTACCGATAGGACCAATTACTAATACATGTCTTACAGAAAAGACCTCAGCATTTTCGCTAACCACAGCATTTTTGCGAACCATAGCATTTCCGCTAACCTCAGCATTTCCGCGAACCACAGCATTTTCGCTAACCCAAGCATTTCCGCTAACCACAGCATCACCGTAAACCGCAGCATTTTCGCTAACCCAAGCATTTCCTTTGTGTGAAAGATTTTCTTCTTTCTCAATCCAACCGCCAAGTTCCCCTGCTACCACACTTGCAAAACTAGTGATAGCTTGAATTCTGTGCAGTGTTACATCTTCAAAAAGAAACGATACTGTTTTTGTTTCTCCTGTAAATTCGTATTTTTTCATAATGATTCCCCTTTCTTTTATGCAAATCGCATTTGCGAATTATGCTCCTTGATTGCAATTTGAGTATTTGTGCAAGGTCTCCAGCACTGCACATATTCAACAGCTTCTTCAAATCGTTTCTTCGGCACGTTGTTCCGTGCGTTTACACGAAAATATCGCTTCAAGTCTCTATTGCACTCAGAAAATACTTTCTTTCCGATTTCTTTGTATGCATCGCTTTCTTTTCCGCCAAGCGCATCAATGACAACGTAATTAACTGCCTCGCCAAGCGCCTGCTGCTGAGCGTAATCTAAAGTCATTGTATTTTCCAGAGTCGTTACTCTCTCATCCATTTTGACAAGCTTCTTGTCATGCATTAAGATTGCTTGCATCTCTGGAGAGTAGTTCTCCATTTCATAGTGTCCTGTTTTGCGCAGGGTCGGAAGGACTTCCGATGTCACCCAGTGTTTAAATCTCTTTGCGGATTCCAGTTTACTTCCAAAAATTAAAGCATAGAGACCAGACTCGTTAATAATTGCCTGATTGGGATTTCCTCTTTTTCCGTCGGAAATTGCGACGGTATTCTTATCTTCCATTTCGACATGTGTTGCGATCGCATCTCTTGAATTCGAATATCCCAGAGCATCTGCTACATCTTTTCCCACAAACCAAATTTCATTATCAATAGTCACTGTTCGGATGTTTCCGAACTCTTCGTTGCTAAAAATCTGTAAATTATTCATTTTTTTCTCCTTTTCTATTTTGCTAGTTGCTTTTCTGCCACAGAATTCCAGTGTCTTCCCAGAGCTTTTTAGGCGATATGTAATAGTTGATTCTTCCATATACACTGTTCATTTGTGATAATTTTGTAATCTTCTCCCCTGCTCTTGTGGCGATTCCAATCGGCAACCACCCTTGAACAATTCCTGCTCTCACCCAGTCCTGGTCTCTTCCGTAGATTTTTGCTGCATCAGCAATCGGAACCGAACCGGTAGGAAATTCCGGAACTTTCTGCATACTCATTAGTTTCTTGCAAACCTTATCGGCAATTTTTTCACTTTCTTCAAGTGCTTTAATTTCCAATAATTCTTCCTGTAAATCTGCTCCCATGTTTTCTCCTCTCATGCTGCTTCAATAAGTGGCATATATCCCTCTTTTTTCAATAGTTCATACAGGAACAAACGTCCTTTTTGTGTCCATTCTGTCTGCATCTTCACATCAGACATTCCATTTGAACGCACAATATCAATCGTTCTGCTATGTACATACCCTTGATTTTGATATTTTGAATATAAAACCCATTGTCCACCGGCTTTGTACTGGACTTTCAAATCATTTAAAATCTGATTCATCTTTCTAGCACTCATGCCGTAATCTTTTGCAATTTGAGTCATTAAAACAAGGGATTTGCTCTGTAAAATCATATCTACATAGTTTGCTTTTGGTTCTAATTCACTAATCAGCTTCTGTTGCTCAACAACCTGCTCACCAAGAAACTTACATTCACCCTTTAATGACTCAATTTGCTTTGAGGCAAACTGTAAAGCACGAGCCATAATCTGCTCCGGTGTGTTCCATGCTTTTTCGAGGTCTATTAAATATTGCCTGCACTGTTTTCCTTTATCCGTTCGACTCATAAGACAAATGTGTTTTGCCATATCGACAGTTAAAGAATAATCTTGTACTTCTTGTTCTCCGCCGTATTGATTGCCCTGTACCTTCAAGTACACCCCTGTAAAATCTTGATTTTCAATAAATCCTTGTGAGTTCGTTTCAAACCATGCTGAAAATCTTTTGCTAATTTCAAGAGTTTTGTATAATTCTCTAGCCGACACAGTTGGTTGCTCTGTATCGTAATTAACTTTAATCAAGTCATTCATCATTTTCTTCATTCCAATCCTTCAATTTTATTGAGAAGCTGTTCCACATTCTGATCTAATTCTCTTAAAACCTTAACATTCTCGACCACTGACGAATATTTAATGTTGTCGTTTAAAATTGTTATCGGGTTGGACATTTTGGTCATTAACTGTTCCCAGGCATTTAAACTCTTTCTGTAATATCCTTGCACCTGAAGTAAATGAGTTTTAATGTCACCTATGTCGCTTTTGGTCAGCGTATTGTTTTCTTTAGTATCCATTTTTCTAATGATTCGAATACCATATTCGTTGGCACATGTATGTTCAATTCTGCATCCTCTATATTTCTCCCAGTCGGTGCAAAAGAAAGCTACATCTGCTGTAGCAAGTAATTCAAGTGACTTTGCAAGATACCAAAGTGGCTTTGCGTCATGAGGTGCTTCCCGGAAGAAAGAATCAATAACCTCAACATCCTCATTTAACATTTCTTTTGCTACTTTTACTGCTTTTCCTCTCTCGATAAGAATTTCTTCATTCGTTTTGTCTCGCATTGGCTGCGAAATAAATAATCTTTTCATTTTGTTACTCTCCTTTTCTATACCGTTCTCTCTACGGCAGGCTCTAACTCCTCTCGCTTTCTGCATACTGCCGCTAATGCCATGACTGTCGCATCGAGATAATACTCTTCACGCTCTGTCATGTGCGGATACGTTTCTTTTAACAGCTTCAATGTTCTTTCCTGTGCTTCTGTCATTATTTCACTTCCTTTCGTTTGTTGGTATATTCCAATTATATGTTGGTTAATCGCTTTTGTCAATGCTTTTTAAGAAATTTACCAACATTTTGAAATTTACCAACATTTTCTCTTGATTTTTCAATCATAATAAAGTACAATAGAAAAAGAAAAGAGGTGAATATATATTGAATGAACGTTTAAGAAAGCTGAGAAAAACTTTAGACCTTACTCAGCAAGCATTTGCTGACAAACTCGGAATAGCACGAGGTAATATAGGTGCATACGAAGTTGGTAAAAACGCACTTAGTGATGCTGTCATATCTCTCATCTGTCGAGAATTTGATGTTAACGAAAACTGGCTCCGTACTGGCGAAGGCGAAATGTTCATCGAGCTAACAAAAGAAGAAGAAATTGCCAGCTTTATCGGTGGAGTTTTGAGAGATGAAGATGATTCTTTCAAAAAAAGATTGATTTCTGGGCTGGCAGCACTGGATGAAACCGGATGGGAAGTTTTAGAAAACTTTCTCAATTCAATCCAAAAAAAAGAGGACTGATAGTATCAGCCCTCCGCCCTGGAATTGCTTCGATATTACAGATGTAACAACGCTTTTACATAAAAGTAAATTAAGCGCAGTTTTCGCTCATCTGCCTTATCCAACAGTTCCACAATCAGTTTTTTGTAATCCATACCTATGTACCTCCGTTTCTGCACAACCCGAAACGAAATTCCTTTCATTATGTTACTACTTTTCAGAACAAAAATAAAGGATTTTACGAACATTTGTTCTGTTTCGGTTGTTTTTATCTGTCGTTACATTAATTAAAACGACAGCATTTTGGAAAAAATTACAAGAAACGGAGAATCGTCCGGTTTACCGGACACTTATTTGCTTGTCATTTGACAGGTGACTCGAACAGGTCTGTAATGTGGCATTTCAGACCTCTAGCAAGTTTTTCGAGCGTACAAATCGTAGGGTTTGAATCTTCGTTCATGCACTCTTGAACAGATGATTTTGATACTCCAGTCATAAGCGAAACTTGCCGAATTGACATGTTTTTTTGGTACATAATTTTATCTAATAATATCTTCATATTAATAGTATTTAGCATTTTTAAAAG
>ENA-ORRL01001353-ORRL01001353.1-human-gut-metagenome-genome-assembly--contig:-NODE-1353-length-19092-cov-3.046226_pt1 | contig 19092 bp, 9 predicted proteins | sample MGYA00242175_ERZ509134 | MGnify/ENA primary metagenome ERZ509134 (study PRJEB26280, sample SAMEA2338660) | human gut metagenome | biome: human gut; feature: human-associated habitat; material: faeces... | reverse complement strand
TGCAGCCGGTGCAAAGGCTATCGCCGAATTGAATGGAGCTGAATACGAAGGTCGTACCATGGTGGTTAAAGAAGCCAGACCAAGAGAGTAACGACAGAAAAACGAAATTAAAAAGAAACCTTTTACCCAAAGAGCCGGTAAAAGGTTTTTTTTATGTATTCTATCTCCGGCGACTATTCTCCGGCAGAACGGAAAGCGGAAACGCTTGGCTAATCTTTCAGCTGGAAGTCCTTGCGACGCAACACAAAACTGTTACTCAGGTATTTCTCACGCACAATTTTATTTTCTGCCAACTCCTCGGGAGTGCCTTGGAACAGAATCTTTCCTTCGAACAGCAGATAGGCACGGTCACAGATACTCAAAGTCTCATATACGTTATGATCTGTGATCAGAATCCCGATATTCTTATGTTTCAGCTTTGCGACAATGCTCTGGATATCTTGTACGGCAATCGGGTCTACCCCGGCAAACGGTTCGTCAAGCATGATAAATTTCGGATCGATAGCCAGACAGCGAGCGATCTCCGCACGCCGGCGTTCACCTCCGGACAACTGGTCGCCCAAATTCTTCCGCACTTTATTCAGACCAAATTCGGCAATCAGACTCTCCAATTTTTCTTTCTGGTATTCGGGTGTTGTCTCTGTCATTTCCAATACGGAACGAATGTTATCCTCCACCGTCATTTTACGGAAAATAGACGCCTCCTGAGCTAAGTAGCCAATACCATTACGAGCGCGTTTATACACCGGAAACTTCGTGATCTCCATATCGTTCAAGAATATCTTTCCTTCATTGGGAGTCACCAACCCTACCGTCATATAGAAAGTAGTCGTTTTCCCAGCTCCATTAGGGCCAAGCAATCCCACGATCTCTCCCTGCTTCACATTGATCGAAACATGATTTACAACGGTACGTGTCTTATATTTTTTAACGAGATCCTCCGTACGGAGCACCATTTGTTGTTCGTCTGCCATATCCAAAATCTTTGCCACAAAGAAACGGAATTAATTCCTTCTATACAAATCGTTCACTACGCTTTTATTGACTTACAGCCCAGTTTAGATTAAATGCAAACCAGAAGTATCAAGCCTGAAATGAACAGTTGTTCCCAGAATTGCGTTATATTTGCAGACTGTAATTGAATAGAAACATAAAATAATGAATAAAGCATTACATCAAGTAGGTGAATATGTCATGTTGATGGGGAAATGCATCTCCGTACCCAACCGGTGGAGCATGTTCTTTAAGCAGTTGATAAAGGAAATATATAAGTTAGGAGTCGATTCCCTTTGGATCGTTGTCATCATTTCCATTTTTATCGGTACGGTTATTGCCATCCAGATTTCACTGAATATCAGTTCGCCGCTCATTCCTAAATTTACGATAGGATATACAACGCGTGAAATTATCCTGTTGGAATTTTCTTCTTCCATCATGTCACTGATCCTGGCGGGCAAAGTTGGTAGTAACATAGCCTCCGAGATCGGAACCATGCGTGTGACGGAGCAGATCGACGCAATGGAAATCATGGGAGTTAACTCCGCCAACTTCCTGATCCTGCCAAAGATGGTCGGTATGATGACTTTCATTCCGGTATTAGTTATCTTCAGCATGTTCACTGGCATTTTAGGAGGTATCGCAGCCAGCCATTCCACAGGAACAGGTATGACACCCGCTTCTTTCGAATATGGTTTGCAATTCTATTTCAATGAGTTCTACATCTGGTACTCCATCATTAAATCCGTTGTGTATGCATTTATTATTTCATCCATAGCCGCCTACTTCGGTTACAATGTAAAAGGCGGTGCACTGGAAGTAGGTAAAGCCAGTACGAACGCGGTCGTTATGAGCAGTATCATGATTCTGCTGGCCGACGTGATCTTAACCAACTTAATGCTGACATAAAAATGGTAGAAGTAAAACATATCACCAAGTCCTTTGAAGGACGAGTTGTCCTGAATGACATCAGTGCTGTATTCGAAACGGGAAAAACAAACCTGATTATCGGGCGAAGCGGTTCCGGCAAAACGGTACTTATTAAAAATATTATCGGACTGATGCGCCCAGACTCCGGAGAAATCCTGTACGACGGACGTGATCTGACCTCGATGGGCAAGCATGAACTGAACATGCTGAGACGTGAAATGGGTATGTTGTTTCAAGGATCGGCCTTATTCGACAGCATGACGGTGTTGGAAAATGTCATGTTCCCGCTGGACATGTTCTCAAACGACACTTACAAAGATCGTTTGAAGCGTGCCCAGTTCTGTCTGGACCGTGTGAACCTGTCGGAAGCCGGCCACCTCTATCCTTCTGAGATCAGCGGCGGTATGATGAAGCGTGCTGCCATTGCCCGCGCGATCGCCCTGAACCCTAAATATCTGTTCTGTGACGAACCGAACTCCGGCCTGGACCCCAAAACTTCGCTGATTATCGACGACCTGATCCACGATATCACCGCTGAATACAAAATGACGACTATCATCAACACACATGACATGAATTCCGTCATGAATATCGGTGAAAACATTATCTTCATCAAAGAAGGCGTAAAAGAATGGCAGGGGAACAGCAAAGAGGTCATTACTTCCAAGAACAAAGCATTGAACGATTTTATCTTCGCTTCAGACTTGTTCCGCAAGGTTAAAGAAGTCGAGGAAGAAGAGTTAAAAGAAGAAGAACTGAAAGCAAAGTAAAAAATTATCCGATGCCCATCGGATGAAAAAACGATGGGCATCGGATCGGAAAGAGATGGGCATCGGATTATTTACTGATGCCTATTTTTTTATCTATACCCTTAAAGGGCCGGTTTCAAGCCCTCCCATTTCACATTCCACTGTCCGTTTTTAGGGAATCCGGGATTTCCTTCCGTACAACCGTCCCAACCGGCACACATCATCGCGACAACGGTAAGCAAGCCACCATTTCCCGGCAGGTAAAGCGGAAGTCCTTCATTCTGGAAATTGTGTCCATTAGGCAGATAAGTATTTTTCTGTACACTCTTCAACAAAGCTTCCAACGCCCACTCCGGCTCATTCAAGCGGATGGCAGTCATGGCTATCAAAGGGAAATCCCATCCCCAAGTATCAGCCCAGTCCCAATTGTCCAGAACATGGCGCAACGTTTTACGCATAACTTCCTTATCCAAATAAGCCGATGCCGGAAGGAAACCGTAAGCGGCCAATTGAGTCGGATGTCCTCCGTCTTTCTCTAATACAGATTCAGCCTCGACATAAACGCCATTGACAACAGGCCAGGGAGCCATCTGATCTGCCATCCGATCCCAATCGGCATTCCGTTCCCGTCCCATCCTCTCTCTCCAATCATTCGCCTTTTTCAACCCCCAGCTCCAATATGCCAATTCGAAAGCAGGATTGATATTTTCACGGAAAGTTCCACTGTTTCCTTCACGGGCGGAGATGATCGGAGGTCCCAGAACATAGCATTTCCGGGAGGCATCCCAATGAGCATAATCGAACATAAACTCAGCCGTCGCATCTATCAGGTCACCAAACCGGTTCAATGTCTCTTGTGTCGGATTTTCCCGATAAAGCAATTCCGCATAAAAAATCGGATGCGGTTGCTGCCAGACCAATAAGGGACCGACACCGGAAGGGGCCTCCATACCGTCCGGACCAATCATCTTCGGCCAACGGACTCCTTTATATCCTTGTGTGGCAGCATACGCTTTTGCCACTTCAAAAATCTCATCGTACCAACCTAAGGTATTCGACAGGTAAGCGGGCCGATCCCACAAAGCAAAATGAACAGAATGCCACCAATGCATCTCCAGATGGAATTTGCCATACCAGCTATTGCAGGTCAAACCCGTCTCCTGAGGCGGATACTGTTGCCGGGACTGGATAGCGGTCAAATACTGCGACAGAACGATCCGGCGTTCCAATTCCTTCCAACGACGGTCTTTACTGCCCGACAGATCGACAGCACCACCGCTCATCCAGAAAGCTTCCCATGCTTGTCGGTTTGCCCGGACAGCAGAGACATAATCATCAGAAATATTCAACGTATTCTCATCTGTCGAAAAATCGACCAACAGCGTAAATTCATCTTTACCGGAAAGTAATTCCAAGAAATAATTATGACGGGATGTTTCTTTCAAAGCAGCCTTCACGGATGTCCGTATACGGCAATAATAGACAAAATCATCCGTCTGGTGTTTAATAATCCAATCGTTGTCACCACCTCGGACAATCCACGACCGATGGCTGTCTTCCATATCCCAGACAGCCGGTTCCTTGCCAAATGCAACACTGGGAAAAGGGAAACATATCCGTACTCCCAGCCTTTTTTCGGAAAAGAGAGGAGATTTCAAACGATAGGCCAACTCATCCTTATCCGGATGACAAAGTGTCGTGACTTCTACAGGAGAGCCGGACAGCTTAAAACGGCTTTCCAACGTTCCTTCCCAAACATTCAACTGCTGACAAGATTCACTCAGTTCTCTCTCCGAAAGCGTCTTTCCTTCCACCTTCTGCAAACCGATCAAAGCCAATCCCGTTTGATGGGGATTGGCACGAAGATATTCACGACCAGGAGAAGAACCGATCGGATAAGGGACTTTCTTACCGTAAGCATCCACATATTTGAAGACATCAGACAACTGATAGTTTTCCGTATTCGGAAAGCGATGCCAGCCCCATTCCGACATTGTCGATAAAGGAATCCCTTCCCTGTACAATTCCGGGAAGGTTTGCATCCCCGTTATGTCGGCTGTATAGCAGAAGCGTCCGTTCCCAACGGAAAGAGGGGATAATTTGTCAATATGCGTCTGTGTCACATTATGGCGCATGACAAGCGCTTTCCGGTCTATCTTGTTACTCCCTACCATTCCTGCACCATAGCAGGCAAACAGGAAAGTAATCATAATCAGTCTTTTTATATTCATATCCTGTTTTATTTTTGAAGATATCACATCATCGGTATCCTGCTCTCCTACTTCTGTTCCACCGCAACCTGTATCGTCACTGGCCCCAATAAACCGGAAGGTTCCAACGTAATCTCGGATACTGCGTTTCCTCTAAAGTCATTTCCCAAAACGATATTCGTTTGTGTATATTTAGTCGGGGACACCGCCATCTCATCACCTGCCACCCGGTTAAACCAGGAATTGGTCACTTCCACAACCACATCGTTTTCTCCTTCCTTCAAACCGTCTGTTATATCCACACGGAAAGGCTTTGTCCAAACAATTCCCTTGTCTTTCCCGTTAATACAGACAGAGGCAATCCCGACATCCTTTACATTTTCGAGTTGCAGGTAATACCGGTTTGCGGGATTCTTTTCAAAATTAACAGTAAATTTCTTATTATAGACTGCTGTTCCCGAAAAATATTTGATTCTCTTATCCGAATGCCTCGTCCAGTCTATTAATTCCGGGAAGACAACAGACGACGGACCTCCCCATTCCGGATCGAAATTGACAGTCCAGGCGCCATCCAACGTTTGCAAAATCTCATAATCAGGATCATTGCCGGCTTTCGCTCCTTGCTTGTTCCGATCAATCTTCTTATGGAACACCACGAACATAGAACCGTAAGGTTCCAGTGTTAAGGGGACGACCGTCTTTTCATCTTTCTGGGTGAAAGCCCCGGCCTCACGTATCTCTCCGGTAAGGGCATTCCATAACTCCGGCTGTAATCCCGATACGCGGAAACATGCGTCGATCTTTTGCCGTTCCGTTGTCTGGTTGCTGACAAAATAAACATGAGCATCATCGATCACATAATGGATGTAATCAAAATCCGTCTTACTATCGTTTCCTTCGACAGCGAAATCAACCGGTTGATTCCGGGAAAGAAGGTATTCCTTGGCAGTTATCCCCCAAGAGACAAACCCCTTGCCATATTGATTCTGTCCGGTTGTCCCGATTGTCGTTCCCCAAAGCAGGTCCACCAATTTTTTGAACTCAGCAGCACCTTTCTCTCCTCCGAACAGCGATACGGCTTTCTGTGGTTTCGGACCGAGAACAGAAGCACCTTCTTTTACCAACATTTCCAACTTCTTCAATACTGGTAACGACAAGATCCGGTGATCTGGTAAAACCAACACTTTATATTTCCTGCCACCCGGAACTACAATGTCGCCATCTTTGACACCTAATTTCATCAAAATGTTTTCATCCGTCACATCGTAATCAAAACCAAACATCGCACCGGGCATATCCGAATGTTTAAACGGATAGACATTCGGGACGTGATCGCCATAATAATAAAGGATATCGGCAACGAACGTTCCTTCCTGCGCCAACATCTGTACACGATGCATGTAATCGATGAAAGGAGCCGATTTACTCCACCAGGTAACACGCGGGTTCACATGTGTACCGGCAAAATATTCCTGTCCTGGTATTCCCTGCTCCGCAGGAGAACAAGTAAAGGTATGGAAATACACCCGGTTCAGACCGGCACATATTTCATGGTCGAATGCCGATTTCTGGTCATGCCACAGTTCATCGTTCCAATGCGGACCGATCGTCGTGAAAGATTCGGCTCCCACAATCTTCTTTCCATAAATATGGGCGGCGGAAGAGGCCTGCTTGATAAAGAAACGATCCTGCGGCCGCGGACGGTGCGGGGATGGCGACCAGAACTCGCTCATCACAATATCACTGAAGCCATAATTCTTCATACCGTCCAACGGTCCGGCATGAGGTCCTGCCGACTCCGGTTGGATCCCCATGTTATGCTGATGGGCATGTTCGGCAAAGCAGGCATAATGATTCGTGGCGACCAGATGTGCTATTGTCTTGCGGAAATCAGCCAGAAAAGCATTAGAAGTATCGATATTATCCACGACATGCCCGGCAATAAGAGGCAAATATAGTTTCAAATCGTATCCGCAATATGAACGAAACTCATCGGCAAAAGCATCCGTCCAGTTCATTCCTCCACACTCCCAACTGTCCGTCTCCATAAATTTTAATGTCGATCCCACATGCTTTTCACCTGCCGCCTGGAGGATCGGTTCAACGATCGTATTCCAATAATAATCAAATGCGTTCCGATCCATGTAATCCAGGACATTGCCTTGCCAATCCCTACTAGAGGTAGAAACTTCCGATCGAGTACAAGTATAACCAATACGCATAATATTCCAGTCGCCTTCAGGAGCGTCCCAACTGAGCAAGCCTTTTTCATCCATCTGCGTTGTAAGGTCAACTATCCGAGCTATATCAATAAGATATATCGTTTTATCCGTTTTCTTTTCTCTGCCACGCGTATTATTCTCCAATAAAAAACGGCAGTCGGGAGCAGAGCCTCCCAGTTCATGAAAACCTAACTTCAGATCCAGATTACTGACCGGTTCATTCGTTTTGTTTTCTTTATTCGATGGGAAAGCAAGAACGACAATATCCTTGTAAAACCCTTTATAAATATCAGGTTCAGCCAATTGCAGACGAAGCGTTTTTCCTCCTGTCACCTTTCGTTCGGAATAAGTCAGTTGCTTGGCTGCATACTGCGGAGTGACACACGGTCCCCCTAGGTTCCATCCACTCTGGATATTGAAACCGATCTCCAATCCTAAACGCTTGGCCTCATCCAATGCAAAAACAAAAAGCTCCGTCCATTCCTCACTTCCGAAAAGCGGTCCGGCAGGGATGTCCTTATTCCCCCGCTGATTATGTCCACCGGCATCAAAGATCATCGCTCCCTGGAAATTCCGGGATTTCATCGCTTCCAAATCTTTCGTGATAGCTTCTTTTGTCACGTTTCCATTCCACCAGCAATTGACACCATAGGTTCTATCCGGTTGCTGAAAATTGCTTTTCAGATAGTCATAGTCAATTTGGTATTTTCTATCCATAGGATCCTTATCCGACCCCGTACAACTAAAGAGAAAGCCAAGTAATATCGCTTCCCAACATATTGTTTTCCAACTCATCACTCACATCTATTATCTATCTTAATAATCAAACCCGCTAAAATTTTATTCATACTCCAATTCATAAAACGTTAGCGGGTCTTAGTAAAAATCACTATGCCAATCTATTAATTCCAGCCGGGATTTTGTTCCATTACGACATCCTTATTCGTATCGATAACAACTTGGGGAATCGGCCATAAATTGAATTTTTTTGTCAATGTCGTTCTCGGATCATCCCAGTAAGCGTATTTCTTAATCCTGTCTACCGCAACGGTTCCCCCCATACGCAAAAGGGTATTCCAACGACATTCTTCATACACCAGTTCACGGGCACGTTCATCCAGTATCAAGTCTACATTCACCTCCGAAGCCTGTACAAGATATTCGCACTGTGCACGCTTACGCAACAAATTAATATCATCCGCCGCACCTGCATTATCTCCAGAGCGCATCTTGGCTTCTGCACGCAATAGGATAGTTTCCGGTAAACGGATCAAATATTCATCACGGAACAGGTTGCTTCTGTTTTCCCCTGCATCCAGACCTCTGTACTTATCAGTCGAAATCTTACAGGAGATCGGAAAACATTGTGTCCAAGAACCGTCAACAGCATCTTTACCTTCTCCGTCTTTATAAATAACACTCCAAGGAACCGGTTTACCATAATAAGGAGAAGAAGGGACATTTCCTAACAAAGTACGTCTAAGAACTGCTTCCGAATTACGCAGGTCTATCCCCCATTTTCCTTCATAAACAAGGTCTCTCGTATATTTTGTCGGAGTTACTTGTACAATACCACGACCTCCGACATCTTCCATCGCCGAATTCAAATGAGCGGACATAGGATCTCTATAAACCGGACCAAAAGAACGGGAATACTGTAATTTTGATTCTCCATCCTCCGCTTTATAGGCATCATAGTCGATCTGGGCGACCCAAATAGCCTCTTTGTTACCCTCCTGATAGTTCTGGTTACCTTCTTGGAACAAATCCCAATAAAGATTTCCTTCTACCGGATAGCCAGCTGCAGAATAGAGGTGTTCCGGAGTCTGCATGCTTTCCTCTGTTGCATAATAATAAACCGGGTCTTCGTCTGCTCTGGAACCGAAACGTTCCGTCATCAAACTATAGACAGAGCCATCAATCACATCATTGCCATAAGCAATTGCTTTTTGATAGGCAGCTGGTGCCTCTCCACCTTTACCACCTTCTTCCAATGCTATACCCTTATCAATATACAACTGGCAAAGATTATGCTGAGCCGCACCTCTAACCAGACGTCCCATTGTTCCAGTAGTTTCCGGCAAATCATTCAAGATCGCTTCTAACTCGTCAATAGCATATTGATAAGTTTCCAGACGACTACTGCGCTTAAAATCATAACGTGGAGTTGTCGTAATTTCCGTTACAAGAGGAACACCTCCATATAATTCACCCAAATTCCGATAAGCAAAAGCCCTGAAAAAACGAGCCTGAGCCATCACATAAAGCTTTTCAGCTTCCGAAGTCCAAGATATCTGAGGAAGTTCTGCCGCATACAAAGCAAGATTCGCTTTCGATATTAACTGATACCAATGTGAATAATTAATATAAAAAACTTCCGTAGTTGAATTCAATATACTATAATCATTGAAACGGTTACTACGACGGATAGTCGCCACGTCAAACATATCCGTTCCATTCCCTCCACGAAAGACAAAGGCAGTATTACTTTCTTCAGTCATACACATCATAACACGTACATGGGAATAGCAGCCGACCAACACTTGATCAACCTGTTCAGAAGTAGAGAAGACATTATCTATCGTATAAAATGTTTCAGGATCTTCTTCCAAAAACTTAGAATCATTACAGCTACCAAGTAAACAAACACTCAACAAGCCACAAACACTATATTTTAATACATTTTTCATTTCCGTATATTTTATCTGTTAGAAACTGATATTTGCACCCAAAGAAAAAGATGTCAATACAGGATAAGTATTTTCGCTAACGGTAACACCAACCTCAGGATCTCCTCCCTGCCATTTGGTTATCGTAAATAAGTTTTTCGCCGTAAAGAATACTTTCAAATTTTGGATATTTACTTTTTGCACCCAAGGTTCACGGAATGTATATGACAAGGTCACATCCTGCAAACGAACGAATGCCCGGTTTTGCAATCCTAAGAAACGTCCGCCATCATCATTAAATGTAGCTGCTGGATATTCATTACTTTTATTCTCAGGAGTCCACCAAGGTATATAGATACCATTGGTATTGAATCTACCAGAGCCATTTGTCAAATAAGCGCCTTTATTAGACTTTTGATAATATCCACCGCCGCCAAATGTGCCGGTCAGCATAAAGTATAAATCCCAATTTTTATATGTAATCGTGTTACTCATATTCAACTTGAAGTTAGGCGTAGAATATCCCAAAATAATACGGTCTGCAGAAGTAATCACTCCATCATTGTCCATGTCTTTATATTTAGGGATACCTGGAGTCGCACCATTCGCTTTCATATATTCAACATCCGTCTCTTGTACTATGCCATCTTGCAGATAACCATAGATAGCCCCTAAAGGCTTCCCTATAAAACGAGAGTTCGAGATATCGTCATCTTCTCTCCCATCACCATCTAAATCTTCACCGTATAGATGGATCAATTTATTGCGGTTCAGCCAAAATGTCAAATTTGTCGTCCAATACCAATCCTGTGTATCGATATTCACGGAACGAATTGTCAATTCGACCCCTCTGTTATTAACCTGCCTCATAGAGGACTTCATATTTTTAAAACCTGTCATAACAGGGATATCTCTCGTAAATATCTGATCTGTTGTTTTAGAAAAATAAAGATCCAGATCTACAAACAAGCGGCTACCTAACCAAGCAGATTCAAAACCTGTATTCCAAGATTCTGTCGTTTCCCAACCTAAATTGGCATTGCCAAGTGCTTTCTGATTCAATCCATAGATAATATCGCTACCCCCAAACTCATAGCGAACACCACCAGAAGCACCATTGTTAATAGTCGACAATGTTCCATAAGGATCCAACCCCTGATTACCGTTCTTACCCCAGGATAACTTCAATTTCAAATCATCTAAATATGAAATTGAAGACATAAACTTTTCACTGCTCAATCTCCAGGCACCACCAAATGCAAAGAAATCTCCCCACTTTTGATTAACCCCAAAAACAGAAGCTCCATCACGACGATAAGAACCGGTAAAGAAGTAACGATCATCATATGAATAAGATGCACGTCCCAAATATCCGATATTGGAACGCTGGTTATTATCCATATTGACTTTCTGGACTGTAGCTTTATGCAAACCATTTATACCTAAAGTCGTATTACCATTTGCGGCAAAGTTTGAACCAGTAGTTTCTATCATCTCGTATTTTTTCCTATCACGCGTAGCAACGGCAGTCAGATCAATTGAATGTTTTCCAAATGTATTTTTATAGTTCAGGATATTATCGATCACCCAACTGTCTGTCGTATTATTATTAATCTTTCCATTCGCACTTGCTAACAAACTTTGGAGCGTCGCTGGGGAATAACGGGTTTCATCATCATAAGCACCTTCCTTAACAAAATACCCTTCATAATAGAAATCTCCAGACTGGTTTTTGCTTAAGTTTCCGGCATAATTAAAACGATAGCTCAAACCTTCAACCCAAGGGAGTTTGACTACGGCATAAGCATTTGCACGGAAATTGTTTCGTATATCCTTATTGTCACGAACACTCTTGTCGGTATTCCACAAGGCATTTACACTCGACTGTGTATACGGGTATTTTTCCAACAATTTTTCCGACTCATTTCTATACATCACACCGTAAGGAGATGTTTGCGTAGCCTCACCAATGTTAGCTCCCACACCCGAATAATCAGACTTAGTAAATGCAGCATCCACACCGATCTGCAACCAACTTGTTATATCTGTATTGATTTTTGCCAAGGCCGTTATTCTATTATAATCATCGCCAATGACCACACCTTGATTATCCGAATAGGCAGCAGACAAATAGTAATTCATTTTCTCTCCAGCCCCGGAAACTGCTACTTGGTAATCCTGTACCCAACCTGTACGGGTTGACGCATCTAACCAATTTATCTCCCTGCCGGCTTCCATATTGGCCAATTCCTGAGGCTTCAACCAACTTAAATCCGAACTATTATTTCGCGCCATCACAGACTCAAGCCATTGTTCTCCTTTCATCAATTCCGGTTTATTCTGCCAAGTCTGCATACTACCCGTAGCATTAAAAGTGACAACAGGCTTTCCGGTTTTTCCTCTTTTAGTCGTTATAATAATCACGCCATTTGCCGAACGGGAACCATAGGCTGCGGCTGATGTCGCATCTTTCAATACATCATAAGAAGCGATATCATTCGGGTTTATATCATTAATGCTTCCCATAAAAATCACTCCGTCCACTACAATCAACGGATCATTCGACCCGGATATGGACTTTTGTCCGCGCATCTGCATGCTCGGCTCCCCACCGGCAGAATTAGTCGCACCGATATCCAAACCTGAGACATTGCCTTTCAGAGATTCCAATGCATTCAAATTCGGAGACAGGGCAATCGGAGAATTTTCCAATTTAACGGAACTGACAGAACCAGTGAAATCTTTTCTTTTTGTCGTTCCGTAACCAATAACAATGACTTCATCCAACGTCTCCGTATCTTCCCTCAATAATACATCCAACGTATTGTTCTTTCCTACCGGAATTTCCTGCGTAATGTATCCGATATAGGAAACAACCAAAATACTGTTCGAACCCACTTCAAGCGAATATTGTCCATCGATATCCGTAATCGTTCCATTTGTTGTTCCCTTCTCAACAATATTTGCCCCGATTACCGGTTCACCGCTTTGGTCCTTAACAATACCGGTAATCTTCCGGGTATTCTGTTGGGTCGACGAAGATACATAACCGAGGGCAGATAGTACAATTTGATTGTTTTCTTTAATTATATAAGTGATCTGTGCCTGTGACTTTATCTGTTCCAACACATCCCGGATATTTTCACCCTGGGCAGAAACCGAAATCTTTGTATTCAGACCGGATAGATTGTCATTATAGAAAAATCGATAATCACTTACTTTTTCAATTTCGCGAATCACCTCGCGAGTGGATTTGTTTTGCATGGATAAGGATATCTGTGCAGAAAGTATCGTCCCCGAAACAAGACAAAAACTTCCAATTGTGATTCCTTTCCGTAATAAATTCTTTAAGGTATTCATTTTTTTTAGAGTTCTTCATTAATTAGTAATAAATTAATCAGGTAACTTTGTATCTGAAATCAAGTGGTGAGAAGCGATGATTTCAAATTAGCAAAATTACATTGCGTAGATCTCAGGTGTGTCTATCCTATTAGATACACCTGTGTTTTTTATACTTCCTTCCCCATAGGCATTCTGTTTATGTTAATATTCCATTCTATTATTTTCTCTCCTCTATAATAATTTCACCACCAACCTTTTTGTACATGATCGGTGCCGTAAGACTAATCAACTCAATCACATTGTCCAGACTATTATTTTTGATGACTCCGGAAAAACGATAATGCTTTACCTTTTCAGAAGCAAACCGTACTTTCACATTGTATAAACGATCCAACATTACAGCTACTTCTTCCATCGTTGCTCCCTTAAAAACAAGCTCATTATCCTTCCACATCCGGGCATAAGCCGCAAGATCATCCGATACAATCATTCTACGTGAAGACTTATCAAAACTCAAACTCTCATCTGGCTTCAATATGACTTCATCTTTTCCTACCGACGTACGAACTTTTCCTTCGAAAAGAGTTGTTGTCAACTCTCTATCTTCCTGATAAGCTTTCACATTGAAAGTTGTACCTAACGCCTCGACCTCAATTTCTCCGGCTTTCACTATAAATCGTGAAGTGGTATCTTTAGCTACTTCAAAATAGCCTTCTCCAGACAAAACTACCTGGCGATTTCCTTTTCCATAATCACCATTATAGGTCAATTCCGTATGAGAATTCAACCAGACTTTTGTCCCATCCGGCAATATGACACTTGCCCGTTGTCCTTTATCAACAAAAACCTTATAGGTCTGTAACGAATAATTTTCTGTTTTATCAGCCAAGTTCAGATATAGATGAACAAAAATCATAAAACCTAAAAGAAATACTACAGCTGCGGCATACGGTAACCACTGGCGAAACTGTAGCTTTCGAACAGGTTCTTGCTTTCCCTTTCTCCCTGTTTCTGCATGTATCCGGCTCTGAATATTCCGGAACATCCGATTCTGTATTTCGACCGGAAGATCCTTTCCCTCCGCTTCCGTCCAAGACTGGTGATAATGTTGAAACAATAACTCACGAGCTCTAGGTTGTTTGAACCATGTCCATAACTCATGTTCCTGCCCAGCCGGAAGTTCACCACGCATAAAGAGATCCAGCAACTCGATGTATATATCTTTTCTTTCCATCTTCTATATTGTATATCCTTCACAAGAGAGAATCACTTACAAAGATATTCATATTTAACATTGATTAATAAAATAGCAAAAAAGGAGTATCCACCTTCTATCGGGAGGTAGTTTGGAACGCAAATATTGAAAAGAGCGGTAAAGCTGTGTCTCTACCGTTTTTTCTGAAATGGATAATTTATGGGCAATTTCTTTATTTGATAGTTGTTCAAGGCGGCTTAAACGAAATATTTCTCTTCGGGCGGGAGGAAGGTTTTCAATTAAATGGTCAATATATTCAAGAAGGGAATTCACTTCATGTTGTTGTTCTTCCTTTGAATTGTCGCTTAGATCAATATTCTCAACATGCAACGTTGCATGTTGAGACAGACGGAATTCCGTCTCCTTAAAAACTAAATGCCTGGCAATCGTAAAAAGATAAGCCGTAATCCCCAACTCTAGTTCTATCTGCTCATGCTTTTCCCAAATTTTCAGAAAGACATTCTGTGTCAAATCCTCTGCGAGAGATTTATCAAACAATAAAGAGTTAATAAAGTTATACACCTGAGGGCTATAAGTCCAATACAAATCCTCAAAAGCTTTTTCTTCACCAGCTTTCAAGCGTTTTAATAAATCTTCATTGACTCTCATTTTATGTCGTTTTTTGTAAATATGCATTAGACAAATTTACCCAAGTATATACAATAAACTATATACTTGGGTAATATATTTAGAGGAGACTACTATCTCCACAAAAAATTACAACAATTCAATATCCGAACAATTCTTCCTGTGTCAGTTTCTGGATCGGACCATATTGTGACAAACCTTTCAGATCGAGATCCTTTTCATCGCCTAATACACAATAGATATAGGTACGCCCTTTCACCCATTTTTCCTGGAATGCCTTGATTTCAGGCAATGTCATTGTCTGCGCCTTCTCGAACAGTTCTTTACGGCTGTCCGTGTTCAGACCTAAATCCTGGGCATTCAGATAAGACCAAAGAACATCCGATTTGGTAATACGCTCCGTACGCAAACGGGTAATGAGAGCATCTTTAGCCAAGTTGAACGCTTTTTCTGATTCCGGCATATTATTGATAATTTCATCGAAAGCTTTCATCGCATCAATCATCTTATCATTCTGAGTCGCAATGAACGTACGGTATACATACGGATATTTCAGTTTGGACGGAGTAATAAGGAAAGCTCCTGCAGAATAAGCCAGCCCACGCGATTCACGCATTTCCTGAAATACGATCGCGTTCATGCCGCCACCGAAGTATTCGTTATACATATTCAATGTAGGTTGGATAGCCGGATCGAACTTTTCACCTCGGTTAGAGACAGCAGAGAAATAAATCTGTTTAGCATCATACTGTGCAAGCAGAACTCTATTTTCAGGAGTTTCCTGCTGGCTAAACTCAATTGCTGCCGGAACCGGTTGCAACTGTTCAGGGACATTATGATATTGTTTGATGATGTCCAGAACGGCCTGTGGTTTTTCCGGACCATAATACAAAATCTTATGATCGAATGAGTTGATCTTATGAATGCGATCGACCAGTTCCTGCGGGTCCATCTGCTGCAACTCGGCAGTTGTCAGTACATTTGTAGCAGGAGACTTCGGCCCCCAGATAGCATACTGGATCAGTTTGTTGAAATTCTGTCCCTGATTCAATTTAGCATCAGTCCGTTTTTTCAAGATATCACCTGCAAGGTTTCCATAAGCCTCCTTATTAACCTGTGCATCGGCCAAGATCTCTTCAAACAGAGCCATTGCCTTCGGCATGTTCTCTTTCAAACCTTCCAGCATCACATATGTGCGGTCTGAACCAGGGAATACATTGAAATAACAAGCCAGTTTGTAAAATTCTTCATTGATTTCCTTCAGACTCATTTTAGATGTGCCCAAATACTTCATATATTCGAAAGCGGTGCCCATTGCCTTATCGTTATTCGTACCCATATCGAATACATACATCAGAGAGAAGAGATCATTGGAAGTATTCTCCTTATACAATACCGGAATATTGGATTGGGCGGTCAGTTTTTGCAAATCCTTACTATAATCCAAGAATACCGGTTCGATCGGAGCCACTTTTGAAGCCTGTATTTCTTTCAAGAACAGACTTGAACTATCGCGATTCATCACGATCGGAGTGATTTTAGGTTTGTCGATCTTCTTTTCGTTCGGGTCTTTACCTTGTCTTTTATAGATGAGCGCATAGTTGTCACCGAAATATTTGTTGGCAAAATCGACGATCTGTTGCTTTGTCACTTTGCTCATGCGATCTAACGAAGCGACTTCATCTTTCCAATCGACACCGTCGATGAAAGAAGAGACAAACATATCGGCACGACCGTCGTTACGATCCATCCGGTACATTTGCATCAGTTTATAGTTATTGATAGCAGCTTCCAGCAAGCCTTCGTCAAACTCACCTTTCTTTAGCTTATCAATTTCAGCCAGGAATAGGTCTTTTACTTCATCCAAAGTCTGTCCCTGTTTCGGACGACCACTAATAACAAATGCATTATAATCGGACATTCCGTATGTTCCGGCATAACAACTTAGTACTTTCTGTTGCTGAACCAAATCGATATCCAACAAACCTGCTTTACCATTATTAATAATTTCGCCTGTCAGATTCAGCAAATCCTGATCAGGAGAAGCTGCTCCCGGGAAACGCCAACCCAAAGTCACATTTTCAGCATCGACACCCAACACTTCTTTTATAACCGGTGCTTTAATCGGAGACTCATGCGTTACTGGCAACTTCGGCAGATTGGGGTTCGGTTTCAAATGGCCAAAATATTTATTGATCGTCTCGATCATCTGGTCCGGATCAAAATCACCGGACAGACAGATTGCCATATTATTAGGGACATACCAAGTTTTATGGTAGTTTTTGATATTCGTGATAGACGGGTTCTTCAGGTTTTCCTGTGTTCCGAGAACAGTCTGCGTTCCGTATGGATGATCGGGGAAAAGAGCGGTCAGAACAGCTTCATACACTTTACGGCCATCACTGGTAAGAGACATGTTCTTTTCTTCGTACACAGTCTCAAGTTCCGTATGAAAGCCACGAATTACATTGTTTTCAAAACGGTCCGCCTGTATCTTGGCCCAGTTGTCAATCTGGTTGGAAGGAATATCTTCCACGTAGACTGTCTGGTCAAAGCCGGTATACGCATTTGTTCCAGTTGCACCAATAGCAGACATCAGTTTATCATATTCGTTCGGAATTGCCAATTTCGAAGCCTCATAAGAAACACTGTCGATCTGATGATAAATAGCCTGGCGTTCTGCCTCATCAGTAGTCTTACGATACACCTCAAAAAGCTGTTCGATCTGATCAAGCATCGGTTTTTCCTGTTCGTAATTCTGCGTGCCGAACTGCTGAGTTCCTTTAAACATCAAGTGTTCAAAATAGTGTGCCAGACCGGTCGTTTCGGCAGGATCGTTTTTACCTCCCACGCGAACGGCAATATACGTTTGAATACGTGGGGTCTCTTTATTCACAGTCATATACACTTTCAGGCCGTTATCCAAAGTATAGATACGGGCTTTCAGAGGATCGTTCGGGACCGACTCGTATTTAAACGGGGAAGTCTCTGCACATGCAGTTGCCAAAAGGAGAATAAAGGCTAACTGAAGAAACTGAATCGTTTTACGCATAAATTTTAGATTTAGATAATTACATGCGTCAAATATATGCAATTTAAAATAAAAATAGCTCTTATCCGAAAAAAAACAGAACAAGAGCCGATTTTTTTCGGATAGGAGCTAATATATGCTCGTACAAAGATTATATTTACATTAAAGGCCGAACGCTTCTTTTACCTTATCGACATAATCCAGTTTTTCCCAGGTAAACAGCTCCACTTCGCAAATGGTCGGTTCCGGATTATAACGAGAAGTAAATGTTTTTGTCACAACCTGCGGTTTACGTCCCATATGACCGTAAGATGCAGTTTCCAGATAGATCGGGTTACGCAATTTCAAACGTTCCTCGATTGCTTTCGGGCGCATGTCAAACAGATTCCAGATCTTTTCTGCAATCTCTCCGTCTGTCATTTTCACGTTAGCACGGCCGAATGTATTCACGAAGATATTCATTGGCTTAGCCACACCGATCGCATACGAAACCTGTACTAGCATTTCATCAGCCACGCCAGCGGCAACCAAGTTCTTTGCAATATGACGAGCAGCATAAGCAGCAGAACGGTCTACTTTCGAGGGGTCTTTTCCTGAAAATGCTCCACCACCATGAGCTCCCTTGCCACCGTATGTATCAACAATAATCTTACGACCCGTCAAACCGGTATCTCCATGAGGACCACCGATCACAAACTTTCCAGTCGGATTCACATGATAGATAATATCATCATTGAACAAAGCCTGAACATGAGCCGGATACTGAGCCTTTACGCGCGGGATCAGTATACTCTTGACATCTTCTGCGATCTTTTTCTGCATAGCCAAGTCCGCTTCTTCCTGTGTGATACCTTTTGCAGTGATAAATTCATCATGTTGTGTAGAAACAACAATCGTATCGATACGCAGCGGTTTTCCGTTATCATCATATTCAATCGTCACCTGACTCTTTGCATCCGGACGGAGGTAAGGCATCAGGTCGTTTTCATTCTTACGTATCTCGGCAAGCTCCCACAATAAGCTGTGTGAAAGATCCAATGCCAGAGGCATATAGTTTTCTGTTTCGTTGGTTGCATAACCAAACATCATACCCTGGTCGC
>ENA-ORRL01001350-ORRL01001350.1-human-gut-metagenome-genome-assembly--contig:-NODE-1350-length-19115-cov-6.981322_pt1 | contig 19115 bp, 12 predicted proteins | sample MGYA00242175_ERZ509134 | MGnify/ENA primary metagenome ERZ509134 (study PRJEB26280, sample SAMEA2338660) | human gut metagenome | biome: human gut; feature: human-associated habitat; material: faeces... | reverse complement strand
CTGGAGCCTTGAATTATCCTTGTTTCTACAAAATCAAAGTGTCAAAGATAGGAAGATAGTGAATCTTTTCGACCTTTAATGTTTTGGCTTCTATTTTTGTCCTTTTGCTATTCTTTCTCCCTCATATCCCTCATCATACAGCACCACCCCTCTCTGCGGTCCGGGATGCTTGTGAGAAATATGCACGAAAGTGCCGTAAAGAATCATCTGGTCAAAAGGCAACTTCTTCTGCAAGACGAGCTCTGCAAGTTCGTGAGGATTGTCAGAAGCGATGTCTGCTGCCTGGCCTTTGGTGTGCTGGGAGTTCTTCGCTCCTTTGAGAGCCTTGTTCAGGACAGGACATCTGTAGCCGGAGTTGATGTGCAATGGCTTTCCGAATGCAGAGCGCAGCGGCTGAAGAACAGTCACGACAAGGGAGCGAATCTGGGAAGCGATGCTCTCGTCCGGGATGCTGTTGTCTATGCCGAGTTCTTCTGCCTTGCTGCTGCGCTGGAATTCCTCCCAGCTGAAGTTTTCGGTGATTTGTCCTTCGTACTTCATTGCTCAATCTCCTCATTGATTTCAGAGCCATAAGGTGGCTCGCGGTCTATGCATTTGAGCTTCTTGCAGCGAAGGAGAGTGAGTACGGCAATGCGGGCGTTCTTCTCGTCGAGTTCCTGCCGGAGCTTGGTGTTGATGTCGAACTGGACCATATACAAGTCCTGAAATTCCTTTGCGCTGGTACGGGCTTCCTTGAGCTCGGCACGGCATCTCTCCACAATCTTCTGCCATTCGTTGATGGCGAGGTTGATGTTCTCAATTTGTGCCTTCGTCTTTCGCTCTGTGATGAAGAACAGGGCGATGACTCCTCCTCCGCCCAGGAGGAGTCAGTATCTGGATTATGAGTTCGGTATTCATAGGTTGTCGGATTTGAGGGTGTTCTGGTAAAAAGAAATCCCCGCAAGCCGAATGGCGGACGGGGATAACCGAAAGAAGGGTACAGGCCTACAGGCTGATCTGTCCGAGCATCTCTCCGGATTTCTCGCCAGTCTTCGTGTTGACGAAGAAGTAGCGGAGGAACACTTTCGGAGCTGCGGCGGTGACTGTGCCGTGGACTGCCTCGTAGCCGGCCTTGATATCGATGGCTTCCTCTACGATTGTGCGAGGAGCGCCAATCATCACAGTCTTAGAGTAGGCCTTGGTGACACCGTTGCTCTGCGGAGCGGATGCCATAATGACGAGCTTGAGGTCGGCGGTCTCTGCCGGAGGATCAGGCAGTTGGAAGGTGAAACTGTCTGCGGAAAGTGCGAGCTCCGCTTCGCACGGAGCCTCTACTCCGACAAGGGTAGGAGGAGCACTGAGTGCGGCTCCACCGCATTTCACGATCCAGTAGTTCAGCCTCGAATAGAGGTTCGCCCCGGAAATCTTGGAAGAAGTTCCGAGCACGCTCTTTCCTTTTTGGGTGCCTGCGAGGGCATTCCAGGCGAGGATTTGTGCGTTGGTGAGCGACCTCCAGTTCTGGCTGAGCTGCTTGAAAATGGCTTTAACTGCGCCCTGGGCGCTGGACTTGAATCCGCCGCCGTAGCCACGGTTACGGATGTACTTGCGACCGCGCGGCTGCGGTCACTCCTTTGGCGGAGCCTGACATCTCCTCAAAGGCGATTGATGGAATGTACTTCATAGCTTGAAGATTATAGGTGTGAAACAAAAAGTATATGATAGCTGTTGCTATTATCATTTTGAAAAGCGAGTGAGTTTGAAGAGTTTCCAGAAGCTGAATCCAAGCAGGATTACTGATACCCATTTCCCGAATTCGAGGCAGAACTTGTTTGATCGTGACAACGGTTTTGTGACTTCAACAATCTCTTTGACAATCTTGTCCACATAAACGAGCGAGTCACGGTAAACGACCTTTGTTTCGACCTCTACGGGCTCTTTGACAGGCTTTGTGGCGAGCGAGTGGAGGAGTACTCCATCGGTGACTACAGCCTCGGATTTGGCGTATCTATTTTCCTGTACGGACATCGTGTCGAGAGTCTGGACTTTCTCCACGAGGACCGGCAGTTCAAGAAAGGCTGTGTCCTTCTGGAAGACCGTTTCCGTCCGGACTTCCACTTTGGTGTTCTCTGAAGGTGTGACCTGCCTAGCGGAAGCGCAGGCCACACACAACAGGGAAGCGAGGATGGTGGTGAAGTTTTTCATAGGTTGTTATGCTTCTGTAACAGTTACTTTTCTTGGAACATAGCAGATGAATCCACAATGCTGGGATGAATGCCAGGAGTAAGTCGGATTGATGATTTCTACGGTGAACACGTTATCCCGAATCTCGAAACGGAACATCTTGGTTCCTACTGACGGAGATACGGACTGGTCATCCATAATAATTCCGTCAAAGTCCTCAATCTCCGGCAGGTCTTTGATCCTGAATGAAATCTTGGTTTCAGCATCAGCCTGCTCAATTCTGGAGAATGTGATTGCCATAAACACCCAATCATCGGTAAAGGTCCAATAGCTCTGGTAGGTGCTGATGTTGCCGACCTTTTCCAGAAGTGAGATATAATTCCACTTGAGTACTCCAACGCTGCCTTTGACATTTCGAGGAACGAATGAGTTGGAGAATACCAGGGTTATTGACTCATTGTCATCCCAAGCTGTGACCTTCTCCAAGGCTATTGTGTTCTTATCTTTTATCCACGCCTTGATGGCCGTGCCGTTCTTCTCTCCATTGAGAGTTCCGAACATAAGCATACCTGTGATAGCGCTCTTCTCTATCGGCAGGTCCGGGACATTGATTTCCAGCTGTGAAGCGGCCTGATAGGCTGCGTTTGATGGATCGAAGGTGACTTCTGAATTGAGAATCAGATAATTCTCTTCAATGAAAGCCTTGAAGCGGATATCGCCTGCTCCGAAGTTGTTTCCTGTTGCGGTTATTGTAGTCATAGTCTCTATCTCATTATAGGGTTGGAGCCGAATGCTTCACTCTTCTTGTCATATCCACCGGCCCTGAGGGAGAATGACATTGCCTGACGATATTTGCCTGATTTATACTCCTTGCGGAATGATACGGAGAATATACCTGGCTTGAAATCCGGTCTTGCAGTCGAGCGGCTGAAGACCATCGTGTCACCCTCAAAGAACTCTTCTGGAGTATCTTCCGAATACAGGGTAAAGTATGAGCCAAAGCCCTTGATGTCCGTGACACCTTCGACTACCATCTGGGAAGTACCTCCCGGCATCTCGACATCGGCGGATACAAGGTGCGCCTTTGGATCTTCGAACATATCATTGAAGAACTGAACACGTGGCGTGAATCCTTCCTCCTTTGCCTGGGCCTCAGACATACAGATGGCAGTCGTGCGCATCGTTTCTCCCACAAGTCCGGTTGCCGGGTCGAGCCAGTACAGCTCGATGAATACTTTCTCTCCAATGGAAGGCATATAGCCGATCTTCTCGGTGTAGAGTTCAGTCAGGCCGGCATCGCCCCAGTCATCCTCCATACCCGGAGTAATGACCACTATCTTGCTCCAGCCGCTTGTGACTCCGGTTCCCTGACCTGCTGACATCTTGGCCACCAGCTTGTAAGTACCGGTTGGATTGGCAATCCCAGTGAGAAGAACTCTTGAAGGAGTCACCCAGATTGATTCCCAATCCACTTCCGGAATATCAGATAGATAGGAAGGAGCATCAACAAGCAAATCCTCACCGGCCATCTGGCGGTTGGTGTTGATGCATACGAATGCATTGTGTGCAGTGAGTTCGGCAGCCTTACCGAAGGTAGATATGCCTTTGAGATGCTTGGCCAAAATCTCCCAGGATTGCATTTGGGAATCGGTGAGCTGCTTATATGCCCGGGAGATCTTGGACAAACTATTTCGTGAAGACGCCTGAGCGGGTGTCTTCGTTTTCGGCTGATATGCTTTGTGGTTGAGAAGCGTGCGACCTTTTACGCTTCGTGCGGTTACGTCTCCTGCAGAACCGGAGAACTCGTTGAATGCTATGGACGGTATAACTTTCATGCTACAAAATCTTGCAGCAGCCACCGTTTCTATTGCAAATATACGGAATTATTTAATAATTACAAATCAATATGTTATAATAATTCATATAAAGCATAACATTAAGATAAAATCGCGGACAATGAATGATACTGCGACCTGTATCCGGTCTTTGAGTCCAGCAGCAGATACCTCAGATGCAGCTGCTTCATCTCCAATGCTGGCACATTATCAGGAACGAGAAACTCAATCACAGAACAGTCGCTGGCAGGGACAGACACAGACAGGCAATTCCTCATCATCCCAGGGTTGCGTCCACATCCGGGCTCTCCAATCTGGAACTTGCCCAGCACTCTGTATCTCCCAGGTTCAACGGCCCCGCACAGAGTTAACCTGAAACGCAACCTGAGAAGTCCTCCGTCAGCTGTTGAACAATCCAGATAGTCCATACTGAATATCGGGAACGGCTCGAACATCACCGGCTCCGGAATACGTTCATTCCGCAGCTGTGCAAACCCGTGATACGCCGAAACAAAGAGATTGTACCCGCTGATGCTGTTCTTCTGCCCGAAAGGAGGACGATGTGAAACGACACCTCTGGCCATCCTTCTCCAGCTCATCTGTGTATCGTGTGGGAGACTCTGCCAGGCCTTGATTGCACGTTTGTGCAGTTCAGCCTTCTCCAACTGCTCTGCAGTTCCTGCAAAATCTGAATACGCCTTGCTTCGGAAATAGCAGATGCCATTCCGGTGATAGAAGGTCACATTGCCGACCGAAGACCAGCAATCAGAGAACTGCGTATTTGGAATATACTTGGGCATATCAGGAGGATGTTGGGGCTACAAGTCTTAAGCACATAGGTAATTCAGAGGTGTCTTGGAGGATGATGAGGCAAACATTCAATGCAATTACAGCTCCTTCAAAACCACTGTAAAGATACTCAAAAAGTGGCAGATTATCAATAATATATAAAGTACCACTTAATGTATCACATTAGAAAGCAGACGTGCGTAAGCACGACTGCGCTCAAAGAACAAATATATATACCCAGCAGCATCCTTCGGGCGGGTGATGACGTTGAAATTCGCACAGAGGCTGAAGCGGGCGTTCATCAGATGGCCTGTGCTGTTTGGGCCGGCTGCAGCGATGGCGTTAGCCGTGGCTGCAGCCGGACACAAATGGCATAGGGGGCAAGGCCGTAGGCCGCGGCAGGAGCCGGACGCACAAAAGCTGGAACGAGAGATAATAGTCCTTCCAGCTCTGGCACTGCCCTGGGAGTAATGCAGGTTTGCTTTTACATTCGCACGGGAGAGTCGGGCCGGCGGAGGGCCGTCGCTGCCGGAAGTGGAGGCGGAGCAGGTTGGAGCCGGCAAGGATGACGAGACCGAAGGGCTCGGCAGACTCGGCGTAAACCTGCGGAGACGGAACTGGAGGCAGCGACTGAACGGAGCGTCTAGGTCCGACATAAACAGGGAGCGGAGTGCAACGTAGCGATTCCGCTCTGCGAGTCTGTGGCTGGCGGTATGGAGTGCAACGGAACACCGACTGACACAGTCTCGCGTTTCTGGACGCGCGTCTTTGAGAGGATGGGGACTTGCTCCACATCCTTTCAAAGACGGATGAAGCGGCCAGTCAATATACACAAGGCGAAGCCTTACCTTGCCTACGCAGTGGCTTTCTTGAAGCTGGCGGCTCGTCCGACTGCTTCAAGAAAGACACGGAGAAGGCCCGCAGCTGTGCTGCTAAGGCTGGCAACTCCTTCCGGACTTTTGGCCCTATTACGGGCTTCTGTCGTTCTCACGGGTACAAAACTGCCTGCGAAGTGATGCACACTTGCACTCTTCGCCAAAAGTCTTGGGCGGGCTGACGGACTTGGAGGCCGTTAGTCCCTGAAGCCCGCCCACTGTTGCCAACCGCCTTGACTCCACTTTTCAAGGAGCTAACCTTCGAATCTTCACTAATAGAGCGAGTTAACATAATCTAGATTATGTTAACTCGCGGATTCAGAGGTAGTTACTACGAATCGCACTGACGCTAGCGGAGTCGATAATCTCCCTGGTGGGGTTGGGGGCATAACAGGGTCGAGTCTCGGTGATTCGTAGGGAAAATTGTCGGATCAGAACGTAGCCATCCCGGAGCGAAGCGTAGGAATGGCGCAGTTCCCGACAATTCTTCCGGAGAACGCGCCGAGACTCGACCCCTATTGTCTTTCTACCGAGCGAAGCGAGCAATAGATGGCCGGAGGTTTTGCGTTCCGCTGGAGCCTGCGGAGGCGGAATGACAATCTTCCGGTACACCTCTGCCCGAAGAGGAAAGTCTGTGGACGTTGCCGATCTTTCGGCAATGGCCGCAGTCTTTCCGGGCGTTGTGAGATTGTTATGTTATCGGATTTTATGCTCTTATTGATTTTAATTGAATTGCCATTTATCGATAATTGTAGCAATCTAGAGGTATATGTACATTTTTTGCTAAATTTGTAAAATTTAGCAAGCATAATTCACTAAAACGACAATTATATGGCCAAAGTGCTGGATAAATATGCAATCAATACGCTTATTGATGTATACAAAATGTTGCAAAAAAATGAGATTCCAGGAAGGGGTGATGGATGGGTTCTTTTAGCTCTTTTTGGGAAATTGCTTTCGCAATTTAATTTTAACTATAAAGATTATCGTCCAGGGAAATTGGTCGATTTTATTAAAAGTTTTGATTTCTTTGAGGTTTTTATTGATGAAAAAATAGCTCCTCCCGTTGTGTATATAAGATTTACCGGTAATGTGGGCATGAGGTCTGATGAAAAGAAGTTGGAGAATCAAACGCGAGCTGAACAGGGAAAAACTTTTCACTCTTCAGCTGAGAAGGAGTTGTTCGAGATTTGGGGTGTGTCGGGATGTAATTTTATCGGCTATTATCACTTTGATGAAACAAAGAATCTCTCAACAGTTGATGATATCAGGAAACCAAATTTTGCAAAAATCCCTTACTATCCTAATCATCCAGATAAGAACCCCATCTCAATACCTTTTAATGGCGAGATAAAGGGGATTACTCCGGAGAACTACTACCTTTTCAATTGGAGATTGTCTGGGAATAATCCTGATAATCCATACGAGATTTATATCGATTTCCATTTTCAGCCTCAGCCAATTAGGCCTCAATGGTTTATCGACCAGTTATTTGCCGATAGATATAACGATAAGTCAAAAAATTTCGAGTCTTCAGCTAACTTTTTGGACACATTGAGCAAGCAGCTTAGTGCTAAGGAATCTACATTCATATATGAGTTGCTGCAAAATGCCAATGACTATCCGGTTAATGGTGTCCCGGTTGATGTGGAGTTCCATATCACCGATAAATATCTGGTGTTCATGCACTCAGGAGATTATTTCAACGTAAGGAATATATCTGGCATTTGTGGCATCAATGAAAAAGAAAAGTCTGCTAATATCAAGACTATTGGTTATAAGGGTATAGGATTCAAAACCGTGTTTCTGAACAATCATTATGTTTACATTAAGACAGGTGATTATTCGTTCCGTTTCGACAAGAAAGCAAGTAAAATTAAGCGTCTTGAGGCTCCTTGGCCAATCCTGCCGGTTTGGACATCAGAAGATGAAGTGGAGCCGGAAATCGCATCCATTTTTAATTCTGCCAACAAGAAGTATCGTGTAAAGATTGCTCTCAGGCCAGACAATCCTGCAATTCTTCACACAGGAAGAAAGAATTACGAAGCGTTGTTCAGGGATGTTTTTGATGATTCGAACCTTATTCTGTTTATTCCGAATATACGTTCTGTCAAGGTGTATATCAATGGCATTCTTGAAAGGAATTGCGTAATAGATGAAGCTAAGTGGCTTGTGTCTGACTATGAGGAAAATATCAATGAGGATTTTCAGGCTCTTGTAAATAAAGACATTGATACCGGAAAGAGTCGTATTCCAGAAAAATACAAGGATTTTGAGCGGACAAAGGTTTCCTTTGCCTGCCGTAAAGATGGGCGCAAGCTATTGCCGATAGAGAACGCACCCCTGTATTGCTATCTTCCGACTAGCGCAACATTGGGATTTCCTTTCCTCATGAATACGGATATGATTCCAAAGGGCGACCGTGATGACATAGAGAGGGAGGTTTACCTGAAAGATGAGGATGAGACCAATTTCAACCTTGAACTTGCTAGTATTGCCGGCGAGAAATTCTTCTGTTGGATCAAGGACCTGATGGAAAGCGGAAAGTACGATTATGATTCCATTTTTGCTCTTGTGCCGGATTTTGACAAATGTAAAAAAGCTCATGGAGACAAATATGACGACTTTATTGAGAAATTTCAGAATGGGTTTGAGTACAAGATGGAGGAAGAGGGTATTATCCCCGTTGTGGAGAATAAGTCAATCGTGCTCAAGGCGGTGGAGGATGTTATTTATGACACCAGCGGATTGTCCTGTTCAAGCATATTGACAGATACTGAAATTCTGACCATGTCAGATTGGTCTGATTTCTTCCCGCACCCTCTGCTTAGAGATTATGATAAATTGTCGCTTCGGCCAGGAATTAAATCATTTCTGTCGAGGTATCATAGCGAGAACCAAGAATACGATATTGACGCTTTGCATGAAGCCTGCGAGAGCGAAGGATTCCAGAAGTGGCTGCGTGATCAGATTAATAACGAAAAGTTTATCGCATTCCTTTTGAAGAAGGGTATTATCGATTCTTTCAACGATAGTACAATATTTCTTTCCGAAAACAATGTTCTATTCGCTCCGGATGGTCTATATTACTCCGTTGATGGCTATTATGATGACCTTAAAGCGCTTGACGGATATCTGGACAGGTTGTCCTTAAAAACACGAGCAGCATTCGAGACAGACAAGAAGTGGGACGCTTTCAAGTCCTGCTTCGCGGAGTTTGATCCTGATGATTTTGTCGATGACGTTCTTCTTGATGACGAGTATTTTGATGACGTGCATGAAATACTTTCGACAGAATCGGCATCGCTTCCTTTTATGCGGTTCTTGGCTTCTTACGTTGGATATTCGACCAAATACAAGAAGTTTCCCTTCCTTGACCAAGATGGCACTATCGAGGATAATTTTACCGAAAAGCCGTTTGTATTCCTTCCTTCGTATGATGCCGTGTCCGTGCGAGAAATGGATTGGATAGATCCCGACTGGATTGCTATTGTATCCGATAAATATGACCAATGTGTCATTGACTATTTCAGCCAGAAATTTGAACTGAAGCCATTCTCAGATAAGATTATCGTTGATGACATTATATGCTCAAACGATTATGAAGATTCAATCAATTCATTGATTAAAGATTTTGCTACAAGCAAATCCTTTGTCAAGTACCTATATGCCCACAAGGAATATGTCGAGGATGGTCGTCTTAGTTCTTATCTTGTTTCTGTGATAGACAAGAACGGTGTGGAGCAGTTCTTTAGGGAAGACGAGTATTATATTTACATAAGGAACAAGACATACAGTGAGTTCGAGATCCTTGACTGGGTGGAGTCTGATTATATGTATGCTGTCAACGAAGCATATTATGAGGGCTCCGGCGAAGTTGCTGGGATGAAAACTTTCTTTAATGAGAAGTACGGAATCCCGACGATGACTGGCAAATTATTCCTTGACGACGTTGTTGACAGGCAATCAGATGGAATTTCAAAGTACATCCAAGATGTCAACCAAAATATTTTGTTCTGGCGTTGGGTAAAGATGTTTGCGAAGGAAGTTGCAACAATCCCTGCATTCTCACAGTTCCCGTTGCTGGTCAAGACTCTGGATGACGATGAATACGATTGTGCGTCTGCCAAAGACTGCGGCATATATCTCTCCAACGAATACCAACCGTCTTCAAGCATTGAAGCAATTGTAAAGAAATATGCTCCAGAGGCGCAATTTGTCGCATCCGATTATCTTGAAGACAAGACATCTGGAACAGTGACAAGTTGGGTTGAGTTCTTCAAGAATCTCGGACTTAAGACGACGATTGTTGACCTCGTTTTCGGGCAGATCATTCCCAATATTGGAGAAATTGAAGAAGATGGACTGCCGGACCTCCTTGGAGATTACTATCAAGATATCCAGGACAGGTGGGATGAGGTCAAGAAGAAACTAAAAACCATCAAAGTCAAGACTCAAGACGCTAACTTCACGGAAATCCGCAAATGTGTCCTTGTGGATGTCGGGCGTGAAAAAGAGCCATTCCCAGACATCAAATTCGACAATGAGGTTTCCGCCGATGCAATCAAGAGCAGGAGTGGAAGGAAACTGTTGCTTGACATAGCCGAAGAAGCAGGTGGCACAATCATAAATGACATAACGGCCTGGCAAGAAAAGAAGTTTAATGAATATGCTGGCTGCGAAGACAGTTATTCAATTGACGTGCACCTCAGGGTAATGAGGGAACTTTCTGGCATTCATGTAGAGACCATCAAGAAATTTGCTAATCTCAACTATTTGCGGCTTCTTGACAGCAACGATGAGTATCAGGAGCCCAAGAAACTGACGCTTGGTACGAAATTCAATCCTTCATGTCATTTTGAGCGTAACGGGGTAAAGGAAGGAATCAAGTTTGTCTCTGACAGATACGACTCGATCAATTATGAGGACGCTTTCTCTGCGCTGATAAAAAACGTTCTCAAGTGTCACTACAGGTTTGAGGAAAAGGACCTTACTTATCTCAAAAATTACCGGTTCTGCGTGTATTTCTGGGCAGAATATGTCCCGAAGCATGTGGATTTCGTCGAGGGCTTGATTGAAGATAACAAGTTTGATGATATTGAATGCGTTCCGACGCTCGCCGGCAATGTGTATGTACCTGCCGACGTTTATTCAAGAAGCATCAAGGAGTATGTCGTCAACAAGATTCCGGATTGGGAGGACAAGCTGCCTACATCCGATATTCCCGAGAACGAAGACAAGGAAAAGGATTTGTTCAGTAAACTTGAATTCAGTGAACAACTCTCTTTCCGTGACGGATTGAGTGCTTTGCAGACTATCAAGAGCAAGGAAAAGAGGGAGAAGATTCTTCGTTGGATGGTGGATGACTATGACAGTTCGTGCGCTTCTGAGGTGACCGAATATAGGTCCAAGGAGGATGCTATCTGGAAAAACGGCAAGGGTGAGGATAGGCACATCACTGAATTGTACGGTCTTGCCCCTGAATCTAATACTTTGCGCGACTTCTTCCGGGATAACGAACATGTTATAAACTCTGAATACATTTCTTCATGGGTTAGCAGCGATTATCGCTCCATTTGCAACATGATGCAAATTCCTATTATCGAAGAGAAGGATATGTCGTTTGCCCCGGATGGCAAGCCTGTATCTAACTTGGCAAGGTATTTTGAGGAGCGCATGCTTGTAGTTGCAGCCATCGAAGACCCTGAGGGGTAGCAGAAATCCTTTGAAAAGTACAAGGAGAAGATTGGCGGCTATGAATTCTGGTGTTGCTCCTTTATATCCTGGAAGTATTCAAAGAATGAAGAAATTTGCCAGAACAACAAGAAGTTTTTCTCGAATGACGGCAAATACTATTTCGTAAAGGACTGGTGCAGCCGCCAGGTCTTTGCTGACTTCATCAGGACCTTATACGAGAACCTCGGGTGCGAATTGAACCAGGATCAGTTCCTGACTATAATGGACCCAGAAGTCAGTGTTGACGAATCCCTTGAGCCGTATTTCAGCCTTCGTACAGATGAGTTCATTGCTGAACTTGCAAAATACGATCCCGACTACACAGAGTATACGGGGCCGAAGGTTATTGAAGAAGAGGAGGAAGATGACGATACAACGGCTGCCTATGCTACACGCACCTATAAGCCTATAGAGCAAGAACAGGAAACTTACGAACTGCATGAAGACCATGCTGAATACGGCAATCTGGACGACGAGGCAGAGGAGATTACAGAAAATGAGGAAATCCACGTGAATGATGATGTAGAAGAGCCCGTCATTGATGACAATCCTGATGAGCAAAACGAGGAAGAACTGGATGAGTCTGCGACTCAAGAGAGGAAACCTGCTCAGGCAAATACGCCTCGAGAAAAGCCGTTGGCTTCGGCAACTTTCAACAAGCATAAAGCCACATCGGAGCCTGCAGCCGAGACAGCTGATGAATATGAAGACTCCGAGCTGGAAAACTTTGACATTGTCGAAGAACCCGAGGAGGAGTATGAGGATATATTTGATCCGGATGAGGGAGAGCCGATGGGGTCTGTCGAGAAAGACAGGTCATATCAGCAGCTTGGTGAAAAGCCGCGCAAGCCTCAAAAGGCAAGACGCTATACAAAGCCTTATACCAAAGAGGATGTCAATAGGCTTCGCTCCAATGGAACACCGCTCGAACTGGAGTCTTTGCCTGCTACAAAGGAGGAACTTGATGTGCTTGCACAATGCGGCATAAGCCCGGAGCAGATTGCAGATACAAATTACTTAGCGCAACTTCGTCTCTATAGGAATCTCCAAAATGAGCTCAATGAAGTGCCTGAAGAATCGCTGGCTGACTTTATTAGAAACGCCGATGACGTATCTGAACATAAGATGAAAAGTGGCAAATTCGTTCACGCTTGCAGTGCAGCGCGTGGTGTGATGTATGTCTCTCCGTCCGTCTGGAACAAGATGCTTGATGACGAGTGGGTTATCTGCGTTTATCTTGATGGTAAAGGAAAGAATTTTCATTACATCAATACCGCGGAGGAGTTCCTGAAGCTTGTACAGAAGGACGATGTCGTCATCAAAATAACCGGCAACGAGAAAGTCAATGTGGTGAACGACCTCTATAGCGGCCTGCTGAAAGACGTGAAGGGGACTGCATACACGCTAGTGAGAGTTGCTGCAAGGACAAATATGGATGCCGTTTTTGCACATTATGTGGGCGCTATGGCTGAGACCAATGACGGAAATGAAAATCCCGATGAATACTAATGGATTATGGACAATAGGATAAGCAATTATAAATCATTCTTTGCTGACCAAATCAAGGAGTCGGTGGATGAACAGCAGAAGATGAATCGTTCGACAATGAGCCAGTTGTTTAAAACCGATGCATTGTCTCTGGGTTATGTGGAGCGTGTGCAGCCAGAACTAGGTACGGTCATTATCAAGTTCCCAAGGACTATGGCTCCTCGTCTTAAGGTCCAGCGTTCCATTACAGTAATAAAGAAGAACGCCAAACCTGCTCTGGGCGAGAAAGTGACGGAGTGGACCTGTAAGTGGGGCGACTTCTGCGACAATACGGATTACCACTCTTCAGGTTCCGACATTACACCACTGTATTATGTCACAGGAAAAGATGATGGATATGATTACGTTGCTTGTACCGGTTTGAGTGGGTCTTTGTATGATTTGTTTTTAAAGACAACAAAAGACGGAAAGTCCCTGACGGTAATAATATACAATCCGTTCCCGCCTGTTGAGTACTACAAGAATATGATGCATTATATGGATATCCATCCTGAAGATGCTAACCTATTTCTTGAGCCAAAGATGTTGTACGAAGACTGGCATCCTGAGGAACTTGCTTTCGACAAGGAGAATCCAAACGGAATATCTGATACAATAAGTGGGACGCTTGAAAGTGACGGTATCTGTATACTTCAAGGCCCTCCAGGTACCGGTAAAAGTTACACAATTGCAACCATAGTGGCTTCATATCTCAAGGCCAATAAGTCCGTATGTGTGACCACAATGGCGAACAAGGGGTTGGTGGAGCTTATAAAGCAGGAACCACTTTCAGAATTTGTCGCTGCTGGACTTGTCAGCAAGACAAACCTCTCTGTGGATGAAAGGACACAAATCAATGGCGTAAAAAATGCATCCAACGACCTTACCGTTGTTGGTGGCGAGTTGTTGTGTGCGACGAATTATGTCCTGTCTGGTGTATTCAGTGAGAGGAAGATGTTTATTAACGGTATCCCTTCTTACGACTTGATTGTTATCGAGGAAGCATCTCAGGCGTTTTTGACAACTATATCGGCATTTATATCTCTTGGTAAGCGTTGCCTGATTGTCGGCGACCCGATGCAGTTGCCTCCTATAGCCAAGACTGACAATCCTTTGTATAACTCTTGGAATGTCCACACGCAGCTGGACGGATTGACGACATTTGCATTGGGCTCAAATGTGAAGTCTTACAGGATAGTCACAACATTCCGTCTGACGGCAAAGTCTGCGGCACTAACGAGTATCTTCTATGGTGAAAGATTTGCTTCAGTAAAGAATGACTATTTGGACTATTCCTTGGCAAATGGCAACCTTTTCCCGAACGATGGAGGCGTGTTGTTCTATCAGACAGGTGATGTGCGCAATGGGGTGTATTCGGAGGCGGCGGACAAAATCATCCGCAAGGTGGTCTCTACACTCGAGGAATTCTATCCGAACCGCAGTCTTGCCATTATAACGCCGTTCAGGGCATCTGTGACCGAACTCCAGAAGCAATTCTCGACATCTGATTCGACCATTGACATAACGATAGAAACTATCGACAGAATCCAGGGTATGACAGTTGATTATGCCATCCTTTATCTACCAGGACGCAACCCGGCGTTTGCTCTCGAGGACAAACATTTCAATGTAGGTACCAGCCGTTCCTTGAGCACAACATTGATTGTTTCGGATCTGCCGCTTGATGAACTGAGCAATTTCCACTCGGCATCACCGATGGTGCTCAAGTTCCTTTCAAGATGCGACCGGGTTGATTCACAGGAGCAGGTCATTGCCGCTCCCGAGGTCAAGTTGCCGGAAATCGTAGCACCTAAACCTGCTGAACCTAAGGTAGAGGTCAAGCCAGAGCTGGCACCTGCAGTTGATGGTCCGCAGGAAGAGGAGAAACCGGCTATCGGACTGAAGATAGTGGGCAAGATAGATTTGTCGCAATTCGAGCGACCAAAGAAGGAGATTGTAGCCAGCAAGAAGAACTACTACATCATAGACACGAATGTCTTTGTTAACTGCCCGGACATCATAAACAGGATTTCAAGCGAGTATCCTGTCATCCTTTCTGCGAAGGTGGCCGATGAGTTGGACAAGATGAAGATAAAGCTGGATGAGCAGGGAAAGCAAAATGCGGAGAAAGCGCTCCGCAATCTGAACAACATTTCAGGCAGGGAAGTAATCTATGAATTTGCGGACACGTCACTGCTGCCAGAAGATTTCGACAAAAGGTCGCCTGACAATATGATTCTTTCCGTTGCTCTCAAGTACAAAGACGAGAACCCCATCATGCTTACATCCGACAACGGCCTCCAGCTCAAGTCGAAGATATTCAATATTAGCACAATCTCGCTGAAGAACTTCTTGAGACGCTAAATTGCGTACAATTCACAAAATGCGGATATTGATAGATGACTTGAAATGCATTACGAAAGTCTTGAATGAGGTAGCATTGGTTTATGTATAAAAGCGAAAATTTAATATGATTGCATCGCATTTCATCGAAATGTGGAATTATTTTTCGTAAATTTGCTATTAATTGCAAGTGATATTCCTATCGATGATATTGTTTTTGTGGAAGAACTCGTTTCTTACACATTGTTAGATATTGTTTGTGTTTGAGCAGTTATATAGGTGAGTATTGTGTTTTGTTAAATAAGATTATAGATTGTGAAACATTAAATTTATGCCTGCTGCAAAGAAAAATATAATCGAGCTTTTGCAGACAGATAATTTGGAGATTCCTGATTATCAGAGGCCTTATAAGTGGTCTGCAAAAAATATAGAAGATTTACTGACTGACATCAGCCATGCCATTGATGAAAGTAAAAGGTATCAATCTGATTATAAGTACAGGATTGGTAGTATTCTTCTACATGATGACAAGACTACAGGAAAACTCTATATTGTTGATGGACAGCAGAGAGTGGTTTCTATTGCGCTTATTTGCCTTGCTCTTAATCCTGAATTCCACTGCAGAATCACGGATGTAAAATTTACAAATGAGGTAACCAAGAAGAATATCAGTGAGAACCTGAAGTTTATCCGCCAGTGGTTTTCTCTCAAAACACAAAAAGAAAAGGATGACCTGCTGAATGCTCTTGATTCTATTATTGAGGTGATTGTTATTACAGTAGATCAGCAGTCTGAGGCTTTTCAGCTCTTTGACTCGCAGAATAGTCGGGGAAAATCTCTATATCCTCACGATTTGCTGAAGGCATTTCATCTTAGAGAGATGTCGAACCTTCAGATATAAAGGATCTCTTCAAGGAATATCTTTTTCCTGTATGTAATTGGAGCCTTTGCCGGAAATCCGAATCTTTCAGTGAAAAACACATTGATTTCTTTAAAGGTACCACAATAGATCAGGCATATACCTATGCGCTGAGAGCATTCCGTTCAGCGCCGTACTTCCAGATAAATGAACCCTTTATTGCAGGTGAGGAATTTTTCAATTATGTTGGACACTACCTTCAATTGTTATTGGATTTACGACGAGAACTTGCTAGGGACGATTCATATGCACAGATACGTGACATTCTGAATAATGGTAATTATATTAGGTCTATAGGGTTCAGATATTGTGTATCACTGTTTTACTGTACTTTACTTTGCTATTTTGACCGATTCCATCGTTTTGACAGAATGTCCGTAATACGACTATTTACATGGGCTTTCATGATTCGTGTCGATATGGAGCATCTTGGCTTTGATTCAATCAACAAGTATGCGATAGGAGAGTGGAACCAACAGTACTCGAATAATATTCCGATGTTTTCATTTATTTCACATACGAGGAAGCATACAGATATCTCCAATATGTCTGTAGCATGCAGACGCTCTCAGGGTAATGACAAATGGAATGTTTTGGCGACACAGTTGTTAAACCTTAATGGACTTGAGAGTTATGGCAAATGATATCAAGGAATTGTTTGTTTATAAGGACGAACATAATAACGTTTTCAACACAGAAAAGGAGTACAGGATTCCGTTGTATCAGAGAGCATTTGCATGGGAAGATAAGCAGCTTTTGCAGTTGCTCGAGGATATAAGGGATAATAACAGCGATAAGTATTATATAGGCTCCTTGGTTGTTGCCGATAAGGGCGATTTTTATGAGGTGGTTGACGGTCAGCAAAGACTCACGTCGCTATTCCTGCTTTTGACTTGCTTGAAGAAGGACATAAAGCCGAGTCTTACATTTGCCTGCCGTGACAAATCGAATTATACTTTGGGCCATTTGAATGAGATTATTGATGGGGCAAGCATTATTGATCAAGATATGGTTCAGGTGTCTATTGCCAATGGTATGAAGCTGCTCAAAGAGGAGCTTGCGAATACTGGTAAATATGGTGACGATTTTGTGCTGAAGCTTGCCAATGTCGTATTATATAGAATCGTAGTGCCTAAATATACTGATCTCAACAGGTACTTTGAGACTATGAATACTCGCGGAGAACAGTTGGAACCACATGATATACTTAAAGCTCACCTGATGAGCTACTATGGAGATCATCCTAAGGAAGAAAAGGCGTTTGCTTGCATTTGGGATGCCTGTGCCAATATGGATGGTTATGTACAAATGCATTTTGATAAGTCTTCTCGTGAGTACTTATTTGGTGGCTCTTGGGGCGACCTTCCTTCAAAAAGTTCTTTCAGATCTTTCTGTTCTCGTTTCTCGAGTTCAAACAAAGACTCAGGAGTGAGCCTGTCAGATGTTGCTAGCGAAGGATACGTTCCTGATAACTATTACTCTGCAGTAAATGAAGACGGCAGTGAGGTAAACGTTAGATTTGAGAGCATCATAGAATTCCCATATTTCCTGCTGCATAGTATGAGGACGTTTGTTAGAGTGGAGGGGCTGTCTGGTGATGATGGGAAGAATCTGTATGAACAGCTGCTTGATGATAAGAAGTTGAATAATGCCTTTGATAGAGTTCTAAAGCACGGTGTTAAGAAGGATGGTGAACATCTGGACGGATACGAATTCTCAAAAAGGTTTATTCTTCACCTGCTTCGCTGTCGATACTTATTTGACAAGTATATTTTAAAGAGAGAGTATGTAGGTGATTCTCTTGATGGGGAGTGGAGTTTAAAGACGCTATGTGTTTCTGGTCAGCAGAGCAAAAAGAAAGCTTATTTCAAGAATACTGACTTCCGGGAATATGGACAATGGGAAAATACTCAAGATAATAAAGTGCGTCATCCAGACAACTTGATGATACAGTCTGCTCTTAGAGTATCTTATACATCGCCTAAGGTAATGCACTGGATTACGACGTTATTGTCTTGGTTGTCAAATGAAAAGAATTTAGGACGACTGAATTCGTTCTGCAATGTGGCGGAATCTGTTGCTAAGGAAAGTATTAGAAATGGATTCTTTGATGTATGTCATAAAGATGAGTATATGTTGGGGGTAAATACACCTCACATTGTATTCAATTATCTAGACTTCTTGATATGGAGACAGGATCGCTCTAAGTATAAAGATTTTCAGTTCGAGTTTAGAAATTCTGTGGAACATTGGTATCCAAGGCATCCATCAGAGAGTGAGTTGCCGATTTGGGAAGATGCTGTCGATACATTTGGAAATCTTTGCATTATTCAGAGAAACGTCAATTCAAAGTTCTCTAATCTTCCTCCTGAAGGAAAGAAGATTTCTTATGACCATCTTGTGGCAACGGGCAGCCTTAAACTTCGAATAATGAGTGAAGTCACAAACAAACAAGGAGATATGTCAGGTAGTGTGTATTGGCGAGAAACAGCATGTGCGGAACATGAAGCCAGGATGTTGAGTTTACTGAAATCCGCGTGCGGCATAGCGGAAGAAGACCATTAAATCAAATTTCCACAGATACATTAGGCAAACCGGGAGAATACGGAGAATGCGATATTCGAGTAGAAATGAAACAGCCTCGACTTATCATCGGGGCTGCGTCGTATTACAGGAACCAGAGGTTTCGTCGTCCGAATTCCGGCAAGTAATCGTCCTCGAAGTGAGGGACAATCTCAGCAACCATCTCCGGGTATTTGATGGTTATTGGCAGATTCTGCTGCTTTACTGATTTCCAGTACATACGGCTGAATTTGTATATCTGACTTAACAGTTCGCGGACTTCTTCCATCAGAAGTAGGTCGCGTTCTCGGCCTGTAAGCCTCCGGTGACGCCCGTATTGCACAAATCGGCCTTTTAGCTCCGACTCGG
>ENA-ORRL01001345-ORRL01001345.1-human-gut-metagenome-genome-assembly--contig:-NODE-1345-length-19267-cov-3.161462_pt1 | contig 19267 bp, 14 predicted proteins | sample MGYA00242175_ERZ509134 | MGnify/ENA primary metagenome ERZ509134 (study PRJEB26280, sample SAMEA2338660) | human gut metagenome | biome: human gut; feature: human-associated habitat; material: faeces... | reverse complement strand
TAAAAGATTCAACCCGACCTAGAAAATTTACGCTTGATTATGTTTTTGGTATTGACATACTAAATCTGGTGTGATAGAATACTAGCAGAAAGTCAAAGGAGGTATCTTTCTATGAGTAAGAGCTCAATGAATGATGAGGCCCTGTTCAATGCAGCCAATATAATTAGAAGCTATGGTTTTTCGGATCAATCAAGCATGATTGACATCCTCTATAGAGTCGTTATGACAAAAAAGGCTCTCTCCAGCAAGAACGATGACTGCGATACTGTCTATCATACTATGCAGGAAGTATCTGCTACGCTCCCTCGCTTCCCCGGCGATGCCGACCTGTTTTTCGCTATTTACAACGCTCTATCTCCGCTAGACGAGCGAGGCATTCTTTCCTTTATAAATATTGCAAACGATGGCCGAGAGCTTTTCGCCCCGAATGTCCTGATCGAAAAGTTTTTTGAGTATATCGAGGATGACACCAACAAAGTTCTGGTTACTGAATGTGAACAATACGGACCGTCCTTATTCGATGTAATTGAATCCAACCCGAAGGTCCAGTTTACACTGACCTCTCGTCAAGCAATAAAAACCGAGTTGCTTTCGGTCGTGTATGCAGGGATCAAGAACGTGAAACTTCTTGCCGCTGATATTTACAGCTACGGCTTCACAACCGAGAAATATGATCTTATCCTCTGTATCCCGATTTTCGGCGGACGAGCACTTGTAAACGGTGAAGATTTCATCAGCCGGGAGCCCGATTTGATTGCTGTACAGAATCTGCTTTACCACATCAATATGGACGGCAATCTCGTGATGGTGCTTCCTGCAAAGATCACGTTCGGTGGCGGCAGCACAGCCTCTCTCAGAGAATACATTGAGAAAAACTACAAAATAAAGGAAATAAGTGCCCTGCCAACAGGTTTATTCACACCATATACGTCCATCCGCACCTACTTGTTTGTGTTCTCCACTGGAAGGACAGATGATGTGGTTCTGAGGCAGTATGAATCGGACAAACCAATCCGTAAGACTTCGCCGTGCAAAAACCTCGTGGTAAAAAACGAGATCCTTCTCTTCAGCGATGAGTTTGCCGACCTTAACGGCTGGAACATAGACATGGCCTTTTCTGAAGAAGACGAAGATATCAAGGCCTTCTCCGCCTCCCCAGTAAAGAAGCTGCGCTTGAAGGATGCAGCGACAGTGTTTCGGGGCAAAGCCGTGAACGCAAAAGCTGAAAACGGTAATGTAGCGGTTATCAACATTTCAAACATCACCGACACCGGAATCGACTATGAGAACCTCGACCAAATCGATGAGGAAGAAAGAAAGGTGTCACGCTATATTCTGGAAGATGGCGACGTTCTTGTAACCGCCAGAGGAACTACGGTAAAAATTGCAGTCTTTGAGAAGCAACCGATGATCTGTATTCCTTCTGCGAATATCAACGTGATCAGGCCGAAAGACATGCTGCGTGGAGCTTACCTGAAACTTTTCCTTGAGTCCCCGGTAGGAATAAAGATGCTCCAAAGTCTACAGAGGGGCACTGTGGTGGTAAACATCAACTACAAGGATATTATTGAGTTGGAAGTTCCGGTTTTGCCACTTGAAGCGCAGGACGCTCTAATCGAAGAGTATAACACCGGTCTGAGGTTCTATAAAGAAACCATCGCTGCAGCCGAGGAAGGCTGGCGAGGCGTCCAGCAAGAAATCCAATCAAAACTGTTTTGAGTCCGTTTTTTGGTACAGCTAATTTGATACGATAAAATCGACAAATTATGGAGGAAATAATATGGCAACGACTTTTAACGAAGATAATACCATTGAGCAGATGATCATTTCCACCCTGAAAAACAACGGTTGGAAGTATATCCCTGCCGAGGAGCTCCCTCGCATGCATTCGGATGTGCTGGTCGAGCCTATGGTAAAAGAAGCCCTGATTAGATTAAACCCCGAAATCGCAGAGGACCCGTCTCGTGCAGATGAGGTCATATATAAACTGAGAACCGTTATCCTCTCCGTTCAGCCCCACAACCTCGTTACCCAGAACGAGGTTTTCAAGAAGATGATCTTTGAGGAAAACTCCTATCCCTTCGGTAAGGATGGCCGCATGGTACCTATTCGTTTCTTTGGAACAATGCGCAAAGAGGACCTTGCTCTGAACGAATATGTCGTCACGAATCAGTGGGTGTATCCCCAGGCCGAAGGTGGAAAGCGACTCGATATCGTTCTTCTTATCAATGGCTTTCCGATTGCCGTTGGTGAGCTCAAGACTCCCGTCCGCAGCGCAATTACATGGCTGGACGCTGCCGGGGACGTCGCCGCTTACGAGAAAAGCATCCCTGCTATGTTCGTAACGAATGTATTCAACTTTGCAACTGAAGGAAAGTGCTATCGATATGGCTCCATTAACATGCCTATTAATATGTGGGGCCCGTGGCATACAGCAACCCACAAAGCCGAAGGTGGCCTTGCTGATGTGAAGATCAGTATTGAGGATATGATTACCCCTGAAAAGGTTATGGATATCTTCCAGTTCTTCACCATGTTTGCAACGGACAAAAAGTATCGCAAGTATAAAATCATCTGTCGCTATCAGCAGTTTGAAGGCGCAAATATGATCGTCGACCGTGTTGTGGCCGGGTATCCCAAGAAGGGCCTTATCTGGCATTTCCAAGGTTCCGGCAAGTCACTGCTGATGGTGTTTGCTGCTCAGAAGCTGCGTATGATTCCAGAGCTCAAGAATCCGACAGTCGTTATTGTGGACGACCGCATTGACCTTGAGACGCAGATTACTGCCACATTTAACGCCTCAGATATCCCTAATCTCACCAGCGCAGCCACGAAGGAAGAACTGCTTTCATTCTTCCGTGGCGATATGCGTAAAATCCTCATTACTACCATCTTTAAGTTTGGTGAGGTCAGCGGTGAACTGAACGCTCGCGACAACATCATTGTTATGGTCGATGAAGCGCACAGGACTCAGGAAGGCGACCTCGGTGAAAAGATGCGTATGGCCCTCCCGAACGCATTCTTCTTCGGCCTGACAGGTACTCCTATCAATCGTGTGGATAAGAACACCTTTGCCACCTTTGGTGCCGAAGAGGACCGTACCGGATACATGAGCCGTTACTCCTTCTCTGATTCTATTCGTGACGGCGCAACGCTACCGCTTCACTTTGAACCTGTTCCGGTTGAGCTTCATGTGGACAAAGACAAGCTGAATTGTGAATTCGATGCAATGACCGATGAAGCAGGTCTTACAAGGGACGAAAAGAACGAGCTGTCCCGCCGTGTCAACATGAAAGCTATCATGTATAACCCGGCCCGTATTCGTAAAGTATGTGAGCATATTGCAAAACACTTCAAGGAAAAGATCGAACCTAACGGTTATAAGGGTCAGGTGGTTGTCTATGACCGTGAATGCTGCCTGATGTACAAAGCCGTCCTTGATGAGCTCCTCGGAGAGGAAGCGACCACCATCGTCATGGACACGAACAACGACAAAGAGGATCGTTATAAGAAATATCGCCGTGACCGTGACCAAGAAGGAAAGGTTCTGGATTATTTCCGTGATCCTAACAGCCCACTCAAACTCGTCATTGTTACCGCAAAGCTGCTAACCGGTTTTGACGCTCCTATTCTTCAGGCAATGTACCTTGACAAGCCTATGAAGGACCACACTCTCCTTCAGGCCATCTGCCGCACTAACAGAACCTATGATCAGGGTAAAACGCATGGTCTGATCGTTGACTATATTGGTATCTTCGATGACGTAGCAAAGGCTCTCGATTTCGATGAAAACAGCATGCGTCGCATCATCACAAACATCGAAGAAATCAAGAAGCAGCTTCCGGCTCTTCTCAAAAAGTGCCTGAGCTATTTCATGGGCATCGACAGAACCGTCGAAGGCTGGGAAGGCTTGATGGCAGCGCAGGAGTGCCTCCCGACAAACAAAGAGAAGGACGCTTTCGCTGCAGATTATCGTGTGTTGAATCGTGCGTGGGATGCTCTTTCTCCCGATAGTTTTTTGAATCCCTACAAAGTGGACTATCAGTGGCTTTCCCGTGTTTATGAATCGGTCAAGCCTACTGATGGCCGTGGAGGTTTGATTTGGGCCTCTCTGGGTGCAAAGACCATCGAGCTGGTCCACCAGAATGTCACCGTCGGAGAGGCTGATGAGGACATGGATATCCTCTCTATGGATGCCGACCTTATTGATGACTTTTTGGAGAAACAGAAAGACTTGAAGAAGACCACGAAGAAAGTCGAAATTAACCTTGTCGCTAAAATTCTGAAGCATGCCAACGAACCAAAGTTTGTGCATCTTGGTGAGAAACTGGAAGCTCTGCGCGAAAAGCATGAGCAAGGCCTCATCACCAGCATTGAGTTCCTGAAGCTCCTGCTCGAACTTGCAAAGGAAGCTGCACAGGCAGAAAAAGAAGTCGTGCCGGAGCAGGAGATCGACAAAGGCATCGCTGCTCTTACCGAACTCTTTAATGGAATCAAGAATAAGAGCACCCCGGTTATCGTCGAGCGCATCGTGGCAGACATCGACAGTATCGTTAAAATCGTCCGCTTTGATGGTTGGCAGAGTACGACCGCCGGTAAGCAGGAAGTCAAGAAAGCTCTGCGTAGCGTAGTCTGGATCAAGTATAAGATCAAAGACAAAGAGGTCTTCGATAAGGCCTACAACTATATCGAGCAGTATTATTAATCCTTTGGAAAGCGAGGTTTTTAGATGATTGGTGCAATAATTGGTGACATCGTCGGATCACGCTTCGAGTGGGATAACCACCGGTCAAAGGATTTCGAACTGCTCACCCACAAATGCTTCTTCACCGACGACTCCGTGATGTCTCTGGCCGTCTGCGATGCCCTCATGAGATGCAAAGCAGACTACGGTGATTTGAGCGAACAGGCTGTACGCTCCATGCAGAGTGTTGGACGGCCATATCCTCACTGCGGATATGGCGGATCATTCCAACGCTGGATGTACTCCGACAATCCAAAGCCCTACAACAGTTACGGCAATGGAGCCGCAATGAGGGTCAGCGGGTGCGGTTACGTTGGAAGAACCATTGATGAAGTTAAGCAGCTTTCAAGAGCTGTTACCGAAGTGACCCATAACCATCCAGAGGGCCTGAAAGGAGCCGAAGCTACCGCTGTAGCTGTGTTCCTTGCCCGGACTGGAACGAGCCTGATTGAGATACAGGATTACATTATAAAGAACTACTATCCGTTAGGCTTTACCCTCGACAGCATTCGTGAGACCTATCGGTTTAATGAGACCTGTCAGGATACCGTTCCACAGGCATTAGAGGCATTCTTTGAATCGACCAACTTCGAGGATGCCATAAGAAATGCCATATCCATCGGCGGCGACAGCGATACACTTGCTGCGATTACCGGTTCTGTTGCCGAAGCCTACTACGGTGTGCCGACCAGCATTAGGAAGCATGCTCTCACTTTCTTAGATGAGAGACTCCTAAAAATCCTGCTGGAATTTGAAAACCGGTATCCAGCAAAAATTGAGAAAAAGAACGAAACCGGTAGCGTAGGCATTTCCCCATCAACCGGTAAAAAAGTAAAAACGGGAGGTCGTGCAGAAATGATGGAATCAGCTATGGATGTTGCTGATCTTGAACTTGATGCCAGCACAGCCCATCCTGAAGAAACGACAAGTCAGAAGCTCTTTTCCCATCTGTTTGAGGCCTGCAACATTTTGCGTGGTCCTATCAATCAGGATGAGTATAAGAGCTACGTGACACCGATTCTGTTCTTCAAAAGGCTTTCTGATGTCTATGACGAAGAAACGCAGGTGGCCCTTGAGGAATCCGGTGGCGATGAGGAATATGCGAGCTTCGCCGAAAACCATCGCTTTGTCATTCCAGACGGATGTCACTGGCAGGATGTTCGTGAGGCAAGCGAAAACGTCGGAGTTGCTATCGTCAACGCAATGAACGGTATCGAGCGGGCTAACCCGGATACCCTGAGTGGCGTCTTTAGCAGCTTCGATGATGCGAACTGGACAGACAAAACAAAACTCTCAGACGAGAGATTAAAGGACCTCATTGAGCACATGTCCAAGCTCAAAGTCGGCAACAACAATTATTCTGCCGACGTCATGGGCGACAGCTATGAATTCCTAATCAAGAAATTTGCAGACTTGTCAAAGAAAAATGCCGGTGAGTTCTATACCCCTCGGTCTATCGTTAAGCTGCTCATCATGCTGCTGGCTCCTAAAGCTGGCGAAACTGTGTACGATCCAGCATGTGGAACGGGCGGGATGCTAATCGAGGCCATTCGATTCATGCATGGTGACAAGCTCACCTATGGCCGCATCTACGGTCAGGAGAAAAACCTCGCGACCTCCGCAATCGCACGGATGAACTTGTTCTTGCACGGAGCTAAAGACTTCAAAGTCACACAGGGCGATACACTTCGCTCGCCCAATTATCTGGAAAGAGGTTCTCTGCAAACCTTTGATTGTGTGGTAGCGAATCCTCCATTCTCTCTGAAGAACTGGGGCTCCGAACAATTCAGCAGCGACATCTACGGTCGTAATATCTGGGGCTGCCCGACTGACTCCAATGGTGACTTTGCATGGCTGCAGCACATGGTGCAGTCGATGAACCCGAAGACCGGGCGCTGCGCTGTTGTACTCCCGCAAGGAGTCCTGTTCAGAAGCGGCAAGGAGGGAGAAATCCGTAAGCAGCTCGTTGAGTCGGATAAGCTGGAAGCTATCATCACAATGGCGAGTGGCGTATTCTACTCGACCGGAGTGTCCGCTTGTATCCTTTTCCTGAACAACAATAAGGCTGTTTCTCACAGAGGCCGCATTTGTATGATCGACGGTTCCGGTATCTACACTCCGCAACGAGCGCAGAACATCATGACAGAAGCCGATATTCAGACTGTTTTCGATTACTACACCACTTATGAGGATGTGATTGAAAAGGTCAAGATCGTCACGATTGCTGACATTCGAGAAAAGGACTACTCTCTGGCAATCAACAACTATATCGAAAAGGAAGAACAAGAAACAGTTCCTCCGGAAGAAATCCGCAGACAGTACTTCGAGGCCTATGACAAGATGATCGAGGCCGAAACCCGGATGAGAGAGCTGCTGCTGAAAGGAGGCTACGTCAGTGAGTAAGAGAATAACAATCGAAGAACTGCAGTCCTATCTCTGGAACTCTGCGGTTCTTCTCAGAACCAATATTGATGCTGGTGCCTATAAGCAGTACATTTTCCCGCTCCTCTTCTTCAAGCGTATCTGTGATGTGTACGACGAAGAAACAGCTAAGGCTGTCGAAGAGTACGGTGATGATGCATCCGAATTTGATGAGGACGAGATCCATACCTTTATTGTTCCGAAGGGTTATCACTGGAATGACGTCCGTGCCGTTTCTGAAAATGTAGGCGTAGCTATCGTTGAGGCATTCAGGAAGGTTGAAAATGCGAACTCTGATAAGCTGCAGGGCATCTTCGGTGATGGAGCTTGGACCAATAAGAATCGTCTTCCCGACAGGCTTTTGAAAGACCTGTTGGAGCACTTCAGCACGAAAACACTGTCTATTGCCAACTGCCCTGAGGACGAGCTCGGCCAAGGGTACGAATATCTGATTAAAAAGTTTGCAGATGACAGCGGCCACACAGCGCAGGAGTTCTATACCAACCGTACCGTTGTCCACCTGATGACTGAAATGCTGAATCCAGAATCTGGTGAGTCCATATACGATCCAACCTGTGGAAGCGCCGGTATGCTCATCTCCGCTATAGCATACTTGAAGGAGCAAGGTAAGGAATGGCGCAATGTGGCGGTCTATGGACAGGAGATCAATGCTCTGACATCAGCCATCGGCAAAATGAACTTGTTCTTGCATGGTGTTAAGGACTTTAGCATCGTCAATGGCGACACACTTGCTTCTCCCGCTTTCATTGAAAACGGCAAGTTGCAGCAATTTGACCTCTGCCTTGCAAATCCACCTTATTCCATTAGCCAGTGGGATCGAGCCGCTTTTGAGAGCGATAAATACGGTCGCAACTTCTTAGGTGTTCCTCCACAGGGCCGTGCCGACTATGCTTTTCTCCAGCACATTATTGCAAGCCTCAAAGAGGATACCGGTCGATGTGCTATTCTGTTCCCGCACGGAGTCCTTTTCCGTAATGAGGAAAGCGCAATGCGCGAGAAACTTGTCCGCAGCGACAGAGTAGAATGCGTTATCGGTCTTGGGCCGAACCTGTTCTACAACTCCCCAATGGAAGCCTGTATCATGATTTGCCGTATGACAAAACGACCGGAGCGCCGTGGGCAAATCCTCTTCATTAATGCCGTAAACGAAGTCGAGCGGAAGAACGCGCAGAGCTATCTGGAGGACCGTCATATTCAGCGGATCGCAACTGCGTATAAGAATTACTGCGATGATGGCGACTTTGCTAAGATCGCAACTATTCAGGATATTGCCGATAATAACTTCTCTCTCAGCATTCCGCTGTACGTTAAGCCGGAAGTGAACGAGGATGAAATCGACGCTCGCACGATTCAGGAACACTATGACAGCTGGAGGGCCGCCTCGGAAATGATGAAGCTGAGCTATGAGAAACTGAATGCCATGCTGGGAAAGGAGGCCGAAGATAATGAGTAAAGTGAAATTGGGCGATGTCGCCATTGAACACAAGGAAACCTGTAAAGGCAGCAAGGACGGATATCCAATTCTCGGACTTGAGCATCTGGTTCCGGAAGAAGTGACTCTCACTGCTTGGGATGAGGGCGGCGATAACACATTCACAAAGATGTTCCGCAAGGGTAATGTCCTTTTCGGCCGACGCAGAGCCTATCTTAAAAAGGCTGCCGTTGCGCCGTTCGACGGCATTTGTTCCGGCGACATCACGGTAATAGAAGCTATCCCGGATCGCATTCTTCCAGAGCTTCTTCCGTTTATCATTCAGAATGATGAACTGTTTGACTTCGCTGTTGGTAAATCCGCCGGGTCCCTCTCTCCCCGTGTAAAGTGGGAGCATCTGAAAAACTATGAGTTTGAACTGCCTGATATGGACAAACAGCGTGAGCTTGCTGAGCTCCTGTGGGCTATGGACGCCACGAAAAAAGCCTATCAGAAATTGATCGCTGCGACGGATGAGCTGGTGAAATCTCAATTTATCGGGCCCGTAGCCCACAAGGATTTCTCCGGCCACACCGCTCCCATAAGGAGGTGTGCATAATGGCGAAATATCGATTTGATCAGATTGCTATCAACAGCACCGAGAAGAAAAAGCCTGTCGAAGAGGATCGCTTCACCTACCTTGGCCTTGAGCATCTGGATTCTGGGACTCTGAAGGTTACCCGGTTCGGCTCGGAGGGAGCTCCAATCGGGGAAAAGCTGGTGATGCATAAAGGAGATGTTCTTTTTGGAAAGCGCAGGGCTTACCAGAAGAAGGTCGCCATAGCACCTTTCGACGGCATTTTCTCCGCTCATGGAATGGTGCTGCGGCCCAAAGAAGACGTAATCGACAAGGAGTTCTTCCCCTTGTTCATCAGTTCTGATTATTTCTTGGATGCGGCCATCAAGATTTCTGTGGGATCATTGTCCCCGACAATCAACTGGCGAGACCTGAAGGAGTTGGAGTTTGAGCTGCCGGATATGGACACCCAGCGCAAGCTGGCCGAAGTCTTGTGGTCCATTAACGATACGATGGAGGCCTATAAAAGGCTGATCTCTGCTACCGATGAGCTCGTTAAGTCTCAATTTATCGAGTGGTTTGGAACCGCAGATAGACACCCAAAGAACGTGGAATATGTAAGGCTTGGTGATTTGGCCACTTATGTGAATGGATTTGCATTTAAGCCAGATGACTGGGGTGAACATGGTCTACCGATAATTCGCATACAGAACCTGACAGGAACAAACGAGGTTTATAACTACTATGATGGAGAATATCCCAAACAATTTGAGGTAAACGATGGAGATGTACTGATTTCTTGGTCTGCAAGCATTGGAGTGTATCTTTGGCGACAAGGAAAAGCTATCCTAAACCAGCACATTTTCAAGGTGGTGTTTGACAAAAAGCCCATAGATAAAGATTTCTTCATGTGCGCTGTTGCACAGAAGCTCGAAGAAATGGGAACTAAAACACACGGAGCCACCATGAAACACATCGTCAAAAAAGACTTTGACAACACAGTAATAGCTTACCCTGAACAAGCAGTGCAGCAACAGTTTGCGGCCTTCGTCCGTCAGAGCGATAAATCAAAATTTGAACTGGAACAGGCGCTCTCTGAGCTGACCGCAACCTACAAACGCATTATAGCTGAGAATCTTGGCTAAGAAACAAGGTCATGAAGTTTCCTCCGGCTCGTGGGAACACCGGAAAACGGAGGATAACGAAAAGGAGGAAACGACCATGATCAATCAAGTTATTACGAACATCCAGAACGACCTGCTTGGTATTCTGGACGAGGACCAAATGACGCTGCTTTCGGAAGTGCTGGCAAAGCATCTGCTGCCGTTAGAATCGGCTACAACCGAGAGCAAGAACGAAAAGAGCGACATGCTGCCGGTATTTATTGCCGCAAAGCGTGTCGAGGGATGCTCGGAAAAATCCCTCCGCTACTACGAATCTACAATCCGAAACATGCTGGAAAGCATCGGCAAGCTGGAATGTCAGATAACAACCGAGGACCTTCGCTTCTACCTTGATACTTACCAGCGTCGAGGAACCGTGAGCAAAGTCACCCTCGATAATGTGAGACGCATTCTCTCCTCTTTCTTCGCATGGCTCGAAGACGAGGGCTATATCGTCAAGAGCCCGGTAAGAAGAATACACAAGGTCAAGACCGGCAAAACGGTCAAAGAAACCTACTCGGACGAATCCTTGGAGCTGATGCGTGATCACTGCGACAACACACGAGATTTGGCCATGATTGATCTTCTGGCCTCAACCGGCATCCGAGTCGGTGAGCTCGTAAAGCTCAATCGCAGTGATGTGGATTTTGAGAACCGGGAATGTATTGTATTCGGCAAGGGAAACAAGCAGCGCAAGGTTTACTTCGATGCTCGGACAAAAATCCACTTGCAACGCTATTTGAATGAGCGCACTGACACAAATGAGGCGCTGTTCGTATCGCTGCTGAAACCGTTTGACCGACTTCAAATCAGCGGAGTGGAAATCAGGCTCCGTAAAATTGGCCGAGAGCTAAGTTTTCATAAGGTACATCCGCACAAGTTCCGACGGACGCTTGCTACAATGGCTATCGACAAAGGCATGCCAATTGAGCAGGTACAGCAGCTTCTCGGTCACCAGAGCATTGATACCACGCTCCAATACGCTATGGTGAACCAGAATAATGTGAAGGAATCGCATCGTAAATTCATTGGGTGAGCTGTTTGCAATTCTCAATTTATCGTTATGTTCGGAGAGCCCAAGAACAGCCCGGATGCAGTGAGTTTTGAGACCGCCTTTACGATCAGAGATGATCTTCGGAAACCAATCAACGATGCTGTTCGCTCTGAAATGCATACTGGCCAACTTTATCCCTATTACGGAGCAAACGGTCAGGTGGACAGTATCAATGATTACCTTATGGACTGCGATGCGATATGCCTTGCCGAAGATTGTGGTGCTTATGGTGCCGGAGAGCATACATCTTACATTGTTTCGGGAAAAGGCTGGGTGAATAACCATGCTCATGTCCTGATCCCGAAGGAATGCTGTGACATCGAGTTTGCAAACGTCTACTTCCGGATTTTGGACATGACTGAGTATGTGACTGGAACAACACGACTCAAACTCACACAGGCAAAGATGAAAACGCTGCCTATGATCTTGCCCTCTTTGGAGCTGCAGCGAGAGTTTGCAGCCTTTGTCCGGCAGAGCGATAAATCAAAATTTGTTGCTCTGAGATGTTCAAATCTCAATTTATCGAGCGCTTTGGCAAGCCAGGAACAGACCCGTTTAGGTGGGGACTAACTACACTCGGAAAGTGCTGTGAACTTAATCCCCGAAAGCCGAAAGGCATAAATACAGATGACAGCTACTCATTTGTGGCAATGCCCTCTGTCAGTGAAGATGGTCGTATCGATGCCTTCGTAGAGCGGCCTTACTCGGAAGTCTGTAAGGGGTTCACATACTTTGCCGAAAACGATGTGCTCTTTGCAAAAATAACGCCCTGCATGGAGAATGGCAAGGGCGGCGTTGCTAAAGGACTGAAAAACGGAGTCGGTTTTGGATCTACAGAGTTTCATGTACTCAGACCCATTAAGGGCGTTAGCGATCCATACTGGCTATACATTATCACAATGTTTTCAAAGTTCCGCTCCGATGCTGAAAAAGTTATGACTGGCACTGGTGGTCAACGGCGAGTGCCAATCACATATTTGAGTGAGTATTCCATAACACTGCCTCCCATCGAGCTTCAGGAGCAGTTTGCGGCCTTCGTCCGTCAGAGCGATAAATCAAAATATCACACCTCAAAAACCACGAGGCTTAATACAGAAATTGAAACCATAGTTAAGGGAGGGATTTCTTCTGGCACTTAAGGATAAATCTTTTGCGGCATATCTGGAAGATCAGTATTATGACTTGATGTTCAAGCGGCTCAAGTCATACATATTCCAGAATCGTGGAGGGCTGAATTTACACACCAGCCTTGTTCCTGATCCGAGCTATACTGAGCTCGATGATCTTCATGTAATGGGAGTTTCTTTTAAGGAGACGGAAGACGACCGTATCCTTTTTAGAGCTGCTGTGCAAGCGGATGTTATCGTAAAAGGTCGCTCCAGACGTGACTACGAAGAAGACATCGTCTATCCGTGGTTTTCCATTTCTTTTACTGGTATCCTCCGCTGTGGTCTCAGTATGGTCACCATTACGTCTATGGGCGTATATAGTAAGGAACGCTTCAGTAAAGAAGATGCCTTGTCGCAGTATTTAGTCCCATATGTGTACTCGAAAGATCTTGATACCCACGCCGAGAAATTTCTGAAGAAGTACTGTCCGAAAGCATTGGAAACGCCTATGGCATTACCAATCAAGGAAGTGCTGGAAACGATGTGCCTTACCGTGTATCAGGCGCCTCTTCCCGATGGTGTTTTTGGACGGACCTATTTCAATAATGCTACGGTCGATATTTATGACCGGGACGGAAATGTTGTGTCTGTCGACATAGAGGAAGGAACCATTCTGGTTGATCCGGACGTATTCTTCATGCGTAATATCGGCTCTGTGAATAATACCATCATTCACGAGTGCGTCCATTGGGACAAGCACTATAAGTTCTTTGAGCTTCAGAAACTTATCAACCCTGAACTCACATCTATTTCCTGCGCTGTCGTTGAAGACTATAAAAAAGGGTCCGGCAGTCTAAGTGAGGAACTGGCATGGATGGAGTGGCAGGCCAATGCCATCGCTCCGAAAATCCTGATCCCTGCGAAGACAGGTCGCGCCAAGCTGAACGAAATCCTCAATACCCTGACCCGTGCGTTTTCCTCTTCTTCCAGCAAAGCGTCCATTATGGAGCTTGCTATCAGTGAATTTGCCGATTTCTTCAAGGTTTCCACAATGGCCGCAAAAATCAGAGCTATTGAGCTCGGCTTTGATCAGGCCGCAGGCGTATTCAACTATGTGGACGGTCAGTATTACCCGCCGTTCTCCTTCGCCAAGGGATCTCTGAAAAAGGATCAGACCTTCATTATCGACAGGAACAACGCCATCATCGAATCGTTGTTCAATCAGGACCTTGCAGAAGATTTCAAAGCTGGCCGGTTTATTCACGCTGGCGGCATGATGGTCATCAACGATCCGAAGTATGTTATCGTCCAGAATGAGCGAGCTGAACTCACAGAATATGCTCTGGCTCATGTTGACGAATGTTGCTTGGTATTTGACCGCACAACAAGAGTCAGTAGCCACTACGATGACTCCTTCTACCGGATCTGTTTCCTCTGCCGAGATGCCGATTCAAAGAGCTTCGTGGAGGCGAAGTTCAATCCAAAAGAAGGCAAAAACGAGGATGTTCAGAAACGTGCCCGTGAAATGACTGCCATCGCAGCGGAGGCAAAGCGGGTGTCTGATATCCTTGCAGAGGTCCCTTCTTCCTTCTGTGGCACCCTCAACTATCATGTAAAACGTCGTGGATATACCAACGAGAAGATGGAAGAACGCACCGGCATCAGCTCCCGAATGATTCAGGACTACCGCAATAAGAAAGATGCCAAACCCACTCTGCAAAGTGTGCTCGCCCTCTGTATCGGTCTGAACCTGCACCCGTCGTTCTCATACGACCTGATAAACAAGGCCGGGTACAATATCATGGCCGCCAACGAGGAATATCTCATTTACCGGTATCTAATCGATAATCACCATATGGAGAACATCTATATGTGGAATGCAAAGCTGCAAGATGCCGGTATTCCGCAGCAACTACCCAAAAACGGGAACAAAATGACGGCTCCTGAAAAATAATTCGGAAGTCGCACTTCCGGTATAAAACCCAGATAAATCAAGGCTCTTATGTCTTTCGAGACATGAGGGCCTTCTTTTTTGCCTATTTTACAGGCTTTTCGGCCATCGGAACCGGAAGTCCCGCTTCCTCGTGAAAATCCGAAATCTTAATAAAATAGTACATGTGAGTGAAAGCTCACACCCACAAGCGGTACGCCCGCTGGCCCCGGACGATCCAGTGCCGCCTGATGGGACAAGTTAATACGAACAGCTGCCTACTGGATAAGGAAGCTGCAGACCGGAACGGAGAAATCTGTTTGGACTGCGGTTCTTTTCCTGTACCCGTGGCAGCTATACCGAATTCCTCCGTTTCGAGAAATCAAAACGGAGGAATTTTTATGAAAATCAAGTACGCATTCCAGGATGGATCTGTGACGGAAGTCGAGGTTTCCGATGAAATCGGTGCCGTCATTATCGACCTGGACCGCCAGGAGTACAACATCAACCACAAGGAAACCCGTCGGCATTGTTCCCTGGACGCTTTTAATTTGGACGACACACTGTTCCCCGCAGATGACGATGTCGAGGCGGAGGTCGCCACCAAGGACGAGTACTCGACGAGATAGAGCAGCCAGACCGCGCACCACGACGCATAATCGTACTGCTGCCACTTGCTGCCCTTGTTCCGGGAATTTGTGCGGGCCGTGGCGCGTGTGATGTTCGTCAACGGATTCGCGCCAGACTTAGAGTAGTAGCTGGCAATCGTGTTGTAGCGACCAACATAGCGGCCAGAACCGGGGTGCTTGGAAAAGCCGGTGAACGGCGCGTTTGCAACGTAGTAATAGATCTTGCTCTGGCTGCTGTTATAGACGATCTTGTAGTAAAACTCAGGGATAAAGACCATCGTATCGTAGGACGTGCGGGAGAATCCGGACTGTCCCTTTTTGTACGACACCGCGCCGTTGATGATGTTGTATTCCTCCATGCCTTGCCACGGCATGAATGCGTCGAATGGAGAGCTGCCAGCGCCTGTGCCGATGGCAGCGCTCGGCTCCGAGGACACGGCGGCATTGACATAGCCGTTCGGGTCGTTGCTCGGCGTCAGGCGGGAAAGAGCCGGGGAGGAGTTGCTGTACGTCCAGCAGACACCGAAGATTGTCACGAACACGCACGACACGGTGCAGGTCTTGCTTGCCGGCGCGTTGTAGTTTGTGTCGCTGGTAACGGAAACCGTGATCGTAACCGTGCCGGAGTTTTCATCGACGCTGTGGACGGTCACAATATTTCCCGAAATGGAAACACTGGCAATATCGGGGCGGTTGGACACGGCTGTGATTGTTCCTGTGCCAAGCCGTGTGACCGTGAAAGAATCTGTCAGCTTTCCGTCTTCCAGCTTGATCGAAGTCTTGCTGAGCGTCAGTGAGCCATCTGCCTTGCCGATCTTCCACGATACGGTTTTCGGCGCGGTCGAGCCGTCTGCCCACTGATAGAGGGCTGTGTCTTTCAGCGTAAACTTCGCGCTGTAATTGCCGGCGTTCGTGCCGCTGGTCGTGCCGCCGAGCGTCATTTTCGTCGTATCGTAGTTGTACCATGCCGGGCTTTGCGAGCCGCCCGAATAGGTCAGGCTTCCGCTCTGGCTCGGCACGGTCACATTCGTCTTGGTGACTGTGATTGCCTGTGTTGCGGTGCAGGATACGCCGCCCTCCGTGTATCGGATGGTGACGCTGGTGCGACCTGCTTCCAGACCGCCGCTTGGCTCGACCGATACGCCTGTTGCAATCAGCGTGGCGCCATTGGAATACGTCGCCTTGACAACCATGCCAGCCGTCGAGAACTGCTCACCAGCCTTGTAGGCGGTCTTCGTAGGCGGCGTTGTGATCTCGATGGACGCGAGCTTGATGCCGCCACCGCTTCCGCCGATCATCTGAAATACCTTGCTCATTGTGCGACCTCCGCTCTGAAAATGTTTACCGAGATTGCGCTTGTCGGCGTATCGGTGCAGGTGAACGGCATTTTTCCGTTCTCAGTGATATCTCCCACTTTCACGCCAGCGTCGCCCCACGCCGTAAGGCTTGCGGAAACCGGCGTCACGATGTAGGCATAACCGGATTCCAGAAACCGTGCGTCTTCCAACGTCTGCGCAAGATCCGCCCAGCCGTTGACCGGCAGCGACAGCGTGAACGAAACAGCCTTGCCGCTTTTCTTGGAAAACAGATCCGCGTGGGCCTGCGCGGCGGTATTGTGCGCGGAAACCGCTGCGGCACCTGCACCTGCGGATTCAAAATTTCCGCTGTCTTTGAACGCCGCAGAGCCGAGGTCGGCCAGCCACTTCATAATGCGTCCAAGAAGGACTTTCATTTCCAGACCGGATTCAAGCTGCGTTCTCGTTGCGGACTGCGTGAAGGTAGGTTTCAGAGTGCCGCCGTCGCCGTCCTTATTCAGTTTCGCATTGAACAGATCTTTGTGCGCGGTCTCGGACTCGTTGTGATTCTTGACGGCGTCTTTTTCTTCCGCTCCGACCATCTCTGCGGTATAGTCACCGTTTTTCGGGACGACCGCACCGGAACGGCTATTGAACGAAGTCACGCCGCCCGCAGGGCCGAGCAGGCTGACCGGTTCTGGGTTCGGAAGACCGCCGTCGTTCGTCCAGCTCAGAATACCGGCTTCGGTCACGTGCGGCGTAAAGATTACGCCGGGTTCGCCCTGTGTGCCGCGCGATGGATACCCCGAATCGACGAACGCGCCCTGTGCGCCATCCCACACGTACCAGTTTTCATTTGTGCCGATATAACAGGCTCTGCCCGCAGCCGACACCAGCGCAGACGCAGCGGCGCTGATAAGCTCAACTTCGGCATCGGTGAGCGTTTCAGCAAGGGTGCTGATCGGAACACGGCGTACCTTGCCGCCGATCGATGCGAGGATAAAGTCGGCAATCGCCGCAGAAGCGGCAATCGGCTTGGAATTTACGTTTTCTACTGCCATACGATCACCCCTTACAATTCTGTGACGAGCGCCTGCGGCATGATCGCGGCGTTCTTTCGGTCTTCCGTGATGGCGTTGATCTCGCGCATGACGAGGTTCGTGAAAGAGAGATCCGCTGTGACGATGCCCATGTGCGACAGCAGCCGCAGGCAGTAGATGAACAGCGCATCTTTGACGCGCTGACAGCCACAGCGTTCGTTCTGCTCGAAGATCGTTTTCACCCACGCGAGCTTTTCATCGGTCGACAGCGCCATCAGGGTTTTGCGCGTGAAGAACGCACCGACCGCCGCGGAGAAATAATCGTATGCGACCACGTTGGAAAGGCCGATGGCGACGTATTCTGCCTTGACGCACTTTGCGGCTTTTTCAGGCGCAATCTCGCCAGCGTACATTCGCTTGTTGTAGCAGACGATAATCATGTTGAGCGCGTCGACGAGTTTGTCGATGCTGCTGCCGATTGCCGCTCGCAGCTCACTTCGCTGCTCGACGGAAACCGTGTCCGTCTGTAAAGCGATTGCAAGGTTCGCCGCAGCAATTTCGTATTTACTTGCAATTTCCAAAGGGCTACCTCCTTACTTCGATACGGCTGTGCAGTTTGTGCCGCAATAGCCGCAGGACGTCTGGCACGAAGTCGTGCAGCCGGCAGAGCAGAGGCCGAGGCACGAGCCGACGCAGCCAGTGTTGCCGCAGGTCACTGTGCAGGACGATTTGCAGCCACCGGAACAACTGCTGGAACAGCCGCCAGAGCAGGAACCGGAGCAGCCAGAGCAGCTACCGTCGCAGGAACCGGAGCAGCCGCCTGTGCAGTTGCCGCCGCAGCCGTAACAGCCGCCAGAGCAGGAACCTTCGCAGGTGTTCGCACAGCCGCTCCCGCAGCCGGTACAAGATCCTTGACATTCGCCGGAACACGTCGTTTCGCAGCCGCCAGTGCAATCGCCAGAGCAGCCGGTGTAGCAAGCGCCCGTGCAGGACGTTTCGCAGTCGCCCCGCGTCTTGTCCGTCATGGGGCGTGTTTCAAAGAGCGTCAACGCCGCTTCAAACTCGGTGATGTCCTCGTCAAACACGATTCTGCGGCCGTCGAGGCTCGGCACTTTCTCGCTGTGGATCTTCGACAGCGGAAGCGCCAGCTTCTCATAATGCTCCACGTCGACGGTGTGATCTTCGGTGGGGCTGTTCGTGTATTCGTATTTTTCGCCGCCGTATTCCGCAACAGATCCGGTATGGCAGCGCCGCAGGCACTCGGACTTGACACGCGCTTTCAATTCGGCGAAGCGTTCGGCCTCGATATATGCCATACTCAGCCCTCCTTGGAGATTGATTTGAGCATTGACAGCTCTGCATAGGGGATGATTTCAAGCGCCCATGCGTCAGGAATATCCAGTCGGTAATGTGCGGTGTCGCCGCGTTTTCGGTACAGATTGTTCCAGTAGTAGGCGTTCGCTAGGACGCGGGCCTTGTGCATCGGGCAGATGTACGTCACGCGCTTATCCGGAGTCCCTGTGCATTGGTAGTTGTACGCGCTGCACCAAGAGCAGCCGGACGCGATCTGGCACGCAAAGCATTCGTCGGTGGACTGGCTGCGCCGCGTGACTGCGGCCATTTCTGCCACCCGCGCCCGATGTTCCGGAAGAACGTTGATGCCGTGTTCCAGATCGCCGATGGTATAGGGCCGCTGCTCATGGCCGAGGGAGGTTCCCATGTAGCGCAGGCACGGGAAGAACAGGCCATCGCAGTCAACCGCCAGCATAAGCCCCGTACCGCCGCACCAGTTCTGATTATCGTCCTCCGGAAGCGGATGGCCGACGCTTTCGCTGAAGATCGACAGATACGGCTGCTCGTCCGAGAGCAGGAC
>ENA-ORRL01001311-ORRL01001311.1-human-gut-metagenome-genome-assembly--contig:-NODE-1311-length-19790-cov-2.302204_pt1 | contig 19790 bp, 19 predicted proteins | sample MGYA00242175_ERZ509134 | MGnify/ENA primary metagenome ERZ509134 (study PRJEB26280, sample SAMEA2338660) | human gut metagenome | biome: human gut; feature: human-associated habitat; material: faeces... | reverse complement strand
TACCTAACGAATGATGCTCCAAAATGTCAGAAATATAATTTTAAAATATTCCTTCACCGAACGATTACAGATATATTTCATATTATACCGTATCTTATCGGGCATAATCTGTTCTATATATGCTCTGTCAGGATCCGAAGCCTCTCCAAGAATCATATTTTCATCTACATACTCAATAGAAGCATAATCCGTAATCCCCGGACGTACACTCAATACTTTCTTTTGTTCATCGGTATATAAATCCACATACTTACGAACCTCAGGACGGGGCCCCACCAGACTCATATCTCCTTTCAGTACGTTAAACAACTGAGGCAATTCATCCAATTTATACTTCCGGATCAGGTATCCGGTACGAGTTATTCTCGGATCTCTCCCTCCTACCGTTATCAACCCCTTTTTATCAGCCCCTACACGCATCGAACGAAATTTATAAACATAAAAATCCCCTCCGTACCTTCCCACACGGAGCTGTTTATAGAAACCACCTCCTTTACTTTCGAGACAAATGGCTATATAAAGAAGAAGAAAAACGGGAGAAAGCAGAAGAATTCCCAAAAGGGAAAAAACGATATCAAAAAAACGGATCAAGCAACTTATCTATTTAGTGTTTGTAAATATACTATCGGTTTTCTGCAATCACGGTCGCATAGGCCGCCTTTACAGTTTCAATAATGAAATTCAATTTTTCACTATCCAATTGGGGATATATCGGCAATGATATTTCGCTCTTAAAGTTCTGATAAGCCTGTGGATAATCCTTTATATCATATCCCATCGATTTGAAGAACGACAACATCGGCATCGGTATAAAGTGCACATTGACAGCCACTTCACTTTTAGCGATTTCATCAATCATCCGGTCTCGTTGTTCTTCGGTAAAGTCCTTAATACGCAAAGCATAAATGTGATAAGAGCTTTCCTTTTCCCCATCCACAGAAGGCGGAACGATGGCCCAGTCACAAGCCGAAAAAGCATCGCTATAAGCATTAAACACCCGCTTTCGTTCTTTCAGCAATTCCGGATATTCTCGTATCTGTGCCAGTCCTATGGCGGCATTTACATCGGCCATATTGATTTTCATCCCGAAACCGACAATATCATAACGCCATCCTCCGGCTTTAGATTTCGAAAAAGCATCCTTGGTCTGGCAGTTCAAGCTTGTCATCCGTAGCTCTTTATACAACTCCGTATTATCGAACGGCTTAGGCAGATTCAGGCAAATGGCCCCACCTTCGGCAGTAGTCACATTTTTCACGGCATGAAGTGAAAAGATAGCCACATCAGTTTCACAACCGGTACGCTGACGGCTACTGTAACGTGCTCCCAAAGAATGGGCAGCATCATTCATCACCAAGATGCGTCCCAATTTTTCTTGCACAGGAGATTCCGAACGGAACAGTTTTACCATTTCTGGTTCCTGCACCAGTGCCATGATTCTTTCATAATCGCAGGGAAAACCAGCAATATCTACGGGTATAATCGCCTTTGTTTTAGGAGTAATAGCTTTACGAACAGCCTCCACCGAAATATTAAAATCAGTTCCGGAATCCACCATTACCGGTTTGGCTCCGGCATGGAGCACTGCCAATGCCGTTGCACTATAAGTATAGGCAGGAACAATCACTTCATCGCCCTCCTTCACTCCCAGCCAACGCAACATCATAATAGCTCCTGATGTCCAGGAATTGACACAAAGCACTTCTTTTGCTCCCGAGAAAGATTTAATTTCTTCCTCCAAAGCCTTCACTTTCGGACCGGATGTGATCCAACCGGAACGTAACGAATCAACGACTTCGTTGATGACCGCCTCGTCAATATAAGGTGGTGAAAAAGGTATTTTCATGAGTTTATTTATTTAATGTTTTAATTAGACGATACATTTTCCGATTTGGATAAGCAATAAAATCATAAAGAATAGTATAACCCATAGATTCATAAAAACCAATTGTTTTCTGATTTTCAAAGAAATCAGTAGTCAAAGAAAGTTTACTACATCCTTCTGAACGAATTATATTTTCTAATTTTATCAACAGGACTTTCCCAACTCCTTTCCCTTGATTTAATGAGTCAACACCAATAGACAATAGTTCTGCATATTCTCCTCTATCAACTATATGTTTACCCTTCTTGGACATATTTTGATATAATCTTCTTAAAGCAGTTCTGTTTGTGAACAATAGTCCTAAAGTAAATATCCCAAAAGAAAAAAGATTAGAATAAATAAGATTAGCATTAAATCCTTTAGATTTCAAAGTTGCAGCACAAAATCCGACCAATTTGCGCTCATTATAACACCCTAATAGAACTCCCTTCTTATGTTTAAATACAGAACTATAATACAACTTTAAAAATCGATCACCCAACATCGTCAAAAAAAAATCAGGAAAAGCGCTTTTATGGATAGAAACTATAGCATCTATCTCGTCAGAATCTAATAATTTAGTATCAAGCATATTAATAACAACGCAAATAATTAAATCCAATTATATTTGAATAAAACATATTTCATTAAACATACAAATCTTTTTATGACAAAGAAATAAAAATCACTTCCGATTATTCAAAATTAGATTTATATCTTTTTAGATTCATTCGTTTAAACAAATAGTTTTTCGCGTAAAAACCAATATCATATATTTCTCTAACCTTTAAATATTGATCAACAATATGATCTAAATCACATCGTTTAACAATTCTATATTTCATTATATTTTCTCATTTAAAACTTTAAGTAAATATTGTCCATATTGATTATTCTGCATCGACTTAGCTAATGCTTCCATCTTTTCTGGACCAATCCATCCTTTTCGAAATGCAATACTTTCCAAACAAGCAACTTTCAAACCTTGTCGTTTTTCTATAACTTCAATAAAAGTACTCGCTTCACTTAAAGAATCGTGGGTACCTGTATCTAACCACGCAAAACCACGCCCTAATATCTGCATTTTCAAATCACTATGCCGCAGGTACTCTTGATTCAGACTTGTTATTTCCAACTCACCACGAGCAGAAGGTTTTATTCCTTTTGCCATTTCAACTACACTATTGGGATAAAAATAAAGACCGACTACGGCATAATTAGAATTGGGATTTTTCGGTTTTTCTACAAGGTTCAAAACTATACCAGAACTATCAAGTTCAGCTACTCCATATCTTTCAGGATCACTCACCCAATAGCCAAATACTGTAGCTATATTTCTCTGTTCTGCATTTTCTATGGCCTCCTTCAACATTGGTGTCAACCCCTGACCATAAAATATATTATCGCCGAGAATCAAACAGACAGAATCTTTTTGTATAAACTCCTCTCCAATGATAAAAGCTTGTGCCAAGCCATCGGGAGAGGGTTGTTCTGCGTATTCTATATAAATCCCATAATCCGACCCATCTCCCAATAAACGTTTAAAACTAGGTAAATCAGAAGGGGTTGAAATAAGTAATATTTCCTGAATTCCAGCCAACATTAAAACCGATATTGGATAATAAATCATCGGTTTATCAAAAACAGGAAGAAGCTGCTTACTTATTCCTTTAGTGATAGGATATAACCTAGTGCCTGAACCACCCGCTAAAACAATGCCCTTCATTTTTATAATCTACTTTTTATATTTTAAATATTTTCACACATTCACCCAAATCAGTCGTGTAACACCCACGTATTTTATGTAAGCACTCAGATTAAGGCTCCCTCTTAGTTAAGGTACCAAATAGGGTTCTAAATTGAGTTACGTTAAAAATAAGTTTTGAAATTAACATTAGCTTGTTCCCAAAGTGATTTTGTCAGGAATCATATTAACATGGTCCCTCCACACGTTAAAGATTTTTTTGAAAAAAGTTCCGATGAAATTCTAGGAAAAACTGCCATGAAGCTTCAACGTTCCAATCACACTGTGATAAGTGGCAGCCATTTCTGCTCCTGCATCATTACCACAATGAAACGAACTATTACGCTGAGTCGTGAGCTTTCTGATGATTCGTTCGGCAAGATTATTATCTATTGGAAATTCCCCCATCTTGTAAGAAAAAAAATCTCATCCCCAAAATAATTCAGATAATTTAAAGCTTCCGTATAGTATTGACTTCGAAACTCTGAGACTTTTGCTAATTCACTGTCCAGACTACTCCGTATCCTCAATTTCTTTGATTCCAAGCTTTGTCTTTCCCGCAACCTCTGCTCAGGTGTAAGACCTGCTTCATCATAACGATCCTCATTGGCAAAAATCTCTTTCAAATCATTCAAAAAAAGTACTGCGTCCGGCTCGTTGCCTTGATTAACCTTAGCAAATTAGCTGTTAGCATGAGGCATACATACCTGATGAACAGTATCTTTAAACTGTGCTGATTTCAACTAATCACCAATAAATACATAGGCGTTATGTCCGTCAGACATGATACTCTTCGACTTTGGATCACCTAGGAAATCCGTAATCACAGCCTCTGGAACCTTTCTCGTAGAAAAAGATGGCTACTTTCTGAGACTCGTTTACAAGCACTCGGATATAGCACTCCTTATAATGATCATACTTGCAGAGTTTACACCATGTCTCATCGCAGTTCACAATGGAATCCTTTTCCAATGCAATGGTTTTCAATACACAAACCAGCTTATCCAGACGCTTCTTACCTTTCTTCAGCCAGTTGTGCAATGTATTGGACGAGACAATCATCCCCATGTCTGTAAGCTACAGGTGCAACAGTCCGAAAGTTACGTTTTTCACCCTAAACCTTATAGGCTAGGGCTTGCAGGAACTCCGGAGGTGCCCTTCTGCCGAGAAATATCCCCATTTGGACTTCTACTTGGGTTCTGCATAATGCACCATCAGATTGTCTTGCCTCCATTACCGCAAATTTTTCATCAATCAGTTTTTGCTCGGCCATAAAATCTTCAAGAACAAGTCGCATGGCTTTCTTCGTCAACTCGTCTTCTTGATGCTGTTCGGCCAAGTATTGAATAAACCGGTCTTTTTGATCCTATACCATACCTTCACTATAATTTATTGGAGTACGTAAATAGGTTTCCCCACCCAACAACTCCCTTTTTGATTTAATTATATGTTACAGATCAACCACACTTAAACACTTGATTTACAGCACAAAAACCATAAAACAACAACAACAAACCCACGAACAAACTATTTAATTATTTGATTTTAACATTTTAACCACAAAATTTTCCAATATTAAAACCACATATTTCCAGTCAATACAATAGAAGATATCAGCGCCATTCCGCTCCACTTTCATAAATTGATAACCTGCTACAAACTCCTTTTCGAACAAGTTGTATGAACGATTGTCGAATGAATACATACGCACTATTCTGCAATTACATAACATGACAATAAAGACATCTCCATCACATGGCTCGCAGTGAAGCTGTTCTCGTATAATCCCCCCCAACTATGTTTACAACACATCTCGGTTAAATCACGGACATAATAGAAAGGATTCAGACCTGTACCACTTAGCATAACCCCTCCAATTTCTCTACCATACGAACCAACTCTTAGTAGCTTAAATTCTTTTGGGATAAGTGCAGGCCGTTACTTATACGAACTCAATCCTAATGCAAACAGGACTATCCGTATTACCCGATGCTTTCTAAGGATTAGAAACCCGTATAAGCTCCTTTTCAGGTTCACCTGCCGGTATACCATCAACTTTTACTTCAACTATTTTATGACGGATATCCTTATGCCACTTTTGAAAGAGGTTATAAGGAACTTTATTCTTCACACAGGATAACTAAAGAGAGTCTGCATAAGATATAGCCTCACTTTAGTACTGAAAATAAAACCTTTCAAGATCTTCGCTACCATCTATGTTTTTTAATTTTAATTCGCAGCGAAGATATGCCGTTTAAATTATAGCCCTAATTTGAATACTTACCACTTTGTTATCGCCAAATAAGTTTTGGACAACAGTTAAAATTATCTACTTCGGTTCTTCTTCAAATTTGGTGATAAGTTTTCCTCTGCTCATTTATCTAATTCAGTCAGTATCTGTTTTTCTTATCAAAGTAAGTAAAAAGGATAATTACCAACGGAAATAAAGAAATAAGAAATTTACCACCAAATTTGACGAAGAACCTTTATTTCTGATTCCTAAATTCCAGAAAATCTTCATAATCCCTAATATAATCAGTCTTCTTATAGACATCGGATGCAAGAACCATGCAGACTGCACCTGATGAGAAATCATCAAGGTTTCGCCACAGTCCAGGCCTTACATACAGACCTTGATAGGGTCTATTAAGAAAAAAAGAACGTTTACACTGGGCGTGATCAGCCCCTCGGCTTCGTAGTACCGGATGCGTCAATTGTTACTCTGAATGATCCTGATGCGGCAATAATCAATTGGCTTAAATCACGGTGAGCATGAGAACCTCGTTCTTCCCCTCCGGGGACATCATATAAGTAATATACGCGCTTTACATTAAATGGCAATGTATCTTCATTCTCCACTACAGTTAAGTTCCCCTTCCGATTACTGTGGTGCTTGTCCAGTTCAACTATTGAGCAATCAAATACATTATATTTCTCCATTACTTTTCAGTTTAAGATATTGATTATAATCACGTATATAATCAGCTGGGTTGTATTTTGTAGATGCAAACTCTAAAGCCAAGGAATTGGTAGAAAAATTTCCCATCTCACGCCAAAGCCCTTTTGGGATATACAGTGCATAATAAGATCTGTTTAGTGTGAAACTTTTTTTCTGACTGCCATCATCTACAGTTATATCAAAACCACCAGATAACGCAACTATAAATTCTTCTGTGTTGATGAATGCATGTCCACCTCTGTTCTCACCACCAGGAACGTCATAAATCCAATAAGTACGCTTGATTTCAAAAGGGATATGATTATTCTGCTCTACAAAAGACAAATTCCCTCTTGGATCTGTAAATTTAGGCAGTTCTATTAACTTTACGTCATCTACTGTCATATCATATATTGCTTAAATTACATTAGCTTCAGAATAGTTTTATCAGCTTGTCCGTTAATACTGAGTAGTCAAACTTCTCCGCCGCCTTTCTTGCTCTCTTACACATCTCTTTATATTGGACTTCAGGCAAAGTCAATAAATATCTAATTGCCTCAGCATATTCATTACTATCTTTGAACGCTTTTGCTATACCTATATTATTACACTTAATCGGGCAGTACATCATCTCCAGGTTGCAGCAAATGGGGCGACCACTTGCCATGTATTGAAACATCTTGCTTTGACTGCCTCCATAAGTACCAAAATGGCCTGCCTTGTAATTCAGAATATTGATATAACTTTTGGACAAAATATAAGGTACATATTTAGGAGCAATCCATTTTTGTTTAAAAATAACATTAGTTATCTTTTCATCCTTTAACCTCTGCTCTAATTTCGATCGATCATCACCATCACCATACACTAGAAATTTGACATCCTCAAAAATCTGTAATTGTTTAGCCGCATCTATCAAACTGGCAAGATTGTTCGCATACCGTATCGAACCTATATAAATGATCTTCTTGAAGGCATCATTTTGTAAATCTTCATCTTCCAATATGTTGTTTGCCCTGAATACATCAAAATCATTCAGATCCACACCATTGTTGATGTAGTGTACCTTCTCACGAATCAACTTTCCTCCTTGGTCAGTATACCATCCTCTATCAGCTAGATAGTCCGCTCCCCCTTCTTGCGAGAAAACTAATACATCCGCTGCCTGATACTGCTTATACTCCAAATGATAGAGATATTTTATAATAGGATTGGATGGCTTTGCCATATCTAATTCCACCAATGAATTTGGCCACAAATCAAGCACCTCAACTATATATTTAGCTTTCGATTTTTTAGCCTGTCGGGAAAGAATATTTCCAAAAGGTACCGTCGCTGTTTGTACTACTATATCAGGCTTTCTAAATTTATTCCAAAGCTTCAACAACCGGACATTAAACTGAATTGAACTGATTATTCTGGCAATACCATTTGTGTGGTAATTTAAGGATCTTATATGTACAAAATGCAAGTCATCATAATCACATTCTATACATGCTTCTTTACCATCAATCAAGTCAATGCCCATGTTATGCATGATGCTTGAAGCAAATACGGTAACATCGTATCCCTTAGCTTTCAAGTAGTGTGCAAATTTTATAGTACGAAGTCTTGACTCATATTGCGGAGGCATTGCGTATTGGTTTATAAGCCAGACTACTCGCTTATTCTTCATCTAGAACTTATTAATCAATTCAATGATTTGTTTTACTTCTTCCAATGTTATAGTAGGCCCTATCGGCAGACTTAATTCTTCATCTGCAATTTTTTCAGCAATAGGGAATGAAAGTTGCGGGATGTTCCATCCTTCTTTTTTATAACATTCTTGCTCATGTGGAGCGACAGGATAATGTATCACAGTACCCACACCATTCTGCTCCAAATAATCATGTAGTGCATCACGTTTACCTTCGCCTACAAGAATCGGGAACAGATGGAACACATTCTGTTCGTATGGCAATGTATCAGGCTGTATAACAATCGAATTGTTCAAGTTTTCAATATAATATTTGCCCACTTCCTTACGATGCGCATTATCCTCTACAAGATATTTAAGTTTTACATCCAAAACTGCTGCCTGAATTTCATCCAGACGACTATTGCGGCCACAATATTTGAAAACATATTTTTTCTGGCTACCATAGTTTGCAAGAGCACGTATGGTTGCTGCTAGTTCTGCGTTATTGGTAGTAATAGCACCACCATCACCAAGTGCTCCAAGATTCTTGCCTGGATAAAATGAGTGACCTGCTGCATCACCAATATTACCCGTCATACGTCCATCTTGATACAGGCAACCATGACTCTGTGCACAATCTTCAACAAGTTTCAGATTATATTTTCTACAAAGTTCACCAATTTTTTCTGTATAAGCAATTCTACCATACAGATGAACGATGGCAATTGCCTTTGTCCTTGAAGTTATTGCTTCTTCTATCCGGTCATCGTCTATCTCCAATGTACTTAGCTTTGGCTCTACCAACACCGGCTTCAATCCGTTCTCTGTAATTGCAAGTATTGTAGCTATATAAGTATTTGACGGCACAATCACTTCATCACCCGGTTGCATTACACCCATCTCAATATATGCCCTAAAAATCCATATCAGAGCATCTAGGCCATTAGCACATCCTACAGTATATGCTGTACCTACAAATTTAGAATAGTTCTCCTCAAAACGTTTGTTTGCATCACCTTGAAGATACCAACCGCTATTAACAACACGGCTTATTGCTTCGTTTATTTCAGCTCCATGCAGGGCTGTTACTTCTTTTAATGAAAGAAATGGTATCATTGTTTCTCTATTTTTACATTATTTTGTATTTCAGAAATATCATGAACGTCTCCCCCCTTATCCATTCTATTAAGGTCAAGAATCACATCATCCCGCATAACGTAGCCACGCATTTGAGCAGGGTTACCAAACCATAATGTGAACGCGGGTATATCCTTGGTTACAACACTCCCCGCCCCAATCATCGCATACTCGCCAATGGTTATTCCAGGCAAAACAGTGGAGCCTGCACCAATAGATGCCCCTTTGCATACCTTTGTAGGAAGTTCCGCCCAGTCCTTATTCTTTGAACGTGGATATAAGTCATTTGTAAAACTAACATTTGCACCAATCATAACATTATCTTCAAGCTCAATACCATCCCATATCTGCACACCACTTTTAATGGTACAATTATCACCAATCTTCACTTTGTTCTCAATTAAACAATGAGAACAGATATTACAGTTTTCACCTATCCTAGCATCAGGTAAGACCACACAATATTGCCAAATATTGGTAGACTCTGGTATATGGTTGTTTTTACAATCAGAAAGAGGGTGTATCATAATTTCACTCTGTAAGTTTCACAATATTTTCTATATATATTTTTGCTGCATTATGATCAGTAAGCCATTTTGCCGTTTCTATAGCTTTTCTCGATATATTCTGCTTTTCTGCATTAGAAAGCTGCTTTATTCGTATTATGACTTTTGCCAATTCGTGCCGGTCTCCAGCATTACACAAATAACCATTCACACCATCCTTAATAATCCCATCAAAACCTTCATTTCGTGAAGCCACTACAATGCATCCTCTTGCCATAGCTTCAAGATATGCAAGGCCATAAGCCTCTCCCCTACTAATCATAATCATACAATCCGCTTGGTCGTACAACTGTTTAATCTGGTTGCGAGGTATTCGCCCTTTCAAAGTAACTTTGTCATCTATATTGTAACTCTTTACTTTTCTTTTAATTGCCTTTATCTGTTGCCCTACACCTATATAATTAATATGATAAGGATCATCCCTATATGCCTCCTGGAGAGCATCAATAATCAGTGCAGGATACTTACGTTCTATCATCTCACCTACATAAATAAACTCTTTAACTCTATCATTGTATTTGTGATTACCTATGGCAACATATTCTTCTGGTACACCTGAGTAACAAATGAATGATTTAAAAGGATGTGTAGCTATCTTTTCAAATTCTTTACGGATTGTTATATTTCTAAAGCCCAATACATCTACCGCACTAATCAACTCATCATATCTCTTTCCATATACATTTTTAACCATTTGTATCTCAGCCGATAGATGATATATTAAAGTTGTTTTTGCATTGGGATAATAAGATTTTAATAAAGACAATACCTCTAATTGAGGATTGATAAAATGCCCTACAATAACATCTGGCACAAAACCCGCTTTCTTGTTATCATTTACAATTTCTGCTATTGATTTTATTACAGCAGATGCAGCAAATTTACCATGTGGCAACGGCTTATATAGTGGTATGCGTATTACAGGAACACCATCCATATTATAATGAAGCACCTTCAATTCACGTGTTGTATAGATAACTGCCCCTGTCTTTGCTGCAAGATAATTACGCATTAGTTTAGCGATCCAATAAAAAGGACGAGGATATATTGCTTGATAATGTACAACTCGTACATTATATCCCATTTTTATCCAATCTTGAGCAAAGTAGTGACACACTTTCGTTCCATGATTCTGAGAGTCAAAAATGGGATAGATAGTAGAAATTAGCAAAATATTATTCATAACATGATGTCGTTTCTTGTTTCCTTAAACAGGCTTGATACAAATGACGATTCTTATATATTAAAAATATTATCGCCCAAAAAACACCAAAATTTATACTTATCAAATATGAATCTGAAAAAAATAAGGGCATAACAAATGCAATAAAATATTTAACTAAAATATTCCTATGTACTTTATTCAAACGGCTATAAAGTCTTACCAAAAAAAACAGTACAACAACAATTATTATCGTGGCTATGATAAGCCCAAAATCAAGAGTTAGCTCTAATAAAATATTGTGGCACAGTTCGTCTATAATAACCCTATCACCATATATGCCAACTCCTGTTAATAAATTATCCAATATTACTTTATAAACAACTTTATAAATATCATCACGCCCTTCAGGAGCACCAATATTCCCTTCTATTAAAAATGATAATGTTCTAGATGAAATTCCATAACTATCCAAGAAACTTTCAAACAATGGTAATAGGCTCATGAATACTATTGATAATCCAATAAGGATAAATATATTTTTTTTGTTCTTTTGAATTAAATCATAAATAATATATACCAGAAATACAACTAATGCTCCTCTAGAGCCAAAGGTCAAAATGCAAATAAAGAGAAAAGCTGCTGCTATAAAAGTATACCATTTGCCATTCTTGTAAAGGGTTATTGTTGGAAGCAAAAGAGCATATGACAATGCCATATTATAACCAAAATACAATGTTTGCCCTGCAATAAATTTTACAACAAAAAAAATCATCATTAAAACAATAACCCATGAAATTATGTAGAAAATCTTTTCTACTTTTTCAATACCTCCATTGATAGTAGGCAAACACAAAATACTAGGAATAATTATTGGCAGCAAAAATCGCGAAGATACACCCCATATATAATCAATATTTTTGGGAAAAAGAAAAGATTCAATTAATAAGAAAAATAAAATGGTTATATAAGTGAAAATAAAAATTGGAAATCTTCGCTTAAGCCCTATAATAATAGCTAACAACATTGGTATAGCTGTTAACAAAATTCTATATCCCGTAGTTGCTTCCTCTGACATATTATATACATAAATCATCAAGAATTGCAAAATAACGAGCACAGGCTGCATCAAAACAGCATATGCAATAATGTTATCTTTACTTCCTTCTGAAAGATTCATATTTTTTTTGCGATAAAAGTTTTTTCCATTTATAAAAAATCACATCAGGCGAATATTTTTTTGAAGATTCAATTGCCATTTGGCTCATTACTTCAAAAATATCTGTTTCTAAAGCAACTTTTAATATTTTATTTGCAAAACTCTTTGTTTCATAAGGAGCTATTAAAAAGCCTGTCTGTCCATCTTTTATAAGCATAGATGCCGCAGGAAAAGTATTATATACTATTGGTACACAACCATATTTTTGTGCTTCAAGGGTTACAAGAGAAAATGATTCGAACGAAGATGTAACAGTAACAATCTTTGCTTTGCAATAGAAAGGAATAGGATCTATGCGACCCTCAAACACAATATTTCTAAGTTTTAGTTTCCTTGCTAATGATTTCGCTTCTTTCAATCCAATTCCATCCCCCAATATATGAAACGACCAATCAGGTAATTTGTCCATACATTCTTTCCATATTTTTAAAGCTGCATCTATTCTTTTGATGTCAAAATCAATTAGTCCGCACCATATAATAATATTTTCTTTCTGCATGTTTCCCGTTTTCTTATCTTGAACGAAATTCGGTATTATCTTGATTTTAGAGGTATCTGATACATCTGTCATCTTAATCAATTGGTTCATCATGCCTTTACATAATACGATAGTCTCATCAGACTCATTTATTATACTTAGATACCGCTGCTTATATTTTCTTTTATAAAAGAAAAAAATAAAATCAATCACAAATTGAAAACTTAGGAGCCACAATAAAATTTTCTTGTTGTTCTTTAATAATTTATACTCTTTTCGAAAGTATAAATTCTCAACTTGACTAGTAATCGGTGTATGCAAACAAGAAAAGACAATTAGATCACATTCTTTTCTTATTTTATTGAGATAATGAACTATACGAGCATCATATAAGGGTATTTGATTTATAACAATATTAATCTGTTTATTTTTGCAGATATTAAAAAGATAATCAAAATTTTCTTTGCCATCTTCACATGTAGGAAAGAACAATTGATTTTCATCATAACTACATGTTTCACACTTGAGCAATCCTAAATACCATACCTGATGTCCTTCATTTCTGAACATTTCAGCCAAGGATAGTGTAATATTGGCAATTCCACCAATATGTGGGAGAACTCCATTTCCATAAATAAATAGAATATTCATCTTTGAACAATCTTTGAATAAATAGTTTCGGTTAGATATAATTTATTCAAGTCTCTATTACTTGATTCTTGAGCTGTATAATACAGATAAAATATATTATTGACTATTCCTCCTGTTGGTTTATAGATTCCGACTTTTTCACAAGTGCGATTCGTCATTAAAGGAGCATCCAAAAAATTAAAATTAATTCCGTCCATAGACTCCACCAAACAAATATCAGCATTGCACTGGTTTGTTTGGACTATAGCATACCGCTTATCATTATAATCGAACAAGTCTAAGTGCCATGGCCGATATAATCGGTTTTTATTAAGAAATAAAACAGTTCGTTCATAAGTAAACTGTTCAAATAGTGAATTTGATCTCCAAATAGCAATGCCATAACTTTTCTGTTGACTCCAAATGCCTAATACATCAAATGCTTTTATAAATATATTAACTATTCTTTTTACCACTGATGGTAAAGACATAACAATTTTAGAATGAAACTTGAGATGCATCGCATAACAAACCAAACTGCCATCTTTATCACGCATAAAGGTTGGGGACACCTCAGTATCCTCTTCCGCATCTTTAGTACCTACTAAAGGGCCAAAGATTTCACTGATTCCATTTGCCTTAATTTCTGCCCCAAACGTAGCTCTAACATAACCTGCGCTATCACACCTGTCTGTCAGATTCTCTCTCCACATCACATATAACTTATTGCCATCATAGAACAATGTTGGATCTGAATTATACCCCTTTGATGGTTGCTTTTGAACTTGATATGCCACCTTCCATTCTTTTGGAGCATGAGGTTCTTCTGCATCAGCATAACATAAAATAGGATTTTCTATTGTATCATTAGCAGCATAATAAGGCGTATAGACCATCCACCACTTATGACCAAGATAACCTTCAGGAACATACCGCACACAGGGATGCACCACATCTCCATGATTGATTTCCTCCTCAAAAGGTGTATGTGTGCACAACTCCCCTGGAGGCATCGTACCATATTCTAAACGCCTGTAAAGCTTATATTGGAGTTTGCGGTATGCTGATAATATGTCTCTTGATATACTCATTATCTTGTAAGCACTCAATTTAGCCCCCCTTAGTTAAGGCACCAGATGGTGCGTGCTCGAAATCATTGTAACTATACATAAACTTTGCTTTTGATTTAACGCAAGCAAAGATTGCTCTTTTATAGAGTTTACCCTATACATCATTTTTGGACGCTTACGTGCTTACAGACTTTTCTTTAAAAACAGATATCCTATACGCAAATACGCCAGCCCAGTGCCAATCAGTCCAATCTGTTTTCTTATCTCCAAAGAGTAGTTTTCATCGTTATCAGTACTTCTTTTATACCACATCAACAAAGCATAATAGTTTACACAGGTCTTCCATAAAAAGAAATCTCCTTTATTTTTAATATATAACTCAATATAGCAATCTAAATCAATCGTAATTTTTTTTATGAAAGATAACTGTGCATAAATTCCATTTGAATGCTTACGATAAACCCCCATCTTATCTGATATATAAAAACCTTTTCCCTTCTTTAAAATATAATAGAATAAATGGTTATCACGATAATAGGAATATTCTTGCACCTCATTTTGACAAGGTAAACAGTCTTTTCGAAAAAGAGCTGTCAATGGTTGAGTAGGCCAATATCTAAAATACTTTTTCAAACCATAAAAGAAATCTTTCGTATAGCCTGTTCTATCCACAAATTTTTCCTTACCGTCAAAACTTTCTAAAACATTAAAATTGTGAGTACATAATGCCAATGTTGGATGCGTTTCCATAATATGAACTTGTTTTTGCAGTTTCAATGGATCAGTCCAATAATCATCTCCCTCGCAAAGAGCAATATATTTTCCTTTTGCACGAGGATAATTATAAGTGGAAGAAATTTTTGTTCCTTTTGAATATTGATTTTCAACTTGATATATAGGTTTAATTAGATGCGGATATCTAGCCTCATATTCACGTATGATATCTGCGGTTCCATCTGTAGATGCATCATCATGAATCAAAATCTCAAAAGGGAATGTGGTTTTTTGTATCAAAAACCCTTCTAGGCATTGACGAATATAAGGGGCATGATTATAAGTAATACAACAAATACTTACTAAAGGTTCTTTCATTTCAGAGTCTTTATAAACTTTGCAGGATTCCCTGCGACACATTCATAGGATGCCACACTTTTAGTAACTACAGCCCCTGCTCCAATAGATGCAAAGGTTCCTATAGAATCAACCTTTCCACTAATTACAATTGCGCCAATTCCTATAAAAACAAAATCTTCAACTATACTATAAGCACCAAGCATTACTCCAAATGCTAAATAGCAATTCTTACCAATATGAGTACTATGAGTCACTGAAACATTATAGCTTAATACTGTATTATCCCCAACTGTTACATCCGGATGAACAACTGTATTCATATGAACTACAACTCCTCGTCCTAATTGAGCATACTTAGAAACGTTTGCAGAAGGATGAATTAAAGTGGGTACACTCCCTTTCTTTTCTACAATTTTTTCAAAAATAGTTGCTCTCATTTTATTATCACCTTGACTTAGTGCAAAACTCATTCCCTCTAGTGAGTTTAAGGAAAATAAATCATTAAAAGAACCTATTATGGGATATCCATGATCTAATTCTCCCACCCTTTCGTCATTATAATGATATAAACCTTTAATAGTATATCCACAACTTTCTACCAGGTCCAAATACACAGGAGTATTATGACCAATCCCTAATACATAGATTTCTTTATTCATACCTATACTATCAATTTTATTATTTTTTCATCATCTTACAATCAATCCTACAATCCGAGTTACATCTTCTTCATTCAAGTTATGATACATCGGCAGACATATCACACTATCTGCTATTTTCACTGCTATTGATAAGTTCTCCCTTTTAGCGGATTCCAGTCCACGATAAGTGGAAAACTCACTTATTAACGGATAAAAATACCTTCTGCCGAGTACGTCATTCTCTTTCAACTTAAAGTAAAGCTCATCACGGGTCAGACCATATTCCTCAGCATTTATAAAAATAGGAAAATAAGAATAGTTGTGACGGACACCGGGCATATCCTCCATGAAACGGATACCGGGGATATCTTTCAAAGCATCACGATATTGAACGGCAACTTTACGACGAGCCTCAATGGCGGAATCAACTTGTTTCAAATTCAATAGTCCATAAGCGGAACGGACTTCATCCATCTTACCATTAATACCAGGGGCAACGATCGTCGTTTCACCGGCAAAGCCAAAATTCTTCAGATAATCAATACGTTTCTTGGTCTGTTCGTCGTGACAGACCAGAGCTCCACCTTCAATCGTATTATAGACCTTCGTAGCATGAAAACTCAGAGTGGACATATCACCGGATTCAAGTATTGACTTGCCGTTTACCTCCACACCAAATGCATGGGCAGCGTCATAAATGACTTTCAAACCATATTTATCCGCAATCTCTTGAATACGAACCGTGTCACAAGGTTTGCCATAAACATGCACAGGCATAATAGCAGTCGTCTTGGGAGTAATAGCGGCCTCTATTTTTTCAGGATCCAGATTACAGGTTACAGGATCAATATCCACAAACACCGGCTTAATCCCGTTCCACCACAGAGAATGGGTAGTGGCAACAAAACTATAAGGAGTCGTAATCACTTCACCGGTTATACGTAATGCTTGTAAGGCACACATTAAAGGAAGTGTACCATTAGTAAAAAGACTAATATAAGGTACCTTTAAATACTCACATAAAGCCTGCTCCAACTTCTGATGATAATGACCATTATTAGTGAGCCATTTACGATCCCAGATATCCTCAAGATAAGGAATAAAGTCATCCAAGGAAGGAAGAAGTGGAGAAGTAACCGTGATTAGTTTTTCATCCATCTTAATATTATATTACTTTTTTTGAACACAAGAGAGTATGAGCTGTTTGATTTCAAGATATTCTTCCAGATTCAACTTTTCATATACAAGAAAAGACAACAAAAGACCTGAAAAGCATTGCAAGGGGAGCATGACATATATTGAAATATCAAGAAAAGAAATAATCCACATGACAAAAGCGACAAACAATGAAACAGCAAACGTCGGAAATACATCTTTGATCTGCTCTATTGTAGGATACCGGATTAAACCGGCAGAATAATAACTATTCAGAAAATAAGCTATAAAGGAGATTAAGACACTACCCCACAACATATATTCTATACCATACATAATACCTAGAAAAATGGGAATAACCGCTATTATTTTTTTTATGATTTCTAATTTGAGAAACAGATCAGACCGACCCTTCACCTGCAAAATATTCAAATTAATGGCATGAAGAGGATATAACATTCCGGCAAAACAAATGATCTGAAGATAAGAGACTGACACCAGCCATTTCTCACCGATTAATAACAGTATCAACGGCTTAGCCACAGCTGCTAAACCAAGCATACAGGCAAAAGAGATCAGCATGGTAGCCTTTATCACACGGCGGTAAGCTTCACGTAAACGTTCCGGTTCATCCTGGATAGAGCTCAGAACGGGATAGCTGACACGCTGTACCACGCTAGTCAGATTACTGGAAAAAATTGTATTAAACTGCTCGGCACGTGTATATTGACCCAACTGGGCGGAACTGTAAAAGCGTCCGATAACGATATAGTAGATGTTCTTGTAAAGCGTATCGAGTAAACCCGACAACAGTAACTTTGAACCAAAGCCGAAAAGGCATTTAAAACTATCTGCGGAGAACTCACACACCGGACGCCAAGCACTGTAAAGCCAAAGGAAGACGGTATTCAGTAACTGCCGGGAGACCTGTTGTCCAACCAAACTCCAGACACCGTAGCCATAGAAAGCCATCACGATGCCAATTCCACCACTGGATAAAGAAGCTATCAAAGAGATTTTGGTTTGTGTTCTAAAATCAATCTCCCGCACCATAATAGTGCGTTGAATGATACCTAAAGAATTAATGATTAGAACAAGGCCTATAACTCTTGTAACAGGAATCAATATAGGTTCATTAAAAAAAGAACTGATAGAAGGGGCACAAAAATAAAGAAGGACATATAGGATGACACCAACCACCAGATTAAAAAAAAAGACTGTGTTATAATCAATACGCTTTATATCCGTTTTGCGAATTAACGCATTGGAGAATCCACTGTCAATAATAGAATTCGAAATAGCGATAAAGATGGCAATCATAGCCATAATGCCATATTCTGCAGGAGTAAGCAAACGCGCAAGTACCAATCCGACCAGAAATGAAACACCGGAACTGGAGATGTTATCAGCAAAACTCCATCCCACTCCCTTAACCGTTTTATGCTTTAAGGATTCGCTCACCCTTCTATCTCTTTTATTACTTTCAATAAATACTTTCCATACTGGTTCTTCAGCATAGGATAAGCCAGTTCACGTAACTTCTTTGAATCAATCCAGCCCTGACGGAAAGCAATGCCCTCCAAACAAGCTATTTTTAGGCCTTGACGCTTCTCTATTACTTCTATAAAGGTGCTTGCCTCAGACAAAGAATCATGGGTACCCGTATCAAGCCAGGCAAAGCCACGTCCCAATACCTGAACTTTCAAATCCTGAGAAAACAGGAATTGCTGATTTACGCTGGTGATTTCCAGTTCTCCACGGAAAGAAGGCTTGATCTGTTTTGCGATCTCAACAACCCTATTGGGATAAAAGTAAAGTCCAACAACCGCATAGTTAGATTTAGGAGTATCAGGTTTCTCCTCAAGGCTGAGGACATTCCCATCCCTATCAAATTCAGCTACCCCATAGCGTTCCGGATCTTCAACCCAATAGCCAAAAACCGTAGCCTTATTTTGTAATTCTGCGGATGCTACAGCTTCCTTCAACATCTTAGTAAAAAAGCTACCATAAAAGATATTATCGCCAAGAACCAGACATACAGAATCACCGCCTATAAACTTCTCACCAATAATAAACGCCTGTGCCAAGCCATCGGGAGAAGGTTGTTCGGCGTACTCAAAACGTACTCCAAAGTCAGAGCCATCACCCAGCAAACGTTGAAAGCCGGGTAAATCGTATGGAGTAGAGATAATCAATATTTCACGAATCCCCGCCAACATGAGTACAGAGATAGGATAATAGATCATCGGCTTATCAAATATCGGAAGCAACTGCTTACTGACTCCTTTGGTGATCGGATATAAGCGAGTGCCGGAACCACCGGCCAAGACAATACCTTTCATAATTAAAACTTAAAGAGATTTTTAACTATTGGCATACGCTTTTCTAAATCTCCACTACTATATACTATCGTTATTTTGATAACTATGCAAAG
>ENA-ORRL01001310-ORRL01001310.1-human-gut-metagenome-genome-assembly--contig:-NODE-1310-length-19843-cov-3.484081_pt1 | contig 19843 bp, 18 predicted proteins | sample MGYA00242175_ERZ509134 | MGnify/ENA primary metagenome ERZ509134 (study PRJEB26280, sample SAMEA2338660) | human gut metagenome | biome: human gut; feature: human-associated habitat; material: faeces... | reverse complement strand
CAGCTGCGCGCCCACGGCGCGGGGCGCGCCGTCCGCGAGGACCGCCCCGCCGTCCAGCACAACGGCGCGGTCGGAGAGGGGCAGCGCCTCCTCCAGCCGCTGCTCGGAGAGCAGCACCGTTGTGCCCAGCTCCCGGTTGACCCGTGCGAGCGCGGCGAGAAAGTCCGCCGCCGCGATGGGGTCAAGCTGCGCGGTCGGCTCGTCTAAAATGAGCACGTCCGGCTGCAGGGTCAGCACGGCGGCCAGGTTCAAAAGCTGCTTCTGCCCGCCGGAGAGCGACGCCGCCTCCCTGTGGAACCAGCTCTCCATGCCGAAAAAGCCCGCCATCTCGGCGACGCGGCGGCGGATGGTGGGCGTATCGTACCCGAGGCTCTCCGGCCCGAAGGCCAGCTCGTGCCAGACCTTGTCGGTGACGATTTGGTTTTCCGGGCTTTGCTGCACAAAGCCGATGCGCTCCGCCTGCTCGCGCTGCGAAACGTCGGAGAGCAGGCGGCCGTCGAAAAGGACCGCGCCCGAACGAACGCCGTTGGGCGCGAGCGCGGTTTTGAGCTGGCGAAGGAGCGTGCTTTTACCGCTGCCGGAAAGTCCGCAGAGCGTGACAAACTCGCCCGCGCAGAGCGTCAGGCTCACATCCCGCAGGGCGGGGGCGGACTGCACGGGGTAGGTAAAGGTCAGGCTTTCGACGCGATAGAGCTCCATGTGCGCGCCTCCTTTCTTTGCAGCAGCACCGGCGTCAGGCAGAGCAGAAAATACGCGAGCAGCACGCTCGCGGAATACGGCGTCAGCACGCCGCGCGCCGTGGGATAGTAGCGCCACTTCACGCCGCCGAGCGCCCAGCCCGCGGCGACGTAAGCGCCGCAGAGCGCCAGCCACAAAAGCAGCAGCCTGTCACGGCGGCTGAAGCGGTAAAGGGAAAACGCCGTGCGGCCCGGCAGCCCGTAGCCGCGGCTTTTCATGCTGTCCGCCGTCTCCACGGCGTTCTCAAGGCTCCACGTCACCATGACGGAAAAGACCGTCACGGCGCTCTTGAGCTTTTGGAGTCGGCCCTTTTCCGCGTACAGCCCCATGCCGCGACGCGCCGCCGTCACCTCGCGGAGCTTTGCCTGAAAGCGGGGCACAAAGCGCAGCGTCATGGACAGCAGGAGCGAGAGGGCGGGCACGACGCGCCCGAAAAGGTGCATGAGCTTATCCGAGGTCATGACTGTGTTCCAGCAGGAAAACCACAGCACGACGGCGGCGAGCATCGCCGCGGCGGCGAAGCCGTAGGCGATGGATTCGAGCGTCAGGGGGTTGCCCGAGGGCAGATAGGCCAGAATGGTCGCGCCCTGATGGTTGAAGGCAAGGTTTACCAGCGCGGCGAGCAGTGCCGTCGGCGCCAGCCACAGGGCGGTGCGCCGCACCGCCCTGCCGTCGTTTAACTGCGCGGCACACCAAAGCGCGGCACAGAGCGAGACGGCAAGGCAGAGGGGGTGCAGGAAGAACATGGAAAACGTCAGTACCAGCACGAAATAGAGCAGATTCACCGCCGGATGGCAGGCGAGAAAGGCGTGATGCTTCATGCGCCGAGCCCTCCGCCCACATCCGCGCCGAAGTCGCAGGTGTAGACCCACTCGACGGTGTCACCGTCCTGAAGCGGATAACGCGAACAGCCGTAGTTGGGAAATTCACCGTTCACGCGGTACATCCAGCCCGAGCCCTCGCCGCAGTCGAACTCGTAAAGGTTGCCGATGCCCTCGATGTAGGCGGACTGATAGACCGGCGTTTCGGAAAACTCCATGTGTATTTTGTTCTCGCGGCACACGCGCTTGAGCACGTCAAACACGCTCTCGCCCTCGGTAAATTCCACTGCGGTCGGGGCCAGCAGAACGCCGTCCGCAGGGATCAGGTCAGCCTTCTCCGCATTGAGCCAGTCCGGATTTTCCAGGATCGCTGCGCAGGAGATGGAGACTGTACACGTCGGCGCGGCGTTCTCCGGTGATGCATCAGGTTTGTTGGATGAGCTGTCCTGTGCGTCGGAGCTGCCACCTGTCGGCAATGCGTCGGAGGCGTTTCCCTCCGGCACACCGCTTTCCGCTGGCTGCTGTTCTCCGACCGGCGGAGCGGCAGGGGGCTCTGCCTCCTGCCGTTCGGTTTCAGAGGGAGCGGACGTGGCGGGCGCATCCTGCGCCGCATCGGGCGCGGGCGTTTCGCTCTGCGCCGGCGTGGGTGTCGGCGTCGGCTCCGTCGTTTGTGCATTGCAGCCCGCAAGAGTGAATATCAGTGCAAGCGCCAGCAGCGCCGCACAAAGGCGCTTTGCCGTTTTCATGTCCGTCTCCCTCCTTTCGTTTCGGTGCTGCTATGCCATCAGGCGGCAGGCTGCGTCAGCGCCGCCATCCGGTAGAAGCTGCTCTCGCCGCGCTCGGCGCGGACGAGCGACGCGAGGGCGCAGACCGCCTGCTCGCTTGCCATGAGATTCGTTTCCCCACCGCGCTCGTGGCAGAAGCCGCCGTCCGCGTTCTGATAGGTCAGCAGCGCGTCGAGCACGCTGTGGCCGTTCTTTACGAAGCGGCTGTCATCCGCATCGAGACCCAGCGCGTTGAGCGCAAGGAGCACCTGCGCGCAGCTCTCGGCATTCTCGCTCCCCCAGGAAGAGAAGCCGCCGTCCGCGTTCTGCATGGCGCTCAGGCACACGAGCGCGCGGTCGACTGCCGGCCGGACGCTGCTCTGCTCCCGATACCTCGCCAGCGCCTGTAAGGCCATAGAGGTCAGGTCGGGATCGGCGTCCTCGCCCATGAAGCTCCAGCCGCCGTTTGCAAGCTGAGCGGCCAGGATAGCGTCCACATACAGCTGCCGCGTCGCCTGCGTGCTTGCCGCCGCGTTCTGCGGCATGGGGTAATCACGGCTGTCGAGCGCGAGGAGCGCGTAGATCACGCCGTTCACGCCCTGCGCCGCCGTCTTTTCGTAGTCGCCGAGCGGAAGCGTCAGATCAAAGCCCTCGACGTCCCGCGCGTCCTTCCCGAGCGCGGAGAGCGCGAGGATGACGCGGCTGTACTCGGTGTACTTGCGTTCGCTCAGCACGCCGTTTGCTTCGCGGACGGTCTGCTCGAGCGCGGAGTAATAGTCGGTGAAATACGCGGTTTCCGTGTCCGCGCCGCCGCGGGCGAGGGCCAGCACCGTCCACTCGCCGCCGAGACTGCCGTAGCGCGGCGCGCTCACGGCGGCGGTCAGGTAGGCCGACGCACGGTCATAGGCGGTCTGCGCGGTGCTCCCGCTTACGGTTTCCTTGGGCAGCTCACAGAAGCGCCGGAGGATGGCCGCCAGCTGCGCGCGCGTCGCGGTAAGCTGGGGGCTGAGCGTCGTTTCGCCCGTGCCGTTGAGGACACCCTTCATCACGCACCAGTGCATCGCCTCGTCCGCCCAATCGCTGATGCTGGCCGCATCGTCATAGCGCAGTGGGAAGTACCACATACCGGTAAAGCCCTGCCCCTGCGTTTTAATATAGCGGTAGAGGATCGCGGCGAGCTGCTCGCGGGTAATGGCGTCGTTCGGGCCGAAGCTGCTCTCGGTATAGCCGGTAACGACGCCGGTGGAGGCTGCCCAGCGCACGGCCTCGCCGTACCACGCGCCCTCGTCCATATCGGCGTAGCGCATAGCATAGTTGACGACGGGACTGCCCGCGAGACGCCAGAGAATGGTGACGATCTGGCCGCGTGTCGCTGTGCCGTCCGGCGCAAACTCGCTCTCGGACACGCCGGTCATAAGACCGTTTTCATAGACGTACTGCACCGCGTCCGCGTACCACGCGGCAGCGGGAACGTCGGCAAAGGACGGCGCATTTTCCGCGGCGCGAGCCGCGGACGGCAGAAGGCCGACGGCCAGAGCGAGAGCGGTCAGCAGAGAGCATAACTGTTTTTTCATTGGAGGTTCTCCTTTCCTTGTAAGCGCCGCTCACGGGGCGATCTCCCCGGGCGCTGCGGTATGTCAGAACGGCAGGATGCCCATGAAATACTCCACGGCCAGCGCCACGAGGACGACGAGCGCGGAGATCAGGAAGCCGTGCACCATCGGCGTCGCGCCGGATTTCTTCATTTCGGCGAAGCTCGTGTTGAGTCCAACGGCGGCGAGCGCCGTGACCATGAGAAATTTGCTGATCCTCTTGAGCGCCGCCGCGGCTGCCGCGGGGATCACGCCCACGCTGCTGAGCACCGCCATGGCGAGAAAGCCGAGAATGAACCACGGGAAGACGCTCTTCCACCTGATCTGCACCGCGCCGCCGGACGCGGCGGCTTCCTTTTTCTTCAGGTGCATACTCACAAACGAGAACACCACCACCGTCGGGATGATGGCGAGCGTGCGCGTGAGCTTGACCATGGTGGCGAAGTCGCCCGCGCCCTCGCTGAAGGCATAGCCTGCGGCGACGACGCTGGAGGTATCGTTGACCGCCGTGCCCGCCCACAGGCCGTAGGCCATGTCGGAAAGGCCCATCGCGCGGCCCATGATGGGAAAGAGCACGATCATCGCCATATCAAAGAGGAAGGTCGCGGAGAGGGCGTAGGCGATGTCGCTGTCCTTGGCGTCGATGACGGGTGCGACCGCCGCGATGGCGCTGCCGCCGCAGATGCCGGTGCCCGCGGAGATGAGATTCGAGAGCTTCCAGTCCAGACCCAGCGCGCGGCCGATGAAGTAGCCGCCGCCGAAGCAGGTAAGGAGCGTAAAGAGCATGACGGTCAGCGACATTCTGCCGACGTTCAGGATGGTCGTGACGTTCAGGCTCGCGCCGAGGAGAATGATGGCAAATTTCAGGATCTTCTTTGCCGTGAACTTCACGCCGGGCGCGGTGGTCTTGCCAGGCTTGCGGTAGCCGTTGATGAGCATACCGATGAACATGGCGATGACGGACGCGCCGATGACGTCGAACGGCAGCAGCGCCTCGATGCCCTTGGCGAGCAGAGCGATGATGAGCGCGAGCGCGAAGCCCGGCGCGTAGCTTTTGATTTGAGCGGGAATGGAGCGCATGGTGATCTGACCTCTCTTTGCCGGTAGTGATTTCTTTTGAATTTGCCTTGCAGGCCGCGCGCACTTCTGCTATGATCTTTGGCAGAAGCACAGCCAAGGAGCAGAGGAGCACGATAGCTATGATAGAGAATTATGCAGAAAAAATCAAGCACGAATCCAATGGATTTATCCGGCACAACGGGATCCGCATCGTTTCCGTTGATGAGGAAAGGAGCGTGCTGAAGGCCGAGATCACCGAAAACAGCCGCAACGTTTGGGGCAGCGTCCACGGAGGCTTTCTCTACACGATGGCGGACACCGCCGCCGGAGCCTTTGCGCGCATCAAGTATGGGCGGCGCAATGTCACGCTCAACGGCTCGATGAATTACCTGCGGCCCACCACGCACAGCAAGACGCTGACGGCGGTCGGGCGCGAGATCAAGGTCGGCGGACACGTTGGCTTTTTTGAAGTCAATATCACCGACGACACCGGCGCGCTCGTCGCCTGCGCGCAGATAAATATGTATTTTCTGGATTGAGCGGCCCGCTTGCGAGTCACGCTCCGCCATACCGGCAGGGTCGGGTACAATGCCCGGCCCCGTTTTTCATTCCACCGCGCGGAGAAAGGATAAAGGGAAGATACGCAGCGCGTGTCTTCCCTTTGCCTTATATTGCCTTATTTTTCCGCTGCGCGGTGAACAGGCGGACGACGGATGAGACGAGCAGGATCGCGGCGGCGATACTGCCGGCGATGCCTGCGGTGGCGAAGCCCCGCTGGAGGGCGAGCTGGGTGCTGCCGTTCAGCCCGAGGGACATGGTGTAGTAAATACCGGCGCCGGGCAGCAGCGGTACGGCGGAGATGACCTGATACGAGGTGACCGGATACTTGCGGGCGCGGGCCATGCCCTCGGCATAGACGGCGGCGACCGCGGCGGCGATGAAGTTCGCGCCGTAGGGACCGAGACCGAGCTCGCCGCACAGCAGATACGCCATCCACGTCACGACGCCGCCGAGCGCGCACAGGCAGCGCCCCCAGCCGTGGACGTTGAAGAGGATAACAAAGCCGGTGCAGGCGACCGCGATGGCGATGGCCTGAAGCCAGAAGGGATAGGAAAGCGTGCTGGCGGCGGTCTGGCCGTAGAGGGAGGATGTGATGTGCCACGCGGCCGCAGTGCCCATGGCGATGGCGAGCGCCGAGAGGAGCACCTGCACGATGCGATTGACGCCGGAGTTTGTGTCGCCGTAGATAATGTCGCGCATGGAGTTGGTGATGAGCAGACCGGGGACCAGGATCATCAGCGAGCCGATGATGACCGCGTCCGCATAGTCGACCAGCCCGAAGGCGGCGGCGAGGTAGGCGGGCACCGCCATGGCAAAGGCGGCGGCGATGGTGCTGAAAAAGGGGTTGGTCTCGAGCTTATCCATCCGGCGCGTGACAAAGCCGATGATAAGCCCCATCAGGCCCGCCCACAGGCTGTCGCGCAGGGTTCCGCCAAAGACGGGGCAGAAGCCGGACGCGGCAAGAAGATTGCCAAGGTAATAAACGGGAACGGAATAGCTGCGGCGATCGTTTCTTGTCTCCTCCAGCCATTGCGCGGCAACGGCGGGGTCGGGCGTTTCGGCGCAGATGCGGCGCGAGAGCGCGTTGAGCCGCTCGACCGCGTCAAGATCATTGCCGTGGAAGCCGACGCGCTTCATCACCATCAGCGGCTTGCCGTTGTCCGCCTCAAGGCTGACCATGACGCAGTTGGGGATCGCAAAGGCCTCGCATTCGATGCCGTAGGCCGCGAGCACGCGGCGCATCGTCTCCTCGATGCGGAAGGTCTCCGCTCCGGCGGCGGCCAGCTCGTAGCCGATCTGCGCGGCCATATCCGTCAATAGATAATAGTCCATGAATATCACTCCTGCCGCCGTTTTGTGGAACGGCGGGCATTATCTTACTGCGAAAGGATTTCCCTGTCAAGAAGAGAAAACAAAACACCGCCTACGGGGCAGTGTTTTGTGCGCTGAGACATTTTTTCTCCGCAAGCTCCAGAAGCGCCTGGCGGAAGCCGTATTTTTCCGCGAGCTCCCGCGCGGCGGAAAGGTTCCTCTCGCCCACGCGGCGGTCCTTGACGCAGCGGAGCATGAGGTTTTTCGGCGAGTGGGCGAAGTCGATGAATTCGATCACGTCCACCGTGTAGCCCATGTCCTCGAGCACGGCGGCGCGGATGGAATCGGTCAGCAGCGCGGAAAAGCGCTCCTGCAAAAGACCGTGGCGCAGCAGTAAGTCGAAATCGCCGCCCTTGTGGATGGTGGCGTTGATCTCGTGCTGACAGCAGGGAACGGAGAAAATGTGCTTCACGCCCTTTTCGACGGCGTACCAGAGGGCGTAGTCCGTGGCGGTGTCGCAGGCGTGGAGCGTGACGACCATATCCACATGGGTGTCCGCGAGCGTGTCGCGTGTGACGTCGCTCACGACGAAGCGCAGGCCGTCGTAGCCGTACTTTTGCGCGATGGCGTTGCAATGCTCGACCACATCCTCCTTGAGGTCGTAGCCGAGGATGGTCGCCTTCACGCCGCGCTTGACGGTGAAGTAATAGTAGAGAATGAACGTGAGGTACGATTTGCCGCAGCCGAAGTCGAGAATGGTGCTCTCCTGCTGCTCCGAGGCGCGGAAGGCGTCGTCCACCAGCTCGATAAAGCGGTTGATCTGCTTGTACTTATCATACTTCGCCTTGACGATGCGGAGGTCCGGCGTAAACACGCCGAGGTCGACGAGCGCGGGAATGTTCTCGCCCTCGGCAAGGATGTATTCCTTTCGGCGGTCATGCGCCTTCGGCGCGGCGGTGCGCTGCGCCTCGCCTTTCGCGGTGCATTTGTAGCTGCCGTTCGTTTTGCGGATGTACTGGCGCGTCTCCGTCTCGGTGCAGAGCACGGCCTGAAGATAAAGACCGTCCAGCTCCTGCGCGAACAGCCCGGGCAGCTCGCCCTTCGTCACGTTGCGGTGCGTGACCTTCTGCCCATGCTGGTATTCGAGCTGAAAAAAAGCCTTGCCGCGCAGCGACAGCGGGCGGATGGTCACCCTGGAGCAGCCGATGCGCGCGAGCGGCTGAGAAAGCACGGCCTTGGTGAGCGTGTCGAGCCGCGCGGTGAGGTCGTCCAACACGATGCTCATGCGCCGAACCTCTCTTTCAGGGCAAGATGCGCGGCGTAGAGCTCGTTTTTGCTGTAGGTGTTGTTGTCGTCCTTCAAAAGCAGCTTGATGGCGTCCTTGGCGGTGCAGTCATGCTGCACCATGCAGTCCACCAGCAGCGCCTCGGGCGAGGAGACGTGCTCGACCTCGGTGATGAGATAATCCTCCTCCACCTCGCAGAGCAGGACGTATTCGCCCTTATCGTAGCTGCCCTTGGCAAGCAGTTGATCGCGCACCTCGGCGGGCGTGCCGCGGAAGGTCATCTCGTGGAGCTTCGTCATGTCGTTGCACAGGCACAGCCGCACGCCGGCGTGCTCCGAGATAAAGAACTCCACCGCGTCCATGATGCGCTTGGGGCTTTCGTAAAAGCAGTAGGTGCGCGTGTCGCCGCGGCGCATCATGGCGAGCGCACGGCGGCGGGCGGCAGCCTCCCGCGGGAAGAAGCCGAAGAAAAAGAAGGTCGAAAGGTCGAAGCCCGAGATGGACAGCGCCGTGACCGCGGCGCAGCAGCCGGGCACGCCGACCACGCGGATGCCCGCGTCGATGGCGGCACGGATCAGCTCGTTGCCGGGGTCGGAGATGCAGGGCGTGCCCGCGTCGGTGATGACGGCGATGCTCTTGCCCTGCCGGAGCTGCTCGATGAACCACTTCGCCTTGCCGTATTCGTTGAACTTGTGGTTGGCGGAGAGCTGGTTGCCGCGGATGCCGAGCTTGTTGAGCAGCACGACGCTGCGGCGGGTGTCCTCCGCCGCGATGATGTCCGCCGTCTCTAAAATCTGACGGCCGCGCTCGGTCATGTCGCGCGCGTTGCCGATGGGCGTCGCCACGATGTAGAGCGTGCCGACGGTGTTCATTTCGTCCATAGCGTTCTCCTCTTAGAATAGCATGACCTGGTCAGGGTCGTCGCCCTGCCCGATGGCGCGCAGCTGCTCGGCGTTCTTCTCGCTCAGCGCGTCGGAGACTGCCATTTTGCGCAGAATGTTGTGCACCGTTTTGTCGAACTCCGTTCCCTCGCGGTAGTCGGCGGGGAAAATGAAGTCCACGCGCCCGTCCTGCAAAAGCTTTTCCACGCCCGCGCGGTTGCTCTTCTGATAGACCGCGACGGCCTGTCCGCCGTAGGCGCGCATCATCTTCATGCACGGCACGTCGGAAAGTCCATCGCCGACGTAGACCATGTTGGTGAACGGCACGCGCTTGGAATCGTCCGGCATGGAGTCGTTGAGCTCCTTGTCGCGGGCGATGTCAAGAATGCCCTTGTTGATGCGGTAGACGAACTGCGTCTTGTTCGTGAAGTTGACGTCCAGCTTCGGCCAGGCGGCGAGGCCGCTTTCGTCGTAATAGAACTCGCAGGCGTAGATCTGTTTGAACTCATGGGCGATGCCGCTGCCCTCGATGATCTCGCGCAGACCGGAGGAGATGACGTAGTGCTCCACGTCCACGCCGAAGTCCGCGCCGTAGGCGGTGACGCGGGCGAACCACTCGCGCACGCCGGGAAACAGCTCGATGGCCTCGCCCGAGCGGACCAGATAATCGCGGTCGAGACGGATGCCCTGCGCGGCGCACTCGCGGATCATGGTGTACATATAGGCGAGCAGGCCGTCCATTTTGTTCTCATAGCCGAAGCCGTTGGCCTTGGCCCAGAACTCCGAGGGCGTGTAGCCGAGGGATGGAATGAAGGCGTAATCCTCCATATCGGTGGTGCAGAGGGTCTTATCAAAGTCGTAAAGGAACGCGACGATAGGGCGTTTGGTCATGGTGTCCTCCTGTGAAAAAAGCGGCTCGGAGAGAGCCGCTCTTTTGAAGTGCGTTTTATTCTTCGCCGTGGTAGTTGCGGCCGAATTTGAGGTCGCTGAGCTTGATGGCGCGGGTCGCGGAATCGAGGAAGGGATTGCCCTCCTCCGGGCTTTCCTCCGGCTCCTCGGGCGCTTCCTCGGCCTCCGGCTCAACCTCCGCCGCCTTCGTGAGGTCGGGGAGCTTGAAGGAATCCATGATGCTCTTTTCGATCTCGCTGACGTCGGCGGCGGGCTTGGCGAGCTCCAGCGGAGCCGCGGGGGCGAGGTCCGCTTCGGGAAGCTCCTCGAGGAGCTTCATTTCACGCTCGTAAAGCTCGCGCACGCGGGCGAGGAAGTCCGCGGTCTCGGCCTTGGCGGCGGTCAGGCGGCGCTCCTCCTGCGCGACCTCGTCGCGCAGCGCGCCGATCTTGCGGTTGGCCTCGCTTTCGGCGTTTTCGAGCAGGGACTTTTTCTTCTCCTCCGCCTCGGCGACCATGCTGTCGGCCATCTTCTGCGCGGTCAGCAGCGCGGCGCGCATGGCGTCCTCGGTCGAGCGGTATTCCTCGACCTTGTCCACGAGCACCTTCATCTTCGCCTTGAGCGCGGCGTTTTCCTTGTAAAGCGAGGTATAGTCGTCGGTCAGCTCGTCAAGGAACTCATCGACCATGGCCATGTTGTAGCCGCCCATGACGGCCTTGGCGAATGCGTGGTTGGAAACCTCCTGCGGTGTCAGCATCGTGCAGCCCTCCGTCTCTTATAAGTACAGTCCGTTGTTTTCCAGCTCGTCGATCAGGTCGCCCATGATATCGACGTGGTAGGGCGTGATGATGTAGGTGTTGGCCGCGACCTTCTTGATCTTGCCCTCGCCCGCGTAGGCGACGCCGGAGAGGAAGTCGATCAGGCGGCGGGCAATGTCCTTGTTCGTGGATTCGAGGTTGATGACCACCGTGCGCTTTTCCTTCAGGTGGTCGGCGATCTCGCTGGCATTCTCAAAGCGCTCGGGCTTGACGAGCACGACCTTGAGCTGCGTCGTCGCGTGAATGTTGACGACCTTGTTGCGGCGATCCTCGTCGCGGTCGCGCTCGCGGCGGCTGGGCCGCTCGTCGGCAAAGGCGGGAGCCGAGATCGGTGAATTCGTCTTCGTATTCTTCGTCCTCATCCTCGTAGGGATGCGCCCATTTCTTCAGATCGTCAATGAGTCCCATGGAAAAAACCTCCCTGTATCAAAGCGTATAGTGGCGCGCGCCGAAGATCGCCGTGCCGACGCGCACCATCGTCGCGCCGCAGCGGACGGCGTCCTCATAATCGCCGCTCATGCCCATAGATAATATATCAAGCTTATTATCATACAAACTCGCGTTGATGTCAACATAAAGCGCATGAACTTTTTCAAAGTAGGGCACGCTCCCGTGCTCTCCCTCGGCGACCGGCGGAATGGTCATCAGCCCGCGCAGCACGACGTGGGAGAGGCTCTTGACCCTTTCGGCGGCGGCGCGGACCTCGGAGACGGCAAAGCCGCTCTTGGCCTCCTCCCCGCCGACGTTGACCTCAAGGAGAATGGGCTGGACGATGCCGAGCTTTTCGGCCTGCCGGTCGATATCCTCAAGCAGCTCATAGGAGCCGACGGATTCGATGAGCGCGACCTTGCCGACGACCTGCTTCACCTTGTTGCGCTGGAGATGACCGATGAAGTGCAGAGGCGCGCCGTCGTAGGCGTTCTCCGAGAGCTTCTGCGTCATCTCCTGCACGCGGTTCTCGCCGAGCACGTCGATGCCCGCGGCGATGGCCTCGCGGCAGGCCGCGGCGTCGTTCATCTTGCTCGCGCCGACAAGCGTGATGTCCTCGGGCCTGCGCCCGGCGGAGAGCGCCGCAGCGGCAATGTTTTCCCGTACCTGCTGAATGTTTTCCCGAATGCTCATGTTCATTCGACCACCTTTCCATCGTATAGATCGTTTGCCGAGACGATCGCCTCGTCGCCGGCGCGCAGCGTGTAGAGCTGGCGCAGGCTTTCGCTGCTCGTTTCGATGCCGACGGGCCGGACAAGGCAGTAATCCTCGCCCTGCCAGAGGACCTCCACCGGCTTGCGGTAGGCGCGCAGCCCCACAAGGCAGTAAACGCCGCTGCTGCCGTCCGCGTCCACGCGGAGGGCATTTTTGGGGATGCGCAGTCCCTCGTAGCGCGCGAGGATCAGCTCGACGTTCTGCGCGCGCAGGAGCGTGACGTAGGCCAGATGGCTGCCGCCGCGCAGGACGACGATCACGCGGCCGTTCTCCTCACGCCCGATGCGCTCGACAGTGACGTCAAGATCGAAGTCCACGCCGGTCGCGGCGCGCAGGCTGAGGGCCTGTCCCTTTTGCAGCCGCGCGGCGTCTGCGGCGCTCAGCACGGTGACGAAGTGCCACTCCTCGCCGGCGATTAGCCGGCCCACGGTCGAGCTTGCCGCCTCCGGGGCGATGGCGTCGTACTGCGCGACGGTCATATTCTCCAGCGCCGCGGGGGTGAGAACGGCCTCGTAGCCGTCGGCGACGGCGCTATAGGTGCCGGCAAACGGCGCGCGGATCGTTTGTGTGCCGCCCTCCAGACGGCCGGAGAGCGTGCTGATCTCGGCATTGAGCGCGTCGATGCGCACATCCAGATCGTCCGTGCCCGCGTAGGCGTATTCGCGCTTGAGCACCGTCGTGCGCAGCTCCTCGCCGGTGGACTCGACGCTTGTCCAGCTTCCGGCGGCAAGGGAAGCGCGCAGCGCAAAGAGGTCCTCGCGGATGTCGCCGTCGAGCTTGAGCGCGGTCTCGGCGTCGCGGGACGCCTCGCGCGCGTAGCGCAGCTGCTCGAGCCGGGACCGGAGCGCGCGGAGCTGACGGTGGTCGTTCAGCGCGCTCTCGCTGCGGTAGACCGTTGCGAGCGCGCCGCCCGCGTTCACGCGTTCACCCTCGGCGCGCTCGAGCTCCAGAAGCGTTTCGCTGCACGCGATCACCTGCTCGTCGCGCGCGAAATAGCCGGTCGCGGCGATGGCGTCCTCGCTGGAGTAGGCGTAGACGAGCGTGGTGGTCTGCGGGTCGACGAAGTAGCGGTAGGCCTGCACGCTGAAGTAGGCGGCCACCGCGAGAAACAGGAAAACAAAGATCAGTTTTGTCGATAGGGATCGGGATCTCATAGGCACCTCGGGAGGCTCAGGTCATTCCTCCCCGGTCTCGTCCGCCTCGTGCAGGTCGATGGGGCTCAGCGGCGCGATGGTCGAGATCGCGTGCTTGTAGATCATCTGCTGCCGACCCTCGCTCAAAAGAACGACGGTGAAGCTGTCAAAGCCGGTCACGCTGCCGCGCATCTGGAAGCCGTTGACGAGGAACACGGTCAGCGGCACGCCCTGCTTGCGGGCTTTGGTGAGGAAAATGTCCTGAAGATTGGCTGTCTTTTTCATGTTGGATGTACCCTTTCTTTTTATTCGGGCGGCGGTTTTATGGGTGCCGTCCGTATAAAATCAGGATACGCCAAGGTTTGTGAGAATTTCTGTCGAAAATTGTAAAGCGGCGGGAAGATCGCGGGAATTTTTCCGGTAGAACCAGTGAATATCCTTGTTCCGCCGCAGCCAGGTGAGCTGGCGCTTGGCGTACTGCCGCGAGCGGAGCTTGATCTCGGCGACGGCCTCGTCCTGCGTGCATTCGCCCGCGAGACAGCCCAGACACTCCTTATAGCCGATGGCCTGCATTGCCGTCGCCGTGCGCGGCACGCCGCTCTCGACCAAAGCGCGCACCTCGTCAAACAGACCCTGTGCGACCATCCGGTCCACGCGGAGGTCGATGATGCGCTTCATCTCCTCGCGGTCGGCGTAGGCAAGACCGAGGTAGACAGGCTCGTAGCGCGGCGGGACGAGCCGGGTGTCGGCATTGTGCCGCGACATGGTCTTCCCTGTCTCGCGGTAGACCTCGAGCGCGCGGATGACGCGCTTTTTGTCGTTCGGGTGCAGCGCGGCGGCGCTTTCCGGATCAATGGAGCGCAGCTCGGCGAAGAGGACCTCGCCGCCCTCGTTGTCCCAGCGCCGCTCCAGAAGCCTGCGCGTCTCTCCGCCGGTCGTGCCGGGAGCGTAACCGTGTCCGCGCAGGAGCGCGTCGAGGTACAGCCCCGTGCCGCCGACGAGGATGGGCAGCTTGCCGCGCGCGAGGATGCCGTCCACATATTCGGCGGCGTCCGCAGCGTAGCGCGCCACGGAGTAATCCTCGCGCGGGTCGATCACGCCGACCATGTGGTGCGGCACGCCCCGCGTCTCCGCCTCGGTCGGCGCGGCAGTGCCGATGACCATGCCGCGGTAGAGCTGCATGGAATCGCAGGAGACGACCTCGCCGCCGAGCCTTTCGGCCAGCGCGACGCCGAGACCGGTCTTTCCGCAGCCGGTCGGGCCGACAATGCAAACTACCTTGGGCGGCATGACGTCTCCTTTCCGCGCTCAGGCGCGCTTGAACATTTTTTCCAGCTCGTATTTGGTGAGCTTGACGGCCACGGGCCGTCCGTGCGGGCAGAATCGGACCTCGCCCGACTGTACCTTATCCACCAGCACGCGAAGCTCGCGCTGGTCGCTTTTCCAGCCGCCCTTGATGGCGGCCTTGCAGGCCATGGTGTGCAGCAGCGCGTCGCGGGCGCTCTCGGGGTCGGCGTGGTGCGTCTCGACGAGGCGGCCTGCAAGGTCTTCAAGACTTGCCGCGGCGTCCTCGGCGGGAATGTCGGCGGGCAGGGCGCGGATCAAAATCGCGCCGTCGCCGAACTCCTCGCAGGCAAAGCCGAACTCGCGCAGCAGCGTGAGCTGCCCAACAAGAGCGGTGTACTCCGCCGCGGCGAACTGCGCGACCACGGGAGTCAGCAGTTCCTGCGACATGATGGGCTCAAGATTTGCCTTGAAGCGGTCGAAATTCACGCGCTCGTGCGCGGCGTGCTTGTCGATGAGCCAAACGGTTTTCTCCGCGTCCTCGCAGACGATGTAGGTGTCGAGCACCTCGCCCGCGATGCGCCACGGTATGACCGGCTCCGGCTCGATCGCCGTCTGCTCCGGCTCGGCGTGCGCGGTCTCGAGCGTGGTCTGCACGGCGAAAAAGGGTGCGGCGGGCGCTTCCGGCTTTGCCGCTTCATCGCGCGGCGGCATGAAGGTGGCCTCGACCATCTTCGGAAGGATGTGCCCGTCCTCCGGCTTTTTCGCCGGGGGAGCCGGTGTGCGGCGGACGAAGTCGCTGACGCTCACGCGTCCGCCCAGCTCGCTCGAGGCGGACGTGACGGCGATGAACGGCGCGTTCCTTTTGGGCGGCTCCGGCCTTTTGACCTCGTTCTGCGCACGCCACTCCTGCGCCGTCATGCTGCGGTAAAACTCCTGCGGCTTGGGAGCCTGCGCGGCCGGTCTCGGCGATGTGTGCAGCGGCTCGGGCGCGCCGTCGCGGTCGAGAGCGTCGGACGCGGCGTGGTACACAAGGTCGAAGACCTGCTTTTCATTGAGGAATTTCACGCCCGTCTGGGCGGGGTGGACGTTCACGTCCACCATGTCCGCCGGCAGCGTGACGTTCAGCACGCAGCCGGGGAATTTGCCCTTCATCAGGCGGTTTGCGTAGGCTTCCTCCACCGCGGCGGTGAGAAGCTGGGACTTGATGAAGCGGCCGTTGACGAAAAAGGTCTGCATCCCTCGCGTGCCGCGGCCCGCGAGGGGCTTGGTCACAAAGCCGTCAACGGCGAGCTGACCGTCGCGCCCGTGGACCTCGACCAGCGCGAGGGCAAAATCGCGGCCCAGCGCGGCGTAGACGGCGCTGAGGGGCTTGCCGTCGCCCGGGGTGTGCAGCTCCTCCCTGCCGTCCTTGATGAGACGGAAGGAGATATCGGGGTGCGAGAGCGCGATGTGCGCGGCAAGGCCCGCGATGGCGGTCGCCTCGGCGCGGTCCTGCTTCATGAACTTCAGCCGCGCGGGCGTGTTGTAAAAGAGGTCGCGCACGATGATGCTCGTGCCCTCGGGACAGCCCGCGGGCTCGACGGAGAGCGGCTTGCCGCCGTCAAGATGCAGCGTCGCGCCGCTCGCGGCGCCCGTCTGACGCGAGAAAATATCCAGGTGAGAAACGGACGCGATGGCAGCGAGCGCTTCGCCGCGGAAGCCGAGGGTACCGATGCAGGCAAGGTCCTCTTTTTTGCGGATCTTGCTCGTCGCGTGGCGCAGGAAGGCCGTGCGGGCGTCGTCCGGGGCCATGCCGCAGCCGTCGTCGGTGATGCGCAGGAAGGTCATTCCGCCATTTTGTAATTCTATTGTAATATTTTTTGCGCCCGCGTCAATGGAATTTTCGACCAGCTCCTTGACGGCGGAAGCAGGGCGCTCGACGACCTCGCCCGCGGCGATGAGGTCCGCGACGTGGCGGTCGAGCTGGATGATCTTCGGCATAGGTTCCCTCCCGGTCAGAAGTTCAGCTGCAAAAGCCCGAACGACAGCGCGTTGATGAGCGCATGCAGCGTGATGGGCGCCCAGATGGTGCCGGCCTTTTCATAGGTCCAGGCCAGCGCAACGGAGGCGGGCAGATACGGAATACAGCTGAGCAGCACCTTCCCCGCCGGATAGAGCAGGAAATACTGCCAGTTGTGCATGAGCGTGAATAAGACGACGGAGACGATATAGGCCATGACGCGCGAGGTCGGCCGGATGGAGCCGAACACGAGGCCGCGGACCAGCGTCTCTTCAATGACGGGCGCGAGAATGATCGTTACGGCCATCATGATGTACTCGTTGTCGGAGATGAGCGAGCCGACGGTCTCGTTGTTATAGATCGTGAAGCCGGGGGCCAGCTTCGTGAGCGCGAACTGCAAAACCCACGTGCCCGCGTAATACAGCGCGAACCCCAGCACCACCGCCTGCACGAAATTCCAGAACGAGCCGCCAAAATACGCCTGCCGCAGAAAGCCGTGGAAGATAAGCAGCGTGGCGGCGAGATTGATGACAAAATAGGCGATGTTGATCGTCAGCGCGCTCATGCCGAGCGAGAGCTTTTCGTTCGCCAGCTGCAGAAGCAGATTCAGAATGATGAGATAGAACGGCAGATACAGCCAGCCCGCGATGGTCTCAAACCTCGTCAGGCGGGAAGACATGCTGTTCGACGCTTTTCGGGCCATGCGGAACGGCTCCTTTCTTTCCGGAAATTACAGCAGCTGCTTGAGCTGATACAGGACGTTCATCGCCTCGATGGGCGTGAGCGTCTCGACGGTGACGGCCTCGAGCGCGCGGCGCAGCTCGTCCGACTGCATGTCGAGCATGGAGACCTGGTCGGACACCGGCCCGGCGGCGGGCTTTGCCGTCTCGGGCGCGCCGGACTCGAGCTCCTTCAGGATCTCGCGGGCGCGGGTGATGACCCGGTCGGGGATGCCGGCGAGCTTGGCGACCTCGATGCCGTAGCTGTCGTCGGCCGCGCCGGGGACGATCTTGCGCAGGAAGATCATGTCGCCCTGCCGCTTTTTGACGGCGATGTTGAAGTTTTTGACGCCGGGGAGTGTCTGCTCCATGTCGGTCAGCTCGTGATAGTGGGTGGCAAAGAGCGTCTTGGCGCCCAGCCGCTTGCGGTCGGCGGCGTATTCGAGCACGGCGCGGGCGATGGCATGCGCCGGGTAGCGGCTCCCCGCATAGGTTACGGACAGCGGCGCTTCGGCTATGCCGCGGGAGGGCAGCCCCTCGCCGGAATGCACGCAGAACAGGCGGGCATCCTGCCACGGAAGGCCGAGGCGGCAGAACAGGGCTTGAAACGCGGTGATTCCCGGATGGTACGCAAGGTTGTCGCCGGGCGTGCGGAGTGCTGCGAGCGTGCCGCCGAATCCATGGTAGAGGGCGTCGCCCGAGGCCAGCACCACGATGCGTTTCCCCTCCCGGCCCAGCGCGAGGACTTCTTCCGCGTCCTTTCGGGCGCCGCTCCCAATGATCCGGGCGTTTTTCACCGGGACGGGGCACAACGCCATAAGGGAGCGCGAGCCGTACACCGCGTCCGCCTCCTCCAGCAGAGTAAGAACGCCCGTGTCGGAGGGGAATCCTGTTCCGCACGAAACGATGTCGATGTGCCCTGCGGCGTCTCGCGTTCTGCCGTTCGTCATATGGAATGCCCCTGTATGAAGTAGGATGGCCCCACGATTTCGCCGGGGTCGGCAATCGCCGGGTCCGGTTGATCCCCGTTCATGTGTTCGTCCGGTTCCGCCGCGATGACTGTGGACTGCCGGGGAGAGGCCTCTTCGGGCCTTCCCCGCGCTTCTTCAAAGAGGAACTCTCCTTCAAAATCGAACACGAGCAGGCGGAGGGCCGGGTTACCCGTGCAGCGGCGCGAGAATTGCCGGAGGGCGGTCCGCGCAAGGCGGCGGAGGAGGCCGTCCCGGGCGTCCGGGGGGATGGACAAAAGCGCCTCGCGCACGGAAGCGCTGTACTTGAGTGCTCCATGCAGGGACGCCTCGGCGGGGAGCGTCCTGCGGACTTCGGCGCGGAGCAGATCCATATCTTGGCTGACCTTGTGCGCGTGCGTGTTTTCGAATCCGGCAGCGTACTTGCAGAGCTTCCCGGGCATGCAGGCCACGGCGATCTCGCGCATGCCGTAGCGGCAGGCTGCGGCGAGGCTTTCGGCGATGAAGTCGCCGATACTGACGAAAGCGGTTGCGGGCAGTTGAGGCAGGGGGATCTCCGCGCCGGATTTGGTGCGCCCGCCAGTGCAGAAGACCATTGTAGAACCGCCGGAAAGAAAGTGCGATTTCACGCAGATGCGGACGGTATGGATGTAGGCTTCATGGCTGTAGGGACGGACCAGGCCGGTGGTGCCTAAAAGCGAGATGCCGCCCATGATGCCGAGATGGGAGTTGAGGGTATGCTTCGCGAGCTCCTCGCCGTTTTCCACCCCGATTTCAAGAAGCCAGCATCCTGAGCTGAACCCGGCCCGGCGGAGATTTTCGGAGATCATATTGCGGGGGCCGGTGTTGATGGCCCAGCGGCCCAGCTCGCAGTCGAGCCCCCGGCGGTTGCCCAGGCCAATGCCCTCCGCGCCGCGCAGGATCAGCGTGCCGTTCCCGATCTGGAGGACATAGTCCTCAGCCCGGATTTCTCCGGACAGACAGGCGCGGATGTCGGAGTACAGTGTGGCACCGTGCGTGCAGTCCGGATCGTCACCGCCGTTTTTCCTGATGGCCGCCATGTGCCCCGCGCCGGATTGCAGAAGCGGGAGTTCGCGCTCCCTGCCGTCGAGGAAGTGCACCCAGATGCTTTGGGGAGCCCCGCCTCGCGTGAGCCGTATCCACGCCGCCTTCGCTGCCGCCGCCGCGCACGCGCCCGTGGAGTAGCCCCAACGCAAGTTTTTCCGATCCTTTTTCATCGTATCCGGCTCCTGTGGATTCATGAAGGGAATGGGGCCATGCCAAGGTTGCGTTGGCGTTTCCGTGCCAGGCCATTACCGGGAGTTGATCCGGGACAGAATGCGCGGAACGCGGCAAGGCAGCCTGAGCCTTTCCTGCACAACGCCGGAAAATAAACTTTCGGGACGGCGGAGGCCGAAAAACCTTCCTTAGCGGCGTTTTCCTGTCGTTTTCACTATCAGGCGCTCTCCATGACGGCGTGCAGCGTGGCGACCGCAAGGGCGCTTCCGCCGCGCCGCCCCTCAAGGGTAATCTGGGGGACGGCGCAGCGGGCAAGGAGGGCCTTGGACTCGACGACATTGACGAACCCCACGGGCATTCCGACGACGAGGGCAGGGCGCGCACTTTCTTCCAGCACGTAACGGGCGATGCGGGCCAGCGCGAGCGGGGCATTGCCGATGAGGACGATGGCCCCGTCGAGTAAAGGGCGGGCTTTTTCCGCGCTGCACAGGGCGCGTGTGCGGCCTTCCGCCTTTGCCCGTGCCAGAACGTCCGGGTCGTCAATATGGCAGTGCAGCCTTTCCGGGCCATAGCCAGG
>ENA-ORRL01001296-ORRL01001296.1-human-gut-metagenome-genome-assembly--contig:-NODE-1296-length-20100-cov-3.102469_pt1 | contig 20100 bp, 23 predicted proteins | sample MGYA00242175_ERZ509134 | MGnify/ENA primary metagenome ERZ509134 (study PRJEB26280, sample SAMEA2338660) | human gut metagenome | biome: human gut; feature: human-associated habitat; material: faeces... | reverse complement strand
CGAGCGGCTGGGCTTCCCGCCGCAGCACGGCGAATTCGGCGCGTATATGCAGGTCTCGTCGGAAAACGACGGGCCGGTCACCCTGATCGTCGACACGGACGATCTCAAATAAGGAGACGCTATGAACATTCAGACGCTCACGCTGGGCCCGCTGGCCACCAACTGCTATCTCGTCCGGCAGGACGGCTGCTCCCGCGTTGTCATCATCGACCCCGCGGCAAACTCCAAAAAGCTCCTCGCCGCCCTGCAGGAGCAGGGGCTGACGCTCGAGGCCATTTTCCTGACGCATGCGCATTTTGACCACATCGGCGCGCTCAAAAACCTGCACGCGGCGACACAGGCGCCCGTCTTCGTCGGCGAGGCCGACAAGGACGACCCGAGCCATATGTGCCACGATCTGCTGCTCTACACCGACACCTATCGGGAGGGTGACGCGCTTACGGCCGCCGGGCTGCGCTTCCGGGTGCTCTCGACGCCCGGACATACGCCGGGGTCGGTGTGCCTGCTGTGCGAAAACGTGCTGTTTTCGGGCGATACGCTCTTCGCCGGTTCCTACGGGCGGACGGATTTCCCCGGCGGCAGCGACGCGGCCATGTCCGCGTCCTTAAAGCGGCTGTCCGTGCTCCCGCCCAAGACGCGCGTGCTGCCCGGGCACGGACCGGCCAGCACCATCGCGGACGAGCTGCGCACGAATCCCTACCTGCGCGGAGGCTTTGCCGGATGAAGCTGTATCTGAAAAACCACACCGAGCGCTACCCCGTCGAGCAGCTGCAAATGCAGCTGTTCCCGGACGAGCCGTCGGAATTTGTGACGCAAAGCTTTACGGGAGACGGCACGGTGTCGTCTCTTTCGCGCGGTAAGAAGTATCTCACCGCAACGGCCAAGGTGACGAAGGGCGGGAAAACAGGCTTTGCTTCCCGCAGAATTCCTCTGGAGAACGCCGACGTGCGCATGACGCGGCGGATTTTGCAGCAGAGCTATTATCTGGCTGCAACGAAGGTGCTCGGCACCGTTCCCCCGTGGGGCGCGCTCTCCGGCGTCCGGCCGACGAAGCTGTCCACGAAGTGCATGCTGGAGGGCGGCTCGGAAAAGGACGCAGCGCGGCTTCTGGAGAAGACGTATTTTGTCACACCCGAGCGGAGCCGTCTCTGTGTCGACGCGTCGAAGCACACGCTGGAGGCCGCGAAGCTGCTGGAGCCGGGCGACTTATCCGTCTACATCGGCATTCCCTTCTGCCCGACGAGGTGCTCATACTGCTCGTTTGTGAGCGAGTCGATCGAGCGCTTCGGTGCGTTCCTGCCGCCTTACTTAGAGGCGCTGCATCGGGAGATCGCGTATACGGGAAAGCTGCTGGCGGATTCCGGGTATCACATCCGCTCTTTATACATGGGCGGCGGCACACCGACGACGCTCTCGAGCCCTCAGATGAAGGAACTGCTTCGCGCCATCAACGACAGCTTCGATCTCTCGCGCTGCCTCGAGTTCACCGTCGAGGGCGGGCGGCCGGACACACTGGACGAAGAAAAGCTGCGCGTGATTCACGACGGCGGCGCGACGCGCATTTCGATCAATCCCCAAACGATGGCGGACGACGTGCTGGCCGCTGTCGGGCGGAAGCATACGGCCGCACAGACAGTAGAGGCGTTCCGGCAGGCGCGCGCGGTTGGCTTCGAGGATATCAACATGGACTTAATTGCGGGGCTTCCCGAGGATACGCCCGAGAAGTTCGCCGCATCGCTGTCGCAGGTGCTGGCTCTAAACCCCAGCAACGTCACGGTCCATACGCTGGCGCTCAAAAAGGGCGCGAATCTGTTCCAGAACCGGACGGTGCTTCCTACAAATGAGGATGTCTCTCAGATGCTCTCCGGCGCGGAAACGTCGCTTCGGGCGCATAGTTTTGTACCATACTATCTCTACCGGCAGAAATACATGTCCGGCAGCTTTGAAAATACCGGCTGGTGCCGCCCGGGATTTACGGGCTGGTACAACATATACATGATGGAGGAGCTCCACACCATTTTGTCTCTTGGCGGCGGCGGCATGAACAAGATCAGTCTCCCCGCCGGGCAATTGGAGCGCTTCCACAATCCAAAATCCCCGCAGGACTACATTGCGCGCATCGATACGATCCTGCATCAGAAGGACGAAATTTTTGAAATTCTGCATAAGCTTGCGCAGCAGCCTGCACCCAACGAGGAGGAATGCGAATGAATACGCTGTTTTCCCATGTCTGCGTCGTCACAATGGACGACCGGATGTCCGTCTGGACGGACGCGTTTGTCGGCGTGACCGACGGCAAGATCAGCTGTCTTAGCAAGCACGCGCCGGAGGAAAAGCCCGATCAAATCATCGACGCAACCGGTATGGTCTTAATGCCCGGCCTCATCAACTGCCACACGCACCTTCCGATGCAGCTGCTGCGCGGATACGCGGACGACTTGAAATTGCAGGAATGGCTCAACGACTACATTTTCCCGCGCGAGGACCGGCTGGACGGCAGATGCGTGCGCGCGGCGACGACGCTGGCCGTGGCCGAATGTTTGAAATTTGGCGTGACAAGCGTGTCCGACATGTACTATTTCTGCGACGATATCTGCGACGTCATCGCCAAGTCCGGCATGAAGGCAAATATCTCGCGCGGGACATCGATGTTTTTGGGCGACGATTTTGACTTTGAGAAATTCCCCGCCTGTCAGGAGCTGGTCGCGCTCAAAGAGAAATGGCACAATTACGACGGCGGCCGCATCAAAATTGAAGCCTCCATCCACGCCGAATACACCTCGACCTATCAGCTCTGGGACGCGCTTTCCGAGTTCTGCATCAACGAGGGGATCGGAATGCAGGTGCATGTGTCGGAGACGAAGCTGGAGCACGACCAGTGCGTCGAGCGCTACGGGTTAACGCCTGCGCAGGTGCTCGATTGCCACCATGTTTTCGACGTTCCCACGACGGCTGCGCACTGTGTGCACCTGACGGAAGAAGACATGAAACTTCTTGCCAAGCGGCGTGTGAGCGCGGTGCACTGCCCGGTGAGCAACCTGAAGCTCGCTTCCGGCTGCGCCGACGTGATGGGCATGGTGAAAGCCGGCATGAACGTCTGCCTCGGCACGGACTCCGTCGCCTCCAACAACAATCTCGATCTTTTTGAGGAGATCAAGGCCTGCACGCTGATGGCCAAGGCGAAAACGGGCGACCCGACCGCGATTCCGGCGGAGGCCGCGCTCATGATGGCGACGGTCTGCGGCGCAAAGGCACAGGGGCGCGAAAAGGAGTGCGGGCAAATTAAGCTCGGCATGGATGCGGATTTGATTTTGCTCGATTTCACGCAGCCGCATCTCATCCCGTGCCACAATGTGCTCTCGAACCTTGTCTATAGCGCGTCGGGCCACGATGTGGTGATGACGATGGTGCGCGGCCAGATTCTCTACAACGCCGGGAAGTTCCCGACGCTCGACCTTGCGGGCGCTTTAAAAGAGCTCCACGACTACGCCATTCCGAAGGTATTCTCCGATGATTCCGAGGAGGCCGCGCAATGAACGATCAGCCCATCAAAAAGCAGACGTTTTTACAGGGCACGGCAGTCCTCGCAATGGCGACGGTGCTGGTCAAGCTCATGGGCTTTCTCTTCAAGGTCCCGCTCAACAACATCATCGGCGAAGACGGCTTCGGCTACTTCAATACCGCCTACGACGTCTATAACGTCCTGCTCATGATCTCGACGACGGGCCTTCCCGTGGCCATGAGCCGCATGATCTCGCAGGCGCAGACGCTTGGGAACCACGCGCAGATTCGAAGAATCTATAAAACGTCTCTCTACGTGTTTCTGACCATCGGCGTGGTTGGAAGCCTCGGCATGCTGATTTTCTGCAAGCCCCTTTCCGTGATGGTCACGACAAACGAAAACTCGTGGGCAGCAATTGCAGCGCTCGCTCCGTGCGTGCTGCTCATCTGCCTTGTCTCCGCCTACCGCGGATTTTTCCAGGGCCAGAGCAATATGACCCCCACGTCTGTCAGCCAGATTTTTGAGGCGGTGACGCGCCTTGTCGTCGGCCTTGGGCTTGCGTGGCTCGTGATGAAGCTGACGGGCGAAGCATATGTCCGCGCACAGGGAATTGCGCTTGCCCCGGGCGAAAGCGCGCGGGACTACGGCGATATTACCCTTGCCGCGGGCGGTGCGATCCTGGGCGTAACGCTCGGAAGCCTCATCTCCGCCGTGTACCTGCACTGCAAGTTCCGCCGGTCGAGTGCGATTCTCTCCATGGGAGGCGGGGCGGCCAAGTCCACCAAGGGCACGATGAAGGAGCTTCTTTCCATCGCCGTTCCCATCACGCTGGGCTCTGCCGGCCTTCAGATCATCAACCTGTTTGACACGATGATCTATATGCGCAGACTTACGGGCGCGCTTCAATGGACAGAAAAAATGGCGGACTCGGCGAAGGGCGTCTATAACTTCTGCCAGACCGTGTTCGCGCTCCCCTGCTCGTTCATCCCGACAATTACGATCGCCGTCATCCCGGCCATTACCGCATCACTGACAAAAAAGGACCTGCGCGAAGCAAAGTCGACCTCCGAGTCTGCCGTCCGGACGATGGCGCTGATCGCCATGCCCTGCGCGGCGGGGCTTTTCGTGATGGCAGAGCCCGTCATCCGGCTTCTGTGCTCGTCGTACTCGGAAGACCGCATTCAGCTGGCTGCGCCCATGATGGCGATTCTTGGCTTGGCGGTTGTGTTTAACTCGCTCGTTCTTCTTCTCAACGCCATCATGCAGGCGCACGGCGATGTGACGACGCCCGTTATCAATATGCTGATCGGCGGCATTGTGAAGATCATCGTCAACTATATTTTAGTTGGTCAGCCGTCGCTCAACATCATCGGCGCGCCGATCGGGACGCTCGTCTGCTACATCGCAATTACCGCGCTCGACGTTGTCGCCATGCGGCGGCATATTTCCGCGCGCCCGACAATCTTCAAAAACATCGTCCGGCCGCTGATTGCCTCGGCTCTGATGGGCGGAGCAACGTTCCTCGTGTACCGGGTGCTCTCTTCCCGGCTTGGCTCATGGAAGCTTTCCTGCCTTGTGAGCCTTGCGTTCGCGGTGGTTTTGTACGCGGTTCTGGTCGTTGCGCTGCGATGCGTGACGTATGAAGACTGCATGCTGCTGCCCAAGGGCGAAAAAATCGCGAAACTCCTGAAAATTCAGAAAAAAAGTTAAACAAAAGCCTTGCGAAAGAGGGCGAATTATGATAAATTTTACTAGCAAAGATCGCTATGACTTTGCCGATCTTCAGCGGCTTGTCGAGGTTCTCCGCGCACCGGGCGGCTGCCCGTGGGACGGCGCGCAGACCCACCTTTCCATCCGGCGAAATTTCCTGGAAGAAGCTTACGAGGCCTGCGAGGGCTTCGATCTGGACGATCCGGCGCATATGCGCGAGGAACTCGGAGATGTGCTGCTTCAGGTTCTGTTCCACACCGATATTGAGCGCGAGGCAGGCCGCTTCACGCTGGATGACGTGTGCGACGCGGAGTGCAAAAAGCTGATTTTCCGCCATCCTGCGCTCTTCGGCGGCGAAGCCAAGAGCTGGGACGAGGTCAAGCAGCAGGAAAAGGGTCAGACGACCGTCACCGAGACGTTGGACGGCGTAGCGCGTTCGCTGCCTGCAACGTGGCGCAGCGAAAAGCTTCAGAAAAAAGCCGCAAAGTGCGGCTTTGCCTGGGAATCGGCTGCGGAGTGTCTGGGTAAACTGGAAGAAGAGACGGCAGAGCTGCGGGACGCTATCGAAGAAGGGGTCGATCCTTCGGAGGAGCTGGGCGACATGCTGTTTGCCGCAGTCAATGTCGCCGCATTTTTGCAGAAAGACCCCGAGCAGGTTTTGCATGACGCCTGCGAAAAATTTATCCGCCGTTTTGGCGCAATGGAATCGGCCGCAAGGCAGGCTGGCCGCTCGCTGGATTCGCTCTCCCGCGAGGAACTGCTTTCGCTCTGGTCGCAGCAGAAGACCAAAGAGCAGAAAGATGCTGCCAAAGCTTAACAAAATACAGAAAAGAGGAAGTATCATGAATAAAACGGAACTGATCGCAGAGGTCGCCAAGAAGTGCGCCATGAGCAAGAAGGACGCGGAGAAGGCTGTCAGCGCAACGTTCGACACCATCGCGGAAGTGCTCTGCGCGGGTGACAAGGTACAGCTCGTCGGCTTCGGCGGCTTCGAAACCAAGGCGCGCGAGGCTCGCATGGGCCGCAACCCCAAGACCAAGGAGCCCATCGAAATTCCCGCTACCACCGTTCCCGTCTTCAAGCCCGGCAAGGCGCTCAAGGACCAGATCAGCAAGTAATACGGACAATCGGGAAGGCTTCCGGCTTTCCCGATTTTTGTTTTGACAGGAGTACACCATCATGCGTTTGGACAAATATCTGAAAGTTTCCCGGCTCATCAAGCGCCGGACGGTTGCAAACGAGGCATGCGACAACGCGCGCATTTCGGTAAACGGCAAGCCCGCGAAGGCAAGCTATGACGTGAAGGTCGGAGACCAGATCGAAATCGCTTTTGGCTCCAGGACGCTCAAGGTCGAGGTTCTGGCCGTGGCAGAGGCCGTGCGCAAGGACGACGCGTCCGCCATGTACAAGGAAATTTAGCATCACGCTCATATTGCGCCCTCCCCCGCCGTATACTGTACCATCCGGCAGGCAAAGGAGGGGGCACTATGGGAACGGAAAACGCGCTGCAAGCGCCGCATCAGCTGCAATTGGACAGCCGTTCGCGGCTTCATATGACGGGGGTCATCGAGGTGGAGAGCTTCGACGAGGCAACCATCGTCCTCACCACCACGCGCGGAACGCTCATCGTGCGAGGCGAGAATCTTCATTTGCAGCTTCTGCGCCTAGATGGCGGCGAAGTGCTGGTCGACGGAACGGTCGACTCCCTCAGCTATGAGGACGCGGCGCCCGCCGGAGGCTTTTTCGGGCGGCTGTTCGGCTGATGGAGCTTCCGGTTCTTTTTCAGGCGGAGCAATTTGCGCAGGCAGTGCTTCTTGGCGGGCTGCTCGGCCTCGTCTATGATCTTTTGCGCGCGCCGCGGAAGTTTCTTCCGAAGCTCGCCGGTATTCTCGATGCACTGTTTTTGCTGGCGCTTCTTCTTTCGCTGTTATTCTTTGCGCTCTATGCGGGGCAGGGACAGTTCCGGCTGTTTTTCTTTCCGGGGATTCTTCTTGGTGCGGCAGGATATTTTCTCGTGTTGAGCCCGGTTATTCTGCGGGCTCTGACCGGACTTCTCCGGTGTTTTAGGCAGTTTTTGCATACGATCTTGCAGCCGGTACGGTTTTGCGCAAAAAAATTTTCAGTTTTTTTGAAAAACCTCTTTGCAAGAAGCAAAAAATGGGGTACAATTATCGATAAGATATTTCTACGCCGCGCGGATTCGGAAAGGGGCAAGGCACAGCATGAAATTCGTCAAGTCTTCCCTTCTGGTGAAGCTCGTCATCCTGATTCTCGTGGTTTACGCGACGGTGACGCTGGTGTCGCTTCGGCAGCAGATCAACGAGAAAAACGAACAGGAAGCGATTCTCAACAGCTCGATCGCTTCCACCCGGCAGGAAAACAACCGCCTGCAGGACTCCATCGACGCACTGGGCACGGACGAGGGCGTAGCCGCCGTCGCGCGGGATAAGCTCGGCATGGTCGAAGAGGGCGATATCATCTTTTACGATGTGGGCGAATGATGGCATACCGTTCCGGAAGAAGCTGCTTCTTCCCGGGATAGAATAAGATGGGAGAACAAAACGAACATATGGAGCTTACAGTTGGAGCAGTTGTGGAAGGCAAGGTCAAGAGTCTGACAAAGTTCGGCGCGTTTGTTGCGCTGCCGGACGGGTCAACCGGCATGGTACACATCTCGGAAATCGCCCACGCCTACGTCAACGACATTCGCGAGCATCTGACCGAGGGTCAGGACGTGAAGGTCATGATCATCAGCCGGGAAAACGGAAAAACCAATCTTTCCATCAAGCGCACCCTTCCCGCGCCCAGCAAGCCGCAGTTTTCGCGCCCGCAGAACCGCAGCTTTAATGGTGCGCAAAGATCCGCCGGGCCGTCTGCAGAGCGTTCGTCCGCGCCGCGTCAGGCTGGAGCTTCCGCTTCTCAGCCGCAGCAGAAGTCGTTCGACGATATGCTCAAGCAGTTTATGACGGAGTCGAGCAGCAAAATGTCCTCCATCAAGCAGTATTCCGAGCACAAGACAAAGACCAGAAGAAGATGAAACTTGCGCCCTTTTTTCGGGAACGTCCGGGAAAAGGGCGTTTGATTTGAGGGTTTTATGAACATTTTGATCACCGGCGGAAGCCGGGGCATTGGCGCAGCGGCGGTGCGGCTATTTGCTGCGCGAGGAGACCGGGTTTGGTTCCTGTATGAAAAGAGCCACGAAACGGCGCGGACGTTATCGTTCGATACGGGCGCGGCTGGCATTTGCTGCGACGTGGCAGACGAAGCGGCGGTTCTGGCCGCATTCCGGGAGCTGCCGCCCTTGGACGGACTCATCTGCAACGCGGGGATCGCGCACTATGGGCTGATCTCTGAAATTACGCCGGACGCGTGGCGGCGGATCTTCGCAGTGAATGTCGATGGAATTTTCCACTGCGTGCGCGCGGCGCTGCCGGGGATGCTCCAGAAGCAGGCCGGCGCGATTGTGACGGTGTCTTCCATGTGGGGGCAGGTCGGCGCATCGTGCGAAGCGGCGTATTCGGCGACGAAGGGTGCGGTGTTAGCGCTGTCGAAGGCACTGGCGCAGGAGCTGGGGCCGAGCGGCATTCGCGTCAACGCGATTTGCCCGGGCGTTATCCAGACGGACATGTGCGCAAACGTCGCGCCGGAGGTTCTTGAATCGCTTCGCGAGCAGACGCCGATCGAGAGGCTCGGGAGGCCGGAAGATATCGCGCAGGCGATGGCGTATCTCGTTGACGCGCCGTTCGTGACGGGGCAGGTTCTGGGGGTCAACGGCGGATTTGTGATCACGTAACCTTCGGTTGCATTTCTGCGTGCTACAAAGGTGCATGGTTCTCCTGTAAGTGAAGGGGGCTTCCCCAAATTTACTTACAGGAGGATTTTTTATGACCAGAACACAGAAGCTCGGCCTTTGCACGTGGCTGCCCGAGGACCCGGTCTGCCTTGCGGAGGTCAACGACAATTTCTCGCGTCTGGACACCAGCGGCGCGCGGGCGCTGCGGCAGGCAGAGGCGGGGCTCATCGCACTTGGCGGTGTGATGGCGGCGCAGGCGCATCAGGGAGGGCACGCGGCCTATTCCGACAGCATTCAGGCGGACGCGTTTTCGGACATGGAGCAGGTCGCAGACTACACGGGCGTGTATTTTCTGAACCAGTGCGGCGAACTGCTGACGGAGGGTGTGTCTGACGGCACGGTCTTCGGCAACGCGGCGGACAATGCCTTCAACGCCAGCGGCATTTCGCGCGCAACGCAGGTAACGCAAACTTGGGTGAAGCTCTTCAGCTTCTACCCCGACGCCTACGGTACACTCTCTACGCTCAAGCTGCAATCGGTCGCCACGACGGGCTCGACGACCACGGCTGTCAAGCTCGCGATTTGGGATTCGGCGACGCGCGAGTCGCTGCTGGAAACAGAGCTCGCCACCATGACGCGCTCAGGCGGCGCGGACGATCCCATCACCTTCAACACGCCGTTCCTGCTCGACCCGAACCGCAGATACGACATGATGCTCTGGATCGAGTCGATGGCCGCGAGCACCTTTACGCTTAAATCCATCGTGTTCAGCGTCACGCCGGTCATCTATCAGGAGGGCAGCGTCTCGCTGAACGTGCGCACCATTCCTTCCGGCTGCACGCACGCGGAAATTCTGCTCCACGCCTCGACTGAAACCGCACAGGCGGCCCTTCGCTTTGATTCCGGCGAATTTACCGCGCTCACACCCACCCAGACCGTCTCAGATAAGCTCCCCGGCGGCGCACGCTGCACGCTGCTGCGTTTCCGCGTCGACATTCCGGAAAACGCGCAGACCGCGCAGCTCAAGCTCACGCTCCCGAGCCAAAGCTGCAAGATCTACGATACCGCGCTCGTGCTGCTGTAGCTTTTTGCCGCTGCGGGCCTTGACATTTTAGAAGAATCGGCTATACTGAAAGTAACAAGGGTGCTACCGGCAAACGAGCAGCTTCCCTAGCGATTAAAAAGAAGTAACCGCAATCTTGGAAGGATGGGGCGGTTACTTCTTTTTGCTGTTACAGACCTTAATAACGAGGCTGATCACACTGACCATGAGAATACAAAACTGGAACAATTCCGAGAATGTAACCATAATCACTGGCCCCCCTTTCTATGTGTCGGAGGGCACAAAAAGACGTTTTACCCTCCGCAAATGCAGTGGGAAGCCGCCCGCTTGCCGTTTATCGGTAGCACCATCGTGAGCATACCATATTTTGTCGCAAAAAGCAACCCCGCCTCCAACCGGAAGCGGGGTTTTATTTGACAAATTCTGCTTTTTGCGTTACAATGATCTTGCCCGTATGGGCGGGAGAGACGATACGATACACGGTAGGCGGTTCGGCTGACACTTCCGAAAGGAGGTAACAGCCTATGCGTATTACATTACATATTGGGCCTTTCACGGTTACCATTATTGTAAAAAGACGCTGAAACCGCCACTCTGCCAAGTGACGGTTTCTGGATTCTTTTTCCGGATTCTTAACACTTGAGCCGAACCGCTTATCGGTATCGTCTCTCTTCTTTTATTATACGCAATCCAACCGGTTTGTCAAGAGGCTGGAAAAATCCCCGGGGCTTACGCCCCGGGGACTTTTTTAGGAGTGAACTAACTGAACTATAAAAGGTTCGGATTAGTCGTTGACTGCCAGCTTGATGTAGATCGCGGTAGCCTCGTCCTTATCGTTGAGAGCAACGTAGACCTTGTGAGCGTTCTCGTTGTCGTCATTGGTATCGTCGAAGCTGTCGAAATCATCGTACAGGTCTTCGATCTCGGAAGCGGAGCTCTTTTCGACCTTCTTGCCGTTGATCGCGAACAGGCCGCAATCATCAGTCAGAGCGTAGGTCTTGCCATCGATCTTGATGACAGTGCCGTTGAAGTACTCAGCCTCAACCGGCTCGACCAGGTAGTTGTCATCATCGTCGGTAGAAGCGGTGTAGTTCTTGGTGACCTTCGCGGTCTTGACGCCGTCGATCTCGGTGTACTGCAGCTCATAGAAGCCAGCCACGAAGGAATCGGCCTTCTTGTCGAAGTATGCCTTCATATCGGCCTCGTCGACATAGACGTTGGTCTCTTCGCCGTTGACATAAGCAGTCAGGTTGTAGTACGTGTCGCCGTCCTCAACAACTTCGATGTTGCTACGATCAGCGCCGTTGCCAACATAAGCGACAACCTTGCTGTCTGTCGTGTAGACATCCTTGGTCAGATAGACAACCTCAGCAACCAGCTCGTTCACGTGGTCGGAATCGAAGACAACCTCAGCATAGTGGGCAATCAGGGACGGAACGTTCTTGTAGCCGGTGTATGCAGAGTAAGTGCCGTCCATGTTGTGGACGAGGAACTTGGTGTTGGAAGTCAGGGTAACTTCCTTGTAATCCGTATGATCAGCATCATTGATCTCGAGATACGGCTTGCCGTTGGAAGTCTTGATGGTGTAAGCGGTGCTGTCCAGATCGCCATACGCGTTGACAACATCCTCACCGTCAGCGTTCTTAGCAACCTTCAGAGAGAAGACGCCATCCTTGTCGGTGGAAACCTTGAACAGGTGATCGTAAATCGGGTCGAAGTCCTTGTAGCCTTCACCGTTGGTGAGGTTCTTCAGGTACACAGCCAGATCATAAGCGAAGTTCTTCGCGGAGGAGTCGTTGATGGATTCCTCAATAGCCTCAATGTAATCGGTGATATCCGTGAACTTCTTGACAGTGCTGGTGGTGGTCTTCGCATCATCGACGCTAACAACGTCAGCGTTCATGACAGCAGTGCCCTTGTTCTCGAAGGTGACCCAAGCGCGGTCGATGACAGCCCAGTTGGAGGAGTCAGCAGCGTCCTTCATGCCGATCACGTTGCCGTAAGCGTCATAGAAGAAGGTGTAGGTGCCGTACTGGTTGGTCTTGGACAGATCATAGCCCATGTGGAAGTGCTGGGAATCCTTGACGTATTCGCTGTCAATGCGGGTCTCGGAAGGATCGGAGCCAGCGGAGGTGCCGAACTTGTAGCCGGAGAGACGGCCATCCTTGCCTTCGGTGACGTCGACAGTCTGGACGCACTTATAGTCGTCCGTCTCGTCGCCGTCATCATCGAGCGTACGGAAGGAGTAGGTGAACAGGACATAGTCGTCCTTCTTCAGACCGGTGGGATCATTGAAGGTCAGCTCAGTCACGCCATCATCGTTCGCATTCTCGAGGGCTGCGCAGTGACCGGTGTGGCCGGCTTCGTCCATCGTGCCGCAGTAGTCGTAGTTGTTCTCTTCGAGGGTCTGGAAGTTGTTGAAGTAAGCGTTCAGCTTGACAGCGCCGTCGCTCTTGACGTGGTTGTCGTGAGCAGTGGTCTTATTGGTGACCTTGGTGACCTTGCCGAGCCAAGTCTCGATGGAGGTGATGGTGTAGTGCTTGTTGCCATCAGCGTCCTTGCCGTTGTAGAAGACCTGGGTCAGAGTGCCCTGTGCGCCGTGCTTTGCACCGGTAGCATCCGGGCAGTTGCTGTTGCCGTGCTTCCAGTAAGCTTCGTCATCAGCGTTCTTGTAAGCGTCATCGTAGATATCGTAGTCGTCGAAATCAACGGTGTCGTCGCCATCGCAGTAGACTTTATCGATGAAGATCTTGGTCTTGGTGTCGGACTCCTTGACGCCCAGAGCGACAAGCAGTTCGCAAGCGGAGAACTTCTTGGTGAAGGTGACCTTCGGGGCCTTCATGATCTCAACAGAGACATTATCCTTGGTCCACTTGGTGTAGGGACGATAGAAAGCGTCGGTGGAGTCTTCCTTCTTGAGGTCGAAGTCTTTGTACAGCTTGTTGCCAGTCTTGACAGCGCCAGCAACGGTGAGGTACAGCTTGCCCTTGAAGACCCAAGCACCATCAGCGTTAGTAGTGGGCTTGAAGTCAGCGGACTTTGCTTCCTGTGCGTACTCAACAGTCTCAGCATTCAGAGCGTTCAGAAGGATCTGAGCAGCCTCTTCACGGGTCAGGTCCTTCTCGGGCTTCCAGCCGTCAGCCAGATCGTCGATCAGGCCGATCTTCTTAGCAAGAGCCAGAACGTTGACTGCCCAGGAAGTGCCAACAAAGCCTTCCTTCTCCTGATCGTAGCCCAGGGTGACCAGAGCCATCTTCAGGAACTGGGTGCCGGTGACGTTGGAGGTGGGAGCATAGGTGGTGGCGTTCATGCCGGCGATGATGCCTGCGCGATAGCCGTAGCCAACATAGGACTCGCCCCAACGACCCTTTTCATCGGTAAAGGGGTTGATGGAGGTGTAGTAGGTGCTGATGTCTGCATCCTTGTTGTCAAAGATGGCGATGACCTTAGCAGCCTCTTCACGAGTGATGGTTGCAGTGGGCTTGAAGTTCCCGTCGGGATAGCCCTGCATTGTTTCGATGAGATCAAGGACCTTGATCGCTTCGGTGTAATCCGCGTTGATCTTGTCGGCGTCCTTGTACTCAGTCGCCGCGCCGGCCATGGTTGCCAGACCCAGCAGGGATGCCAGAACCAGAACCAGCGCAAGAACCTTTTTGAAGTTCTTCATTGAGTTTTCCTCCTGTCTAAATTTGATTGCCGCGGGACAAAAGCCCCTTGGCCATCATCTGGCAGTATCATAATCCATCGCGCGCCAAAGGTCAAGAGCCCCACGGGAGTTGTAATGTTCTTGTAACATAACGCGGGCTTTTGTTACATAGGCTTGTAACATTGCGGAAGTCCTTCACGGACTGCGTAGGAGGATTCTGCGTTACAGGCCTTGACATTTGGAGAAAATCGGATATACTAGAAATAGCAAGGGTGCTACCGGCAAACGGGCGCGCTCCCCATCATGTTACAAAGAAGTAACCGCTGGTTTGCTGGGCCGGGCGGTTACTTCTTTTTGTTATTAGCCTGTATAAAGAGGCTGATAATGCCGACGATGAGGATACCAAGCTGAATCAAGTCAGTGTATGTAACCATAGTCGAAGCCCCCCTTTCTATGTGTCGGAGGGCAAAAGAAGCTGTGTCCCTCCGCAAAACGCGGTGGGGAGCCGCCCGCTTGCCGTTTATCGGTAGCACCATGTTCACAATAGCACAAGTTTTCCAAAATTGCAAGAAAAAGCCTCCCGAATCGGGAGGCTTTTCGCGTTTTTTGGGAGTTACTCGTTTTCGAGCGCCATCATCTTATCGATGCGGCGCTGATGGCGCGCGGCGTGGGAGAACTCGGTATCGAGCCACGTGTCGACGATCTCGAGGGCCAGCATTTCGCCGGTCACGCCCGCGCCGATGGCCATCATGTTGGTGTCGTTGTGCTCGCGGGTAAGTCTGGCGGACATCACGTCGGACAAAAGCGCGCAGCGGATGCCCTTGATCTTGTTGGCGGTGATGGAAACGCCGATGCCGGTCGTGCAGACGACGATGCCTCTGTCGCATTCGCCGGAGGCGACGGCTCTGGCCGCGGGCGCGGCAAAATCGGGGTAATCGCAGCTGGATTTATCATAGCAGCCGAAGTCCTTATAGGCAAGGCCCCTTGCCTCCAGATGCTTCATGATGGCCTGTTTGAGATCAAATGCGCCGTGGTCGCATGCAAGTGCAATCATGTATCTTCCTCCTGAGTGTTTTTCTATATCGTACCACAAAGCTTTCGAATTGCAAGAAAAATCGCAGGCCTTACGGCCTGCGATTTTTTGCGTTTCAATTAGTCGACGTAGTTGACGGTGATGCCTTCGATTTCGGGGTTGACGTTGTCGGAGTTGTTGTCGACAACGATCTCGCCGCTCATCAGCTTGGCATGGACAGCTTCGTACTGCTCCATGGTGAAGTTATTGAATCTCCAGGAGGACTCAGCGGTCGGGATACCGACATAGTCGCCTTCGGCCAGGGAGTAGGTGATGAACTTGCCGCCGTAGGTGGATTCCCACTTGCCGGCTTCCAGATCAGCGAGAATGGTCTCGGTGACGTTCTGCAGACCCTTCATAGCGGACGTGACGATGCATGCATCGATGTAGCTCTGGTCGACGTCAACGCCGACGACCTTCGCGCCATGAATGTTGGCTGCCTCGACAGCAGAAGCATAGATGCCGCCGCCGCAGGCAAAGACGATCTCGGTACCGTTGGTATACCAGCCTTCCATCTTTGCGGTGATGGAAGCGTCCGGATTGAACTGACCGGCGTAGGTGTAGTTGCACTCAACTTCCACGCCGAGCTCCTTGGCAGCGTCGCGCGCGCCCTGGAGCCAGCCGTAGCCATAACGGATAACAGCGGGGACTGCCATGCCGCCGAGGAAGCCGAGCTTGGTGTAGCCGTCCATAACAACAGCATAACCGGCCAGATAACCGGCCTGCTCTTCCGCGAAGGTCGCGCAGACAACGTTCGCAGCGGGATCGTAGTAGGTTGCGTAGTCCTCGGTCAGATCGCCGGCGCCAACGTCGACAGCGATGAAGTAGACGTCAGGATACTTTTCCTGCTCGCGGACGATAGAAGCGCCGAAGAGGTAGCCCGGCATAACAACAACGTTCGCGCCTTCCTTGATGGCCTGATCGATGGAGATGCAGCGAGCCTCGGTGGAATCCTCGGTGGGCTGATAGTAGGTGTACTCGATGCCGTTGGCTTCGCAGTAGGCCTTGACGCCCTGCCAGGTAGCCTGGTTGAAGGACTCGTCGTCGATGGTGCCGACGTCGGTCACGAGGGCGACCTTCTGGATGATCGCGCCGGTTTCTTCGGCGGGCTCTTCGGTCTTCTCTTCGGCCGCGGGCTCTTCGGTCTTGGTTTCTTCGGTGGTCTCGGTGGCAGCGGGCTCGGTGGTCGTGGTCTCAGCCGGCGTCTCGTTCTTCGAAGCGCAGGCGACCATGCCGAGAACCATAACTACCGCCAGAAGCAGAGCAAGGATCTTTTTCATGTTCGTTCCTCCAAATTGTATTTTGTTTCCGCGGAATTTCCGCTAGCCTATTATGGCACAAACACACTGGAAAATCAAGGTGAAATCGCAAGAAGTTAACGTTTCCACGGAATTATTTCGATTCGGTCGGTTACTTCATATACTCGCTCGCGCGAAAGCCGTAGGGCATGAAGTCGCGGAGCTCCGTTTCCAGATACGTCCCGTCCTGCTTCCCCATATAGATTTTAAAGTCCGGCGCGCAGAACTCTAGCATCACCTGCCGGCAAACTCCGCAGGGCGGGAAGTAATCCGACGCAACGCCGTCCTTGCCGCCCACGACGGCGATGGCCGCAAAGTCCCGCTTGCCTTCAAACACCGCCGTAAAAATCGCCGTGCGCTCGGCGCAGTTGGAAGGCCCGTAAGCCGCGTTTTCAATGTTCGCGCCGCACACGACGCTTCCGTCCTTACACAAGAGCGCTGCGCCGACCTTGTAGCCGGAGTAGGGCGCATAGGCGCGCTGCATCGCGTCCAAAGCCATCGATACCAATTTCTCAGGGGTCATCGCAAAGCCTCCTTCAAAATAAATTGCTTTTATTCCGCGATTTCCTTCGCAAAGCTCTTGCCCGGGGTCTCATAGGGCACGTTCAGAAGCTCCGCCACCGTCGCGGCAATGTCGCAGAAGCCCACGCGCGTTCCGAGGTTCACGGGCCGCACCGATTTTCCGAGCGCGATCATCGGGATATACTCTCTCGTGTGGTCGGTGTGCTTGAGATAGCCGGGGTCGCAGCCGTGGTCCGCCGTGACGATGACAAGGTCGTCTTCATGGAGTTTTCCGAGGAAGCCCGGCAACCACTGGTCAAATTCGTGCAGCGCCTGCGCGTAGCCGTCAATATTCCTGCGGTGGCCGTAGAGCATGTCAAAGTCCACAAGGTTCACGAAGCAAAGGCCCGTAAAGTCCTTGTCCGCGTAGGCCATCGTTTTTTCCAGCCCGTCGGCGTTTCCCGTCGTGTAGGTAAACTCCGTCATGCCGCGGCCGGCAAAAATATCGTGGATCTTGCCGACGGCGATCATGTCCTTTTTCGCGTCCACAATCGCGTCCAGAACCGTTTTCTTCGGCGGCTCGATCGAAAAATCGTGCCGTCTCGGCGTTCTCGTGTACGGCCATTCACCGGTAAAGGGTCTGGCGATGACCCTTCCCACGCCATGCTCGCCCATGAGAAGCTTTCTCGCAATGCGGCAGTATTCATAGAGCTGCTCGGGCGGGACAACATCCTCGTGCGCAGCAATCTGGAAGACGGAGTCCGCCGACGTATAGACGATCAGTGCGCCCGTTTCCACCTGCTCGCGGCCATAGTCGCGAATAACGTCCGTGCCGGAATAGGGGAGATTACACAGAACCTTCCGGCCGGTCAGGCGTGAAAACTCGTCGATGACTTCCTTGGGAAAGCCGTGCGGATACGTCGGCAGCGGATTTTCCGAGACGATACCCGCAATCTCCCAGTGGCCGATCGTGGTGTCCTTGCCCATCGAGCGCTCCTGCAATCTGGCAAGCGCCGCGGTCGGCTTTTCGCATTTCGGCAGATAGTCAATGCCGTCCAGATTCCCAAGACCCATGGAGACGAGGTTCTTCATGGAAAATTTCGGGGAGGTCGCACACCGGCGCAGCGTATCCGAGCCAACGTCTCCAAACTTGTCCGCGTCCGGCTCATAGCCCACGCCGCAGGAATCTAACACAATCAGAAAAATACGTTTCATGCTTTGTTCCATCCTTTCGGATCAAAAAGCGCCGTAAAACACGGCGCTTCTGATATTATTTTTCGAGCTTGACTGAGGTCTTGAGCGCAAGCTCCATCATCTGGGTGAAGCCGTTCTGACGCTCCTCGGCGGTCGTCGCCTCGTGGTGGAGAATGTGGTCGGAGACCGTGCAGATGGCAAGCGCGCGCTTCCCGGCTCTGGCTGCGTTCATGTAAAGAGCCGCCGCTTCCATCTCGACCGCGAGCACGCCCATCTTCTGCCAGCCGTGGTTCGCGTTCCAGCCCTCGGGCATATCGCCGTCATCGCCATAGAACCGGTCAGAGGACAGAATGTTGCCCACGTGATACGGAACGCCCATTTCCTTTGCCGTCTCGACGCAGGTCTCCAGCATGTGGAAGTCCGCGATCGGCGCAAATGTGCCGGCCAGGTGGTACTGGGACGCCCAGTTGGAGTCGGTGCAAGCGCCCTGTCCGATGACGATGTCGCGGAGCTTAATATGATCCTGCAGCGCGCCCGTCGAGCCGATGCGCATGATGTTCTCCACGCCGAAGACCGTGTACAGCTCCCAGGAATAAATGCCGATCGACGGCATGCCCATACCGGAGGCCATGACGGAAATTTTCACGCCGTCATACGTTCCGGTGTAGCCCTGCACGCCGCGCACGTTGTTGACGAGCACGGGGTTTTTCAGGAAGTTTTCCGCGATGAATTTTGCGCGCAGAGGGTCTCCGGGCATCAGAACTGTCTGGCCGAAGTCACCGGGCTTGGCGCTGATATGCGGGGTCGGATAATTTGCCATATTGTACTCTCCTTTTCTATACGATACGATATGTGGGAAGTTCTATACTATTATATTATAATGTATATCTTAGCCTTCCTGCTCCATCTTCTTGACAATCTTTACAACGCGGCTCGTTCCGAGTCTCGACGCGCCAAGCTCGATGAACTTCTCTGCGTCTTCCAGAGACGAAATGCCGCCCGCGGCCTTGATTCTGACGCCGGGCTTTACATGCTTTGCGAACAGCTCCACGTCGTGGAACGTTGCGCCTGCGGTCGAGAAGCCGGTGGATGTCTTGATAAAGTCCGCGCCGGAGTCGGAGACAATTTCACACATCTTGATCTTCTCCTCGTCCGTAAGAAGGCATGTTTCAATGATGACCTTCAGGAGCTTTCCGCAGCAGGCGGCCTTTACGGCCTTGATTTCTTCTAGCAGCGCGTCCCACTTCTGATCCTTGACCCAGCCGAGGTTGATGACCATGTCCACCTCGTCCGCGCCGTTTTCGACCGCGTCCGTCGCCTCAAAGCACTTTGCCTTCGTTGTATCATACCCGTTCGGAAAGCCGATGACCGTGCAGATGGGAAGCTTGTCTCCCACATACTCCTTCGCCTGCCTCACATACGACGCGGGAATGCAGACACTGGCCGTATGGTACTTCATGCCGTCGTCGCAGATTGCCTTGATTTCCGCCCACGTCGCCGTTTGGCTTAACAGCGTGTGGTCGCATTTACGTAAGATCTCTTTCACTTCCATGGAGCAGTTCCACCTTTCTATGCTGCAAAATATAGTCCTGATAGCACTTATGACACATCGCGATATAGCTGTCGTTGCCGCCGAGGAAGACCTGATCGCCCTCGGTCACGACGTACCCCTCCGGACTGATGCGGGCATTGGTCGTGGCCTTTCGTCCGCAGTCGCAGATGGTTTTGATCTCGGTAATGGAGTCGGCCAACTCGAAAAGCCGCATACTTCCGGGAAACAGCTTCGTCTGGAAATCCGTCCGCAGGCCGAAGCACAGAACGGGCAGATCCTCCCGGTCGACAAGCTCACGCAGCTGATCGATCTGCGCCGTCGTCATGAATTGGCACTCGTCGACGATAATCACATCAGCCTTTTCCCTCGCGTGATAGAGCGTGCGGATGTCCTTGTCCGCGCTGATAGCCTCGCACTCGGATGAAAGCCCGATGCGGGACTTGAGCGTAAACTGGCCATCGCGGGAATCAGCCGCGGGCTTGATAAGCCAGACCTTCATGCCGCGCTCTTCGTAGTTGTATTTTGTGATGAGGGCGGTCGCCGTCTTGCTCGAGCCCATCGCGCCGTATTTGAAGTAGAGTTTTGCCATTGTTTTTCCTCCTGCCCAAAAATGGGGGCTTACCGTATATTATACCGGATAATTTACCGATTGGGAAGGGGGTTTTTGTTTTTCTGCCAAAGGCAGGGCATTGTGTTTGGTTCTCGGCTTCTTACCGTGGCGCAAGCGCCAGAGGTTAACTGGCAGAAGCCTGCCAGACTAAATTGGCGT
>ENA-ORRL01001291-ORRL01001291.1-human-gut-metagenome-genome-assembly--contig:-NODE-1291-length-20152-cov-4.556302_pt1 | contig 20152 bp, 10 predicted proteins | sample MGYA00242175_ERZ509134 | MGnify/ENA primary metagenome ERZ509134 (study PRJEB26280, sample SAMEA2338660) | human gut metagenome | biome: human gut; feature: human-associated habitat; material: faeces... | reverse complement strand
AACTGGCCCATAGAAGCAAATGTACCTTATCCTCGTTAATTAAGCTGAATGCGGCACTTGCGGCATAGTGCCGGAAGACAGCTGAGTTCAGCCTGTATGGAGGAAGGGCAGCCCGGGAGTCCTAAAGACTCCAACCGGACAGGAAATCCGGCTATCGGAACACTTTCATGACAGGGCTTTCAGGAACGGGATCCAGCCGGATACCGGAAGCTCGTGACTTCAGTCATGAGAGACGACTTCACCATAAAAGGAGATAAAATATGGAAATCAGAACATTAACAGATGCAAATAAAGATGTGCAGGCACTTTTAACCAGAACCCTGAAAATTGCAGCAGATCAGTATTATAACACAGGCACTGCCTCCATGTCAGATTTTGAGTTTGACCGCCAGGCGGCCAGACTGAAAGAGATGGAAGAAAAAAACGGATTTGTTTATGAGGGAAGTCCAACCATTGCTGTCGGGGCGCCGGTAGCCGTAACAAAACTGAAAACTGTGCGGCACGAACAGCTTGCACAGTCACTGGATAAAGTCAAATATGCGGATCGAAAATCCTTGATTGACTGGCTTTCCGATAAACCGGGAATTCTTTCCTGGAAAATGGACGGGCTGACTGTGGTAGTCACCTATGACAACGGTAAACTGACCAGCGCTGTTACAAGAGGTAACGGAGAGGAAGGCGAGGAAGTCACGCATAACGCAAGATTCTTCAAAGGACTCCCTGAAAAGATCACAGACAAACGTCATATTGTAGTGCGCGGCGAGGCAGTCATGACGTATGCGGAATTTGAGCGCGTCAACGCAGAAAATGATGGGATTTATGAGAATGCCAGAAATCTGGCTGCCGCAACCGTCCGCATGCTTGACAGTCGTGAATCCAGAAAACGTGAAATCCAGTTCTATGCCTTTGAACTGGTGGAGCCGGATGCTTCTGTCAAGACATTGCGATATGAAGATATCCGTTTCAGCTTTCTGCGTGGCCTTGGCATCCAGACAGTAACAAGTTGCCTGACTGACCGTGAGCATATCCTTGCGGATATTGAAAAATGGCAGGAACAGTTAAAAGACAATCCATACCCAACGGATGGACTGGTTCTTGCTTATAACGATCAAGAATACGCAGCCAGCCTGGGCAATACAGAACATCATCCGCGTGGCAGCATTGCCATGAAGTGGACGGATGAAACCAAAGAAACCACATTGCGTGATATCGAGTGGTCCGTCGGGAAAACCGGCGTAATCACTCCGGTGGCAATTTTTGATCCGATTCGTCTCGGCGCGGGTTCCACGGTAACGCGAGCTTCCATGCATAACTTATCTGTCATGGAAAACATTCCGCCGGAAGAGGAAGATATGTCTTCCACGCTACAGCTTGGTTCAAAGATTCAGGTTGGCTTGGCAAACATGATCATTCCGCAAGTCTACACACAGACTCCGGGACAAGCTGAAGCCATGCATCCCATTCATGTGCCAGAAACCTGCCCGGTGTGTGGTGAAAAGACTTTACAGAAAAACCGTAACGGCGTTAAGGTGCTGTATTGTCCAAATGCTGGGTGCCCGGCAAGAACAAGAGGGATGTTAGTAAATGCGTTCAGCCGTTCAGGACTGAACATAAAAGGACTTGGACCGTCCCAGATTGAGGATCTGCAGCAGACCGACTTACTGAAACTTTATCCCGCAGAAGCGTATACATTAAAAAAACGTACCGATGGAAAGCTTCCGGCGGCGTTGGCGGCAAAAGATGGCTGGGGAGAAAAATCCTGGAAAAACCTTCTGGATGCTATTGACGCTTCCAGAAAGACGACATTACAGAGAATTCTGTTCAGTCTGGGAATTCCACTGCTCGGAAACGATCTCTCCAAAAAGTTATCTGCTTTCTGGGAAGGAGATCCGAAAAAGTTCCTGGAATATTATGAGAACCCGTCTTACGAAACCTTAGTGGAATTGGATGGCATCGGCGATGTCAAAGCACGTTCTGTTTATGACTGGTGCCGATTTACGAAATCAGACGCCGTGAAGAACCTGATGATTCACATTCTGATGGAAGAACTGGAAGTTGAGAAGCCGGCTCAGAAAGTGGATCAGTCTTTAAAGGGACTGACATTCGTGATTACCGGAAATGTCCACATCTACAAAAACCGCGACGAATTTAAAGCTTCTGTAGAAGCACGTGGCGGCAAAGTTTCAGGATCTGTTTCTTCCAAAACAACGTATCTGGTCAATAATGATCTGGAAAGCACGAGTGGGAAGAATAAAAAAGCGCATGAACTGAATATTCCGATCCTGTCGGAAGATATATTCGTTGCAAAATTCGGAAAATAACCATTCATCATAAGCTCCCTTACAGGCACAAAAGCAGTATCTCCTGTAAGGGAGGAGATACTGTGGATAGGAGAAGAAATGTTTATATTAATGTCCGTAACCAGGGATGAACTAAGCATTAGTGAGAATTTCTGTGCAACAAAACAGGAAGCGGTTGACGCTATGATTAAAGATATTCTGCTGATGACTAACTATGATTCTTTGGATGAAATCATCAAGGCGTCAGAGAACGATGAAGCCGGATTCTCGGATGACGAGGCTTGGGCAGAAACCAAACAGTTTGGAACAGGACAGTGGAAGATTGCGGAAGTTCCGGGCGTAGTTGAAAGCACCGATGGTATGCCTGCAAAAATACAGCCTTCATGCGGATCAGAAATGTCTGTGTAGACTAAATAATGTATATATCTGCAGCAGATACCCAAAATCTGATAGGACTGTCAGAAACTTGACAGCCCTATCGTTTCACTCTATACTATGTATCCATAGAATAACTGCACATAAGGAGGAAATCAAATGAGCGAACGTGCGCAAATACTATTCATGCAGACTCGGCTGATTCGATTCGCTTCTGAAAGTATCTGGACGAACAAAAGAACAATAATCCCTAATACGACAAAGAGGACTGCCAGCCAGTCCTCTTTTTTTTGACCAATTTTCTTTTATTTTCACCCATAATTCCTCCAGAAAATTAACAAGGAGGCTTTTTATGCATATCTTCAAAACACATAGTGAAAGAGTATTGAAAAAGGTAAAACCAATCGTAAAGGAGATTCTGCGTCTTGACTCTGCCATGCAGCAGATGTCCGATGAGGAACTGAAAGGGCAAACAGAAAAATTCCGACAGTGGATCCGTGACGGCAAACCGGTTGCAAAAATTCTACCGGAGGCATTCGCTGTAGTCCGCGAAGCTTCTTTCCGTACATTGGGCATGAAGCAGTACCCGGTGCAGTTACTGAGCGGCCTGATGTTATATAATGGCTGCATTTCAGAACAGAAGACTGGTGAGGGTAAAACACTGGTATGTGCGGCTCCTGCATACTTAAGTGCTCTGAGCGGAAAACCTGTACACGTTGTCACCGTAAATGATTATCTGGCAAAGCGTGATGCGAATGAGATCGGGCAGATTCATCGTTTCCTTGGTCTTACGGTTGGCTGTATCCTGGGCGAAATGTCGCAGGAGGAACGCCGGGCGGCATATGCGTGTGATATCACATACGCCACAAATCATGAGCTGGGGTTTGATTATCTCCGCGATAACATGGCTATGGACGAAAGCGAGATAGTCATGCGGGGACTTGGTTATGCCATCATTGATGAGGCCGACTCCGTACTGATCGACGAGGCCCGGACACCGCTCATTATTTCCGGACAGGGTGGAAAGTCCACAAAAATGTATGAGATCTGTGATGTGCTTGCCGGGCAGTTGGAGCGCGGAACGCAGACAGAATTTTCTGCCACAAAAATTTTTGATGCGGATGAAATGAAAGAAACCGGGGATTATGCTGTTGATGAAAAGGAAAAGAATATTGTCCTGACCGCAAACGGTATCCGCAAAGTAGAACAGTTCTTCCACATTGATGACCTGTCAGACCCCAAAAACCTGACCATTCATCACCACGTGATTCTGGCTCTGCGGGCGAAAGAGCTGATGAAACGCGATAAGGATTACATGGTGAAAGACGGTGCCGTCCAGATCGTGGACGAGTTCACGGGGCGCGTGATGCCGGACCGCCGTTATTCGGACGGACTACACCAGGCTATTGAAGCCAAGGAGGGCGTGCAGGTGATGGAGGAGAACCGAACCTACGCTACCATTACTTTTCAGAACTTTTTCAATAAATATGAGAAGAAATCCGGAATGACCGGCACCGCCATGACTGAGAAAAAAGAATTCCGCGATATTTACGGTATGGATGTGATTGCTATCCCGACAAACCGCCCGGTGATTCGTGTGGATCACGAAGATGCGGTATATAAGACCATGGATGAAAAGTACCGTGCCATTATCCACAAAATCAAAGAGGTACACGCAAAAGGACAGCCGGTCCTTGTCGGCACTACGGATATCAAAACATCCGAAACTCTGTCCGCCATGTTAAAAAAAGAAGGATTAAAACATGAAGTCCTGAATGCAAAGAACCATGAACTGGAAGCAGAGATTATTGCGCAGGCGGGCAAACATGGAGCGGTGACCCTTGCGACCAATATGGCCGGCAGAGGCACGGATATTAAGCTGGATGATGAAGCCAGGGCAGCCGGTGGTCTGTATGTCATTGGAACCCAGAGACATGAATCGCGCAGAATCGACAACCAGTTGTCCGGCCGTTCCGGCAGACAGGGGGATCCCGGGGAGTCAAAATTCTATATTTCCCTGGAAGACCGGCTTATGGGAATCTTTGCAGGTAAAAACATGATGGATCTTTTTAACAGCATGGATATCGAAAAAGATGAGGAAATTGGCAGCCCATTGCTTTCCAAAGCAATCACCAATGCGCAGAAAAAAATCGAAAGCCTGAACTTTGCTTCCAGAGAACAGTTACTGAAATATGATACGGTAAACTGCAGACAGAGGGAAGAACTGTATGAGATGCGAAATATTTTCCTGAAAAACAGCAGTGTGGAAGATGTGCTCCTGTATTATGCGGATGGTTTTATTGCGGATACCTTAAACGGCGATAATCACACAGACATGCATAAAATTTGCGATGTGCTTGGTGTCCGCCCGAATGCAGATTTCCTGGCAGATGGCCACAAAAAGAATACCAAGGATCTTGAACAGGAACTGAAGCACCTGGTTCGGGAACATTATAAGAAAGTGGAAGTAGAAGCCGGCGGAGAAGAAGCCATGCAGAGACTGGTACGCCGTACCGTGCTGCGCGCGATGAATGTGAACTGGATGCGGCATCTGGAAGCTATGGATAAACTGAAAGAAGGAATCGGTCTAATTGCGTATGCGCAGACAGATCCTCTGCTGGAATATCAGAAACGTGGAGCCGTTTTATTCGAGGAGACACAGAGGCAGATCCGCGAAGATGTACTGAGAGAGGCGTTAAACAGTCGAATGATTCGAATTGCATGTTAAATGTGTCTAAAAACATAGATTCTACTTATCCGCAGATTTACGCGATCTGTCACAGCATAATGTATATATTATAATTATAGATAGAACAGGATACCGAAAGACGCAGTAAGCTTGCCTTTCGGTATTTTCCGTATACAAAACATTCAAAAGGAGAACCCATATATGCAGAACTTACAGTACCGACCTTATCAGGAAGAATGCCTCGATGCCATTGAATCCGCCGGAGCTGGAAAACACCTGATTGCTTTGGCAACCGGTCTTGGTAAGACCGTGATATTCACCGGCATTCCAAACCGTGGACGCACACTGATCTTGTCACACCGGGATGAACTGGTACGCCAGCCGGAAAAATACTACAAAGGAAGAGGAATAAGTTTTGGCATCGAAAAGGCAGATGAGCATGCCAATGGTGAAGACATCGTTTCCGCGAGCATACAGTCCTTATCACAGGATACAAGACTGAACAGTTATGCTGCTGATACATTTGATACCGTCATTGTAGACGAGGCACACCATGCCGCCGCACCAACGTACCGAAAGGTACTGGATCATTTTTCAGGCGCAACTAGAATTCTCGGTTTTACAGCAACCCCCAAGCGAGGAGACGATATCGGTCTGTCATGCGTTTTTGACGATATTATCTTTGACAGGGATATCCGTTGGGGCATTACGCACGGATATCTTTCACGCATACGCTGCGAAGAAATCCGCGGACAATACAGCCTGGCTGGAATCACGAAAACAAACGGCGATTACAGCGCGACGCAGGTAGAAGCCGCTCTACTTGGCGATAATGAACTGGGTGTAATTCCGGTAGCGGCGAAAACATATATTGAGAAATGCCATAACGCAGGAAAGCATACAATCATTTATTGCGTGACAAAACGGATTTGCATGGTTTTGGCAGAAACTTTGAAAAAATCTTTACCAAAATCGGAGCATGATACCATACGGGTCATTCTTGGCGACACGCCTGGAGACGAACGTACAAAAGCTCTTGCGGATTTTCAGAGCGGAAGCGTACGGTGTCTGATTAACTGCATGGTTCTGACAGAAGGAACAGACTTACCAATCTGTGATGCAATCCTGAATCTGCGCCCTACCTGCAGAAATACCCTGTATCAGCAGATGGTTGGCCGCGGAACCAGATTGTATTCTGAAAAAGAATACTGTTTGGTGATCGATATCATACCGGATAATATAGAATCCTCTCCGCGCTCGCTTTGTACAGCACCGACCCTGTTTGGTCTTGACCCAAAATTATTAAGCCCCGGGGATTATAAAAAGCTGACAGAAGATGAGGATCTCCTTGAATTTTGTGACCGTATCAGTCTTCTTTGCAAGGAAGCATCGGAAAGAATTGCCATCATCAGCCAGAACGTGAATCGATTTGTAGAGGAAACAGAACATCTGTTTGCAGAAGCGAGAAATAAAGATATCTCAATTCTGGCTAGAAATCTGAATGCTCAAAATAAGAATCAGCTGGAAGGCGTAGATTTATCTGTATTCGGAGATCTGAATGTGGAAGTATTTCCAGATGAGCGAAAACGATACCGGATTCGGCCAAACTGGGACGAAGAAATCTGGATTTCGGAACCTGATGTACTTGATGATGTGATTATCCAGTTTCATCTAAACAAAAAATATGATCCATCAAAGCGGAATCTAACTGCAAAAATGAAGCTTCAAGATGCCGTACAGTTGGCTTATCTTTATTGCGTTGCGCAGCCGGATTATCTTTCCTATTCATGGAGTCAGTCGGCAAGACGCGTCTGGGGATGTGCGGATGCAACCGAAGCGCAAAAACATAAACTATTTCATACATACCTTAATCAGGACATACATGTGCCACCGAATGTAAAGATCAATAAATTGGAAGCATCCAATCTAATTGACCTGTCAATGGAATATAAGCGCAATTTAAAACTTGCTGAAGCATTCAAACAGGCAGAATCCGGAAAGAAAACAAAAAAGGCCGCTACCGCAAAAATACTGGTAGATTCATACGTGAAAGAATCAAGTGGGGAGATCACTCTTACGAAACCGGAAGTGTTTCAACGGTTCAAAAATGAAATATGCCTACATGGAGAAAACATGATTAAAACACAGGTGGAAAAGAAAAAACAGGAAGCAAAAATTTTGGAAGAAGCAAAATCAAATCATATTATGCCTGTATTGCTAACCTGTTCCATCGGAAAGGGTTTACCGGCTACGCCGCGGCAGATCGGATTTGTAAAACAGCTGCGTAATGAAACCGGTGTTTTTCTGGACAAAAAAGAAACGGAATTCGATAGACTTACCAGAAGACAGATTAGCTTAATGATTGAATTTTTACTGACGGTCAAAAAACTGCCGGAACAGATTTTGCTGCATACTACATTTCCAGATGCTTGGAAAACATGCTTACAAGCTGAAAAAACGGGAGAAGTGTCATTCAACTTCAAAAAACTGTATAAGGAGTAGCATTTGCGGATTATACCACAAGTATAATGACAACCAGAAAAAAGTATGCTATGATACTGACATAAACAACAAGGGACAAAAATCAGAAAGAAAATCCCGGAAAGGAAAAGAACTATGAGAAAGAACATGTTTGCATTGTCATATCTGTATAGCCTCAGTCATTTATCACTCGAACATAGTTACGAGGGATTATTTGAGATGTGCTCATACAGGTTTCAGACATTATGCAAAGATGGGTCTTTAGGTCCGGTCATTTAAACTGCAGCGATTTAAGTATCGTCATGCATGATAAATATCTTTTTCGCATAAACCGTTTGTCCTGATGGGCAGACGGTTTTTTAATGTGAAAAGGAGAAAACGAAATGCCTACGATCGATATGACAGCAACCGGGAAAAATATAACCAGAATGATGAAAGCCGCAGGAATGACGGTCAAAGACCTGCAGGAAATCTTCGGATTCGCAACACCGCAGGCCATTTACAAATGGAAGAATGGGACGGCCATGCCGACGATAGATAACCTGGTTATCCTGGCAGTAACCCTTGGATGTAAAATTGACGATCTGTTGATCGTTGATATGCCCGCAGAGGGCAGAAAAACAGCATAACGGGACGCGAAGCGCGCCCCGGATATATAACGGTGAGTGGCCCAGTAGCGACGGCACCTGACTGTAAATCAGGCACATGAGAAACACGGAGGCGCACATCCTCCCTCACCGATTTATGGCTCCATAGTCAAGCGGTTAAGACGGCGGCCCTTCACGCCGCAGGCACGGGTCCGATACCCGTTGGAGTCACTGTGGCCATAGTTCAACGGCAGAACGGCAGATTGTGGATCTGCTCATCGGGGTTCGATTCCCCGTGGCCACCCCACGGTCCCATAGTCGAGCGGTAAGACAACGCCACCTCACGGCGTAAACTCGGGTTCGATCCCCGATGGGATCACTGCACGATGGCGAAATGGGAAACGCGTAGGAAGCAATGGGATGTATGCAATGGCGTGCAGAAATCGTGTCCATAAAAACAATTCGTTGTTTGGACATGGTGATGCGGAGCATACCTGCAGAGTTCGATTCTCTGCTCGTGCAATAAATGCTGATGTGGCGAAATGGCAGACGCGGTTGGCTCAAACCCAGCTGGAACAATCCATACCGGTTCAAGTCCGGTCATCAGTATCTGTGGATCTGGCTCAACTGGTACAGCACTGGTCTCGAAAACCGGCAGGCGAAATGGTTCGTCGTGAGGGTTCGACTCCCTCGGTCCACGCTTTAGGCCGTCATGGTGGAACTGGTATACACACTTGCCCAAGGAGCAAGCGCGAAAGCATGTGGGTTCGAATCCCACTAACGGCATTACGGAGATTTGGCGGCAGCCTTGAAAACTGCAGACCGGGAGATCTCGGTTCCTGGGTTCAAATCCCAGATTCTCCGCTTACATAAGAAAAATGCCGCGATCGTTTTGGCAGATGTGGCGTAATTGGCAAACGCATTCGGCTTAAACCCGGATGGGGACACCCGTGTCGGTTCGAATCCGACCGTCTGCACTAAAAAATAAAAAATATTTTAAAAAGATACTTGCATTTCGAACACCAGACTCATTTTCTGGTGATAGCGGGTTCGACTCCCGTTCCCACAAATCTGCCCGTCGGTCGTCCGGCGGGCTTTTGCTTTTCTTGGCGGATAAAGGTTATACCGCCCCGGTTACCTCGGCCGTGACCCTACTCACAATCTGTTCGATCAGGTATTTCGTGATGTCGGACTGCGTGTGGGCATCATTTGCGTAACCCAGGATCTCATCCGTCAGAAAGTCCGGATTAACACTCTGCATATATGCCTGTATCATGGCTTTTCGCTCTTCGTACTCAAATGGAAGGAATTCTTCCTGGCGCTGGAAACGTCTTAATAATGCCGGATCCAGACGGTCGCGGCGGTTCGTGGCAGCGATGACTACCTGTCCGTCAACCAGACTGTCCAAAGACTGCATCAGTGCGATCGTCGTTCTTCCGAGTTCTCCGTCCACGCCATGGTCATGCCCTCTTGCGAGTCCGATGCAGTCGATTTCATCAAGCATCAATACGCATTTCTCTCCCTTGCAATAATCAAATACCTGATTCAGGTTCTTGGCCGTTTTTCCGAGGTAGGAATCGATTAGGCAGGAAAAATTAAGGTAGGCATACGGCAACCCGAGCTTAAAGGCAACGTACCGGGCAAACTCCGTCTTTCCGGTCCCGGGGACTCCGTGTAACAGCGTACTATTGGTGTATGGGATGCCATACGCCAGCATTTTGGTCGTCACATCGGCTCCCATCTTGATCTGGCTGTACAGAGCCCGCTGTTTGGCACCGAGATAGTACCTGGATTCATTAAAATCGGACACATCCTGCATCAGTATCAGTCCTTTTAAGTTTGCCGGCAGCTCAAACAGGGTTGTTGTCCCGTTTTCCAATAATTTTTTATAATATCCGGTTTTTCCTGCATTCTTTTTGGTTGTATCATTCACGCAGCAGGCGATCGCTGCCTGTTTTGCGTCCTGGATACGGTTTTCCGCCAGGGCGCGGATGCATGAAAGCATAAGATTATCCATTCCCATGTCCATTATCCTTTCTATTCTGTGATAAACAAATTATGGAAGTGGGATAGAGAAAATCAGGTGTGGTTATATAGAATAGCTTTCAAATTGCTAATATTCATTTAGCATTTTGAATTTGCTAGTAAGTTAACGTTCTTTATATGTCAAAATTTATTTCGGTCACAATGTTAGAACGAAGCATTTTTTCTTTTTCTAAAAAGTTAAGAGTCCTATAAGTAAAATATGGTACATTGTTTACTTTCGGTATAACGTCTCACCTCCCATTTCCCCATATCAGCCCAAACCACGCACTCACCCTTCGTCAACACAGTCGCAAGATCATATATCCGTAGACTCCACCCATTCCATCCGCCTGTTGACAACACCAAGTCACCATCCATCAACATTCCTCGGCCAATGCACCAATGCCAAACCAATATCAGTAGTAAAAACAAAGAATAAAAAGAGCCAAAAAAGAAAAATTATTTATTTCATATCCGCAATTTACATCCAATCCCATATCAAAAAAGATTATACAGTGGTGCATACCAACAGACAAAATATCAGAAACAAAATAAAAACCAAAAAGATATCAGCTTCGTGATAATCAGCGTACCGGAAGATATCAGCATACGTGATAACAACTGGGCTGCGGATATCAGTATACGTGATAGTCACCGGAGCAGAAGATATCAGCTTCGTGATAGCAACGAATTCCACAATACTATCACGTATGTGATAGCTTTCTCTGGATCTGTAAGAAATCAATATATCAGCTTACGTGATAACTTCCACGCAAAAACCAGCTGCGAAAGGTCCATAAAATGACGTATTTAGGTCTTCAAAAAAGCCAAAAAATGGGCCGATTTTTGGCCAAATACGTCAAAAGTTGGACCTTTCACGTCATTCATTGGACCTTTCGAGATCGGGAAAGAACCCGGAAACCCGCACAGCGTAAGGGTTTGCGCGCAATAAGCGGCTGCGCCGTAAACAGTATTTATAAACAACACGAAAAAAATTTCGTGGCGGAAAAAATTTTCCGACCGCCAAAAAGTTTAAAAAAGAAAAAGAAACTCGTAAGCAAAAACTATATCGTAGAACAAACCACAAATGGACTCCGCTGCGATAAGCTTACGGAGCCGGTTCCCCATAAGCAGAACCGACCGACCCAGCCACTGTTAAATGACCCAGTAACAGTGTCGACTCTCGGAAAGGCATCAGCATCCTCTACATACTGAACCCTTTTGGAGAATGTGGATTGTCTATGGCGAAGTTACTGGAGAAGGACAACGTAGTGGCAGAGACCACATATCCTTTTTTGAAACGCATGGACAGACCGCCACAATATCCCATCCGCAGTACAGATGCAGGTATCGGAATACAGAACCATACTGGTTATCAATAACCGAGTCGTATACGCTGCCTCCCATCATGTGGAGAGGCGGAACTGGCATTGTGTAATGCATCGGTTAACAATAACTGTATCGGCAGAAATCACATCCCTTGCGGAAAGGCTTCGTATACATCAACCGGTTGTCTTCTTTGCCAATGTATGGGTTCGGACAGAAAAGAACACTCCGTGGTTCGGAATCAGACGATCCATATGAGGAATCCCATCGTTTCCTACGATTTCTCGGCGAAGTGCTATAAATTCCCAAGCTACCTTCGGCGGGCGGCCATTGTGGAAGCGCTTGGCAAGGTTTCATCCTACCGGAGCAATCTGGCGAACTGGGAAGCAGCGGAGTCGGCAAAACGCGGGAAGCAACCGTCACTGCCGCAGGTGGGATACGTGTATCCGGCCATGTACCGTTCCGGTATGTTTGTCTGTACCGAGATGTATCGGGCAACGGTAAATGTCTTTATCCGCAATACCTGGGACTGGGTTCTGGTAGATTTCAGAAAGAGTGATGCGGATTACATTCTCCGTCGTTGTAAGAACTGCAAGGAATGTGTCCTGGCCTTGCAGAAACGCGGAAAGAAATGGTTTCTGGACTTCGTATTCCAGACATCCGCGAAGCTGCCGGATGTTCCCATCAAAGATACCAGTATCCTGGCAGTGGACTTGGGACTCAGCAGTGCGTGTACGTGCAGCATCATGACCCGGAGCGCACGGTCCTCGGAAAGAAATTTCTTTCCCTTCCGGGAGAATGCGACTCCCTGGAACATGCGGTAAACCACATCAAGCACGCACAGCGGTTATGTGCCGGCGTACTCCAGGACTGTGGAGACAGGCGAAAGGCATCAATGATGACATTGTGGTCAAGACCGCGCGGTTCATCGTGAATATGACAAGGAAGCAGCGGGGTCATGTGAGGTAAGGAAGCGGATCTTCTAAGCTATAGCCTCTGCCGGTGCCAGACAGGGAAGCAGTACAACTGCGACCTGAACGCGTCTTACAACATCGGTGCCCGGTATGATATCCGGGAACTCTTAAAGACCCTTCCGGTAACGGCGGGCAGGCGGTTGCAGCAAACGTACCGGAACTGCCCCATCGAAGTCAGTGTACCTCCTCGTTCATTAAGCTGAATGCGGTGCTTGCGGCATAATGCAGCAAAGCACTGAATCCAGCCTGTATGAAGGAAGGACCGCCGGAAGTCCTAAAGAGTCCAACCGGGCAGGAAATCCATCTGCCGGAAGCTCGTGACTTCAGTCAGGAGAGACAACTTCGCAACATCAGTCAAATTATAAAAATCCATTTTCACTACATATCTTTCCATAATTGTCATAAGAAATTTGAGAAAGGAGAGTTACACATGAAAAACAAGATGTGTTCCAGCCCGAAACGCTTCCTCGCGTTATGCTTGTCGGTCATAATAGCATTTACTAATATTCAGTGGCAGACATTTGCGGAAGGCGTCACGGATCATTATTCCAATTATCTGGATGGCTGGAAAGTTGATGTGGCGTGGAGTACGCTATCGACAGACTATGAATGGAACGCAGCCGGGGATTCGACGAGGCAGCCCAAAATTGTTGTCACGTACCGGATCGAGAATGCAGAAAAGGATTATCCGGCCGGGAGTATGCATTTTGCCATCCCGGGCATTGGAAACGCCAACCGCAATTCCACGGCAAAAGCAAGCAAGCTTGCGGCAGACCAGTCTGATTCTGAATGGAGCTATGACTGGGATCAGGGCAATGACCTGTATGCGTTCACGAACCAGTTTGACGTAAAAACAGGCCAGTCTGTATCCGGAGGTTTTGAGCTGATGTGGAATTTCAACGCAAGAAATTGCGAAAATGGGTTCGCTCAGACAAAAAGCCCGTATTTTTCTATTGACGGAGATGGCAGCATTGTGATGGAACCGTTGTCTTACAAATTCACTTCCGCAAAAGACCGGTACAGAATCTATTTGTCTAAGGAAAATCTCACAGGGGAACAGTATGAGAATGCAGATCAGAATTATGTCTGGTATGATTTCACAACCCGCTTCGATAAGGATGTTCTTTCCAGGGGCGTTTACAAGTCCACGTATTTTGTAAGCCTGGATCTTCCGGACGAAGCCAAGACTTCGGACGTTAAGGTCTTACAGGGTAAAAAAACTTTGACACTTACCAGGAATGAGGACGGAGAAACCGGTTTCTATCCGTTTAAGGAACAGTACGGAGGACCGGAAACATACCAGTATTTTTCGATTGGATTTAAAAAGACTGCCCTGGATGGAAAACAGGTAACGGTCCATGGTCATCTGGATAGAATGTATCAGGATGAATCCACTTGGACAAAATCCGCTGCTTCCAACGAAATCGTGGATGCGGAACAGACCTTTACCGTAACCAGTTATTCCTTTGTACACAAAGGCTACACTTACGGTATTGATTCCAAAAACACGTATGAAAGGTTCGATCATACAAATCCAAACAACTATGCAGACCGCCTGCCGGCGACCAATCTCTACAATGGCAAAATCATAGATTTTACCATCAGTGGAAAATCACAGCGCAAATACACCGCTTCCCAGCGTCGTCGTGCTGCCAGAAAAATGGTGGCAACTGCATCGGATGCGGATATGATGTCCCTGGAAGATATCAGTGTCGGAGATATGGAACTCTCTGACTGGGACGATTTAAACTGGAATGAAAATGGTCTGTATGAACCGGAAGAGCTGAATGGCATGACATATGGAGATTTGTATGCGGATGCAACTGCAGATCCGGAACTTCGGGATATTGATATCGAAGCCGAAGATACCACACAGCCTGAAACTTCAAATTCTTCCAAATCCGAAACAGATGAGACGCAGGAATCAGAAACTAAAAAAGGCGAAAAAGACACAACGGAAGAAACAAAAGAAAGTGCAAAAGAGACTGCCGAAGTAACCACGGAGGAAACTGTGAAAGAAACGGAAAACGTGAATTCCACGGCAAAGGAAGATTCTTCCAGTGATAAGACAGAAAGTAAAGATGAAAAAAGTAACGCCGCTGCAATGGAATCCGAGGAAGGAAAAGAAAAGATAAAAGAAACGGAAAATAAAACCGAGATGGTAGGTAAAGCAAAAAATGCAGATGAAACCACTGTGAAAACACGGCATCCGATTTCCTCCGTTTTTTCAAAGCTTTTGAAAGCAGTACCGGCTGATCTTTTCTCCCTGACCAGCTACGCAAGCAATATCGCAACACCGTCTGACACGGATGATAAAGATGCAACGGCACTTACAGTGGCATCCGAAAATGCAACAAAAACCAGCCAGATCGGTGCCGACCAGGAATACTCCTTAATCATCGGTGATGACAAACTGGCTGTTACCTTAAATGACGGCAGCATGAGAACGCTGGAACCGGATGAATACGATATTGCGTATGTACTCATCCCAAACACCTCCAAAAGTTATGGATACGAAATTTTCGGAACCAGTGGGGATCCGGACGAAACACCTCTTGACTCCTACGTCCTTATCAGTTCCGGAACCACCGGTTCCTATACAGCCAAACAGCTTCCGGCAGGTATCAAGGCCGTTTTCGTTCGCGTGAACGGAATCACCGGATCGTATGATTATAAGATCAATGTCGGTATAAGATTCCACCTCGACTGGAATGAGGAACAGGAAAAAACAGAGGAAGAACAGGTGGACCGAGAGAAGGCAGTTGTAAATTTCTCTTATCTGCGTTCCGTATACGTGGACGAAGACAATGAGGAAGAAGTAAACGACTGTGCCCAGGAAGCAGGCAGCTATGAAGGCGCATTTGGAGAAGAACTGAGTGAAAGAGATCAGAGCCTCTATGGGGAGTGTCTGATGCGGGATTACACGAACGTCTGGTTAAGAAACCCGGTCCTGACCTTAAACGCAAGCATGCTCGTTCCGGCAATGGAAGGAAACGGTAAGACCGGTTTTAAAACATCCATTACTTCAACAGGCACACTGCAGTCCGATAACCACGGGGAATTAAAGAGATTTTCCCTTTATACGGAAGTGCCGGATGGAATGACAGTAGACCTGGATGAAGAAGGGGTTGAAGTAACCGGAAGCGCTGCGGACTTAAATGGTAACGAGGTTACAAACTTCGGGGATTACATGACGGCAACGACAAGGGAAGTGAATGATAAGACAGTAGTCGTATGTGATTTCGATTTTTCAGATTCGCCGCTGGATATTTCAAAGCTCACCACGGCAGAAATGACCTTTAATGTCTACCTGGCTTACGCAGACTATACCGTTTATGGCACCCATTACAGCACAGCCGCTTACCTGATGCCGCATGATGAGGGTCTGGATAAGGTTGGCGGATATTCCATCCGGGCAGATGAATATGATCTGGATGAAGATGGCCGCACCGATAATAAAATGGCTTACGCATGTGGAAGCATCAACGTACAGGATAATGCAACGGAATGGCGCGAATTTGTTTCCAAGTATGTGAAGAGTTATTACTCAAACGGTTATGTGGATGACACGGTTACAAGACTGTATGACAGCAAAGATACAAAAGAGAATAAAGAAAAATCCGATTATTCCTATCGTCTGGATTTCGGCCTTGGTTCATCAAACGCGAAAAATATCATTTTCTTTGATAATATCGAGCAGGGCGCGAAGATTGAAGAAACGGACGGAGATGGAAACAGTAACTATAAAAACATCAGCAGTGCATGGCAGGGTACCTTCGTATCCGTTGATACTTCCGCAGTGAAAAAACTGGGCCTGGTACCGACTGTATACTATTCCGAGGATGCAAGTCAGGAATTTGATTTAACCGCGTCCGGATGGACGACAACGCAGCCGGAACAGGTAAAGAGTATTGCCATTGCGCTGGACACATCACAGATGACTGATGGTGTCATGAAAACGCAGCAGATGGCATACGTGACTGTTAACATGCAGGCACCGGCGGACCGGCCCACGATCGATAAGAAAGCGGTCAACCAGTACACGGTGCAGTATGACGCATACGGACTGACAAGCGGGTTTGAAAAAACATACACCCTGCCGTCAGCGGAAACCTATGTAAAATGCCTGGACAATGTCGGAAAGCTGATCCTTCAGAGTGTGGATGCGGACAACATTCAGAAAACAGACGAGGATGGTACCGTACATTACACCTCCCTGACTGGAGGAAAAGTCCAGATTTACGATCCGGATGGAACTGCTCTGTTTGAGAATGGTGGTAAAGAATTAAATGTCCTTGGCCGCGTTATTTTAAACAACATCCGTGGCGGAGAGTACTCCTGGGAAATGGTGCAGGCACCGGCCGGATACCAGAAACTGAGTGGCAAACACACATTCACGATTACGGATATTCCGGAAACGGTTCTGATTGAAAACCACAGAATCCCGGGAAGCATGACACTGACGCAGCGGGATGCGGACGATGAGACCCATGCCCCACTCGCGAGTGCAAAGTACCAACTTTTTAAAGCGGACGGAACGCAGATATTCCTGACAGAAGAAAATGGAATGTATGCTTACAGCGAATCCGGCACAAAGGATAGCTTCATGACCGGAAGCAATGGAACCGTCACGATATCAAATCTGCCATGGGGCAGTTATTACGCGCAGGAAACGGAAGCTGCTGCCGGGTATGAGTTGAATACCAAACAGCTTTCCTTTGAAGTTGGTAAAGCCCAGTATCATGCAGATTCCGATACGGTCAGTACCACACTGGAGGCAAAAGACACAGAACTTCCGGCATCCATTTGCCTGACAAAAACGGATGCCGAGGACGGAAAGGTATTAAAGGATGCATATTATGACGTAGCAGTGAGAAAACCTGACAGCACCTATCAGAAGTTATACGAATATTTAAAGACCAACGCTGCCGGAGAACTGACAGTGGAGGGGCTAAAGTTTGGCCATTACCGGTTTACGGAAGTAATACCTCCGGCCGGATATGCCCTGGCGGCAGACCCGGTAGAAGCAGACCTTGACGAGACAACGGCAGGCACCGTGGTAACGATCAGTCAGACCGATGACAGAAAAACCGGCTCTGCAAGGCTTAAGAAAAACTCCACGGATGGCATGCCGCTTTCCGGTGCGGAATTCGCCCTATATAAAAAGGAGGAGACCACAGACCCGGAAGAGAATGCGAATGCAGACACTCTGGTAAAGGAAAGACTTGTGACCGAGGAAGACGGAACCACAGGTGCTGTAGAGCAGCTTGCCTGGGGAACGTACTATTTCCTGGAAACCAAGGCTCCACAGGGCTATGAAATGTCTACGGAAAAACATACCTTTACGGTGGACGCTTCCAACGCCGGCTCCGTACAGACCATCCAGGTATCAAATGAAAAAATCAAAGGATCCGTAGCTTTAACCAAAATGGATGAAGCTACAAAGACCAAGAAGCTTCCTGATGCACAGTTTAACCTGTATAAGAATGACGGAAGCCTGATAAAAGAAGGCCTGACCACTGATGGAAACGGCACCATCACAGTGACGGATCTGGAGTGGGGCAGCTACTACTTCGAAGAGATGAAGGCGCCGGCCGGATACGGCATCAGCCGGGACAAGGTCCGTTTCTCGGTCAATGAGGCGAATTGCACGACCACACAGGCGCTGACCTGTTATGACCCAGCCGAACAGGTACAGATTACGATCCGGAAAGAAATCAATGAATGGTACGAACCATTTGGAAACGCAACATTCCTTTTTGAGATCACCGGAACAGACGTAAACGGAATGGCCCATACCTGGAATAAGAGCATCACACTGGTAAATGGCGCCACAACCGGCAGTACCATCCTTTCCGGGATCCCGGCCGGAACCTATGTGATCCGGGAACGGGGTACGGAACGGTATAAACTGGATAGCGTTACCGCAGGGCCCAACGTGACGGTATCCGGCGATACGGCAACTGCAGTCCTCGCATCCGCAAAGGAAGCGGAGGTGACGTTTGCTAACAGCATCTCACAATATGAGAAGTTCAGCCATACCGGCAATGCCACAAACGTGGTAAACGCAAAGACAAAGCTGACCGGACTGCAGGTAACCTATAAAGGGCCTGCCACGATCGAGTCCGAAACGGAAAACAGTTACACATTTACTGCAGACGATCTGGAAGCAGTGGCTTTTTATGATGATGGAAGCAGTAAGGCCATCGCCTTTTCTGACTTGGAGCTGGACTCGGCCACGGTGACCGGAAACAATAACTCTTCGGGTGTCGGTTATACCGTAAACGTCTCCTATACGGAAAACGGCATGACAGTATCCGGAAGCTTCAGCGTGGAAGTAAACTTACAGATCCCGCCGCAGCCGTTTACGGTCACCTATGACGCGAATGGAGGATATTTTGGCGATGATACTTCCAGTACGTTAAACCAGGTAACCTATGTGATGGGCGATAAGGCTCGTGTTACAAAGGTTGCAAAAACGGATAATGTTGGTGAAGATGGCACACAAACTTCCGGATCATACGGAAATAATGTGGCAAAAAATCAGGTTGTTACGATTCCGGGAGCGGAGAGCCTGAAAGTGACCATCACATACCGGACGGAAAGTACCAGCTACGACTGGGTATGCTTATATGAAGGCCTGGATGTAACGCCGGATCGATACAACTATAGCCAGTCCAAAAGCGGAAAACTGGGTGGAACAACAAAGACCACAAAAGAATTTACCATCCAGGGAGAAACGGTACAGATCTTTTTCCGGTCAGATGGCAGCGGTAGTAATTACTATGGATTCTATGCTGTTGTGGAAGCGGAAGTCCAGAAAACAGAGGTTGTTGCCGGCAAGGAAAAACAGCCAGACCATGTAATGAAAACATTCGCGGGATGGTATACGAATGCGGCGTGCAGCGATGGGAAGGAATTCACGTTGCAAAACTGTACGGAAAGTACGATCGTATACGCAAAGTGGAAAGACCCGACGGCAGTTTTATTGGATTCCGGTTATAATACGGGGCTTTCTAAAAAATTTGCGGATATTGCAGAGACCCCAGAGACAATCACGGCATTTCAACGCTCTGCGATCATGCCGGACGCGAATGTTACGAATGAGGCACACTGCATTTCCACAGAGAATTCAGAAGTACCGGTTTATTTATGGAAGGACGGGACAACTTTAAAATGGTGGTCTAAGGCTGTAAAGCCTGAGGCACAAAGTTTGACATATTTATACAACGGCTATTCTGATTTGACGGATATCAGTGGACTTTCCGGCTATGATACATCAAATGTCACCGATATGGGCGGCATGTTCTATGGTTGTGGTAACCTGACCAACCTGTCTGCACTTTCCGGTTGGGATACATCAAAGGCCACCAATATGTACGCCATGTTCTCGGG
>ENA-ORRL01001266-ORRL01001266.1-human-gut-metagenome-genome-assembly--contig:-NODE-1266-length-20477-cov-2.975810_pt1 | contig 20477 bp, 18 predicted proteins | sample MGYA00242175_ERZ509134 | MGnify/ENA primary metagenome ERZ509134 (study PRJEB26280, sample SAMEA2338660) | human gut metagenome | biome: human gut; feature: human-associated habitat; material: faeces... | reverse complement strand
GGCCGGTATCCCTAAATTTCCTTAGGTCACAGCCACAGAGTCCGTGCTTTGGCTGCGCCGGCACTACGTGGGAGGTGAAATTGGCGCTGTCCTTATGCGCGCAAAAAATCCCGGCCATGTGACCATGGCCGGGATTTAATTCTATGTCTTACAGCTCCACAAAGCGCATGAGCATCGCCGCGCACTGCGCGCGGGTCGCGCTGCCCTGCGGCACGAGCGTCGTATCCGTCATGCCCGTGATGATACCGTGCTCCACCGCCCAGGCCATCGCCGTCTCAGCCCAGTCGCTCACGCTGTTCGCGTCAGTGAACGCACTCAGGCTGTAGCTGCTCGCAGGCTCGCCCGCGTAGCGCCACAGCATAGTCGCAAACTGCTCGCGGGTTACGAGGCCGTTCGGGTCGCTGCCGTCCGACACGCCGTTCGCCATAGCCCACGTGCGCGCAACCGTCTGCCAGCTTTCGCCTGTCACGGTCTCGCCGTCGATGCGCGCCAGTATCGTCCACACCATCGCACGGGTCATACTGGCGTTCGGCTCGAACGTCGTAGCCGAGGTGCCGTTCATCAGGCCGTTCTCATAGACATAGCGCACCGCCTGGGCATCCTGGGCCTCCACATCGGTGAAGGGCAGGACGGACAGGGGCTCGCCGCCCACCTGATAGACCGCCACAGTGCCGGACACCTCGCAGGCGGCCAGCAGCAGTGCCTCGCCGGTGGGACTGACGGCAGCGTCCAGGAACAGCAGGCCCTCGGGGGCCACATCGCCGCCGGTAACCCACTTGTCCAGCTCCCCGTCCTCATACTCCTCGGAGCCCTCCACTGTGGAGGAGAAGTCCCGGGTGTTGATGTAGTTCACATACTGGGCAGAGGCGGGCTCGGTCACATCATAGACCATGACGCCGCCGGTGCGCTCCAGGGCCACGAAGGCATAGGTGCGGCCGTCCACCGTGCCCACGGTGACGCTCTCCGCCTCCGGCCCCTTCTTGCCGGAGCGGTCGTCCACCACGGCGTTGTCGTTGGAGCAGTTGTAGTAATCGGTCAGGTACCGGGCGGTGAGGGTCTCAAAGTCGTTGCCGCTGGTGAACACCTCGGTGACGCCGTTCTCCCCGGCCTCATAAATGGTAAAGGTGCGGCCGCCGAAGAGGTAGTCCTTACCGGTATCCAGGCCGTCAAAATCCCCGCTCTTGAAAAAGACCACCTTGCCGGTGAGGCCGGAGTTCTCCGCTGTGATGGCCCCGGTGGGGGAGGTCACGCCCTCGTCACCGAAGTCCCGCTCGTCCTCATTGAGGTAAAAGGTGCCCAGATCCTCGTTGCCCCACTCCCGGGCGTCCCCCTCGTTGGCGGTGACCAGATAGGTTTTGCCCTCTGCCTGGAAGGCGGCGATGGCATCGGGCATCCGGATGCCCATGAGGCTGCCGTAGGTCTTGGGGGCGTAAGCGTCGTCCTTTTTGTCGATGTCGACGGGGGTGACGCCGTAGTCCTCAAAGCCCGCGGAGTAGATCCCGTCAAAGGTACGGGAGGTCAGATCCAGCACCGCGATGGCGTTGTTCTCCTGGAGGGTGATATAGGCCTTGCCGCCGGAAACGGCGATGTACTCCGGCTCCAGGTCGGTGGAGGGGTTCACACCCTTCTTCAGCACCACGCCGGAGGCGGCCAGCTCGTCCCGCCGGTCGTCAAAGGCGTCGAAGCCCACCACCTCGCTGGTGAGAGCGGACACGTCCACCACGGTGACCGAGCCTCTGGGGTCGGCAACCCCGTCGCCATATCCCTCCCGGGGCTCCCCCTCGTCGGCGGTGAGGACGGTGTCGTTGTTGGCAAAAGTCACCATGTCCGGTTGCACGCCGGTCTCCACCAGTCCCTTCAGGGTGAGGGTGCCGTCGGCATTACAGGTGAACAGGGCCACCCGGCCGGCGTCGTTGTACCCCTCCGCCTGAAGGGCGGCGGCCAGGGTGGCGCTGTCCGGGGAGACGGCCACGGAGGTCATGTCCCCATAGCGGAAGGAGCTGTCCGCCGCCTCCACCAGGGCCTTCACGTCAATGTCCGTGCCGCTGAGCTGGGCGACGGAGCTCCCGGCGGCGAGATTTTTCAGAGAAATGGCCGCCAGCAGGCCGCTCTGGCCGTTGATGGCGTAGGCAAAGTCGTTGCTTTGATTGTAGGCCACGATCTCCATGACGCCGCCGTCCACGTTGAACTGGCCAGAGGTGTACCGGGCGATCTGGGTCAGATTCAGGGGGGAATTGCCGTTTTCATACCCAGCGGTCGAGTTGATGCCCGCTGCCGCCGCTGGCACCACAGTGCCCAGCTGAAGCGCCAGGGCGAGGGCCATGGCAATGGCTGCCGGCCGTCTTGCTTTTCTCATGCTGTTTCCTCCTGTGATTTTGTTTTGGACAGGGAGCCGAGTATCCTCCCAATTTAGAATAGTATAATCCCGCCGTTGTAAAATCCGAAAGTAGTAGCATGTAAATACTTTGTAACCGCCTGCGGGCCGGAACGATACCTGGCCCGCAGGCGGCGTGCTTCACATAGATTTAACGGTCTCTTTACGGAAACACCGTCGCGCGCCGTGAAAGGCCCCCTCTACTGGACACCCGGAGCAACGGATTGACCTACGCCAGCGCCCGCATGAGGGGCAACCCCTTGTGCGCCCAGCTGACCATGCTCCCGGACGAGTGCGAGCGCTCCCCCCTGGCCCTGGACGCGGCTATGCGGATGTGAGTGGAAAGGTGCCTGCGCTGGATTTCACCTGTCTTTTACCTGTTCTTGATGTAGAGAGGAGGCCGTCGTGCTAAGATAAAAGTGGGATATTTTATCTGGGACCGTGCTCCCACTGTGTTTTGATCGATTGACCGGAAAGGAAGTGTCCCTTTATGAGACGAATTGGGTGGTCCGTTCTTGGACTGATTCTGGTGTTGCTCCTGGTGGCCTGTGGTAGCGCGCAATCAGAGGGCGGTACCTCCGGCGGAGATCACGCCTTCGACTACGGCGGGGACGTGACGTTGCGCATTCTCTCCGGCTCGGAGAACCAGGAGTTGGAGGGTATCCTGGATGACTTCGCCCGGGAGCGGGGCGTGAACATCGAGATGGACTACCAGGGCTCCCTGGACATCATGCGCGCCCTCCAGGGGGAGACCATCGACTACGACGCGGTGTGGCCGGCCAGTAGCCTGTGGCTCACCGCCGGGGACACCCAGTACCGGGTGAAGCACGCTCAGTCCATCTCCATCACCCCGGTGGTCTTCGGCATCCGCCAGAGCCTGGCGGAGGAGCTGGGTTTTGTGGGCCGGGAGGTGTCGGTCAGCGACCTGCTCTCCGCCATCCAGGCGGGGGAGCTGGAGTTCTGCATGACCTCCGCCACCCAGTCCAACTCCGGGTGCAGTGCCTACATCGGCTTCCTCTACGCCCTGCTGGGCAATCCGGATGTGATCACGTCGGAGAACCTCCAGACCCCGGGCCTGGCGGAGCAGATCACCCAGCTGCTCTCCGGCGTGGATCGATCCTCCGGAAGCTCTGACTGGCTGAAGGACCTGTTCCTCACCGGTGGCTACAACGCCATGGTGAACTATGAGTGCCTCGTCATCAGCGCCAACCAGGAGCTGGAGGCGCGGGGGGAGGAGACGCTGTACGCCGTCTACCCCTACGACGGTCTGTCCATTGCCGACTCCCCTTTAGGCTATGTGGACAACGGGGACGCCGAGAAGGAACAGGCCTTTCTGGATTTACAGGAGTATCTCCTGTCCGACGAGGTGCAAAACGAGATCCAGCGCACCGGCCGCCGCACCGGTTACGAGGGGGTGTCGGCGGAGAACGCCGACGTGTTCCGCGCCGACTGGGGCGTCCAGCCGGACCGGGTGCTCTCCCCCATCCGGATGCCCTCCACCGATGTGCTCATGGAGTGTCTGGATCTGTACCAGACGCAGTTCCGCAAGCCCTCCCTCACGGTCTACTGTCTGGACTACTCCGGCAGCATGGAGGGGATCGGCCGGGAACAGATGGTGGAGGCCATGAGCCAGATCCTGATCCAGGAGAACGCGGAGCAAAATCTGCTTCAGGCTTCGGAACACGAGGTCAATATCCTCATCCCCTTTGAGGGCTACCCCCGGGGCGTCTACACCGCCGAGGGCAACGGGGAGGAGCTGGAGAACCTCTACGACCAGGTGGAGGCGGAGGTAGCCTACGGCGGCACCGACATCTATTATGCCGCCATGGAGGGCCTGCGGCAACTGGATGACTACGACCTAAGCCAGTACACCCCTGCCATCATTCTGCTGACGGACGGGGTGTCCGACGGGAGTTTTTCCGACTTCCGGGACGGCTACGAGGCCTTTGGGGCGGATGTGCCGGTGTTTTCCATCATGTTCGGTTCCGCTGATCCCACCCAGCTGGAGGAGCTGGCGGAACTGACCCACGCCCGGGTCTTCGACGGCCGGGAGGACCTGATCGGGGCCTTCCGTAGCGTGAAGGGGTACAACTGAGATGAAAAAAGGACAGTTGCGGCAACTGGCGCTGTCGCTGGGCGGGGGGATCGCGGTCTTTTTGGTTCTGGCCCTGGGCCTCCACTGGAATTTTCTGTTCAGCGCCGCGCTGGGAGTTGGAATCTATCTGGGCCTGTGGTTCCTGCTGGCCCCAAAAGCGGATCCCATCACCCTCTATTTCGCCCAGCGGCCAGACGGCGGCGAGATGCAGGCCCTGATGGAGGAGGCGGAGCGGGATCTGAAGGCCATCCGTTCGGCCGCCGGTCGCATCACGGACGTCCGGACCCATGAGGACGCCCTGGCCCTCACGGAGACGGGGGATCGCCTCTACCGGTATCTCCGGGAGCATCCGGAGAAGATTTCGTCGGCCAACCGCTTCCTCACCTACTATCTGGACACGGTGGGCCGGATCCTGGGGCAGTATGTGAACTTCCAGGACGCAGGGCTGGGGACTTCCGAGGTACGGGAGTTCCAGCGGAAGGTGCGGGCCATTTTGCCAAAACTGAAGACCGGATTCGAGGAACAGTTCAGCCAGTTGATGGCCTCGGAGCGGTTTGACGCGGAGGCGGACATGAAGGTCATGGAGGGCCTGCTGAACACGGAGGGATTCCAATGGGAAGCAAATCAAAATGGATCGGTCTGATCATTCTGCTGGCCGTCATCGGGGCGGCGGCGATCTATCTGCTACTGGGCGGCGGCCCCCAGCCGGAGCCTGCCGTTCTGCGGGGCTACGTGGGGGGCGAGAAGATCGGCCTGCTGGAGGACGAGGCGGTACAGGACATTCTGGAGCGGGACTACGGGCTCACCCTGGATTACGCCAAGGCTGGCTCCCTGGACATGGTGGCGGCGGATCACGAGGGCCGGGATTTTCTCTTTCCCTCCAGCCAGACCGCCCTGGAGTACTACCAGCAGCTCTGCGGCGCGCCGGACAAGAGCCAGATCGTGTTCAACACCCCCATCGTCCTCTACACCCACCGTCCCATCCTGAAGGCGTTCCAGAAAGAGGGACTGGTGACGGAGCGGGACGGGGTCTACTACATGGACATGGCCGGTCTGGTGGCGGAGATCGAGGCGGGCACCGCCTGGGCGGATCTGGGGTTGCCGGAGCTCTACGGCACCGTGGCGGTCAACACCACCGACCCTGTGCGCTCCAACTCCGGCAATATGTTTGCGGGGCTACTGGCCAATGTGCTGTGCGGCGGGGTGGCGGATGCGGACAGTGTGGAGGCCGTGCTACCCCGCCTGAAGGCCATTTTCGAGAAGCTGGGCTATATGGAGGCGTCCTCCTCCGACCTCTTCGACCAGTTTCTCAAGACCGGCATGGGGGCCAAGCCCATGATTGCTGGCTATGAAAATCAGCTGCTGGAGTTCGCTGTGGAGAATCCGGAGGACTGGGAGCAGCTGAAGGATGACATCGTGCTGATTTACCCCACTCCCACCGTCTGGTCCTCCCACATCTACATTGCCTTGGACGAAGCGGGGGAGGCGGGTATTGATGCCCTGCTGGACGAGGGGATTCAGCGCCTGGCTTGGGAAAACCACGGTCTCCGCACCGAGGTATCCGGGACGGACGCAGACGAAGACCACTTCGGCGTCCCCCACCTGGCCGCGGAGATCACCCAGGTGGCCGCCATGCCCAGCTACGCCGCCATGGAGAAGATCATCGCCGCGCTGTCGTGAAGGCGGCTCCCGTAGCGCCCCCGGCCGTGAGCAAATAAAAACCCCATTCCGTCCACTCAGAAGATATCTGAGTTGTACGGAATGGGGTTTTGTTGTTATTGATCTGGCCATCGTGCGAGTGTGCTGATGGGTATACCTCAAGATTTGCGGGGCTGTAAACAATGAGAGTGCTTACCTATCACTATGCTCCAAAAGTGTCCCTCAAATCTTTTGCGACGGGCTGTTCTCATACACAGAGGATGCAATCTTTCAGTTCCATAGCATTGAGAGCGAGCACCGTGCTCTTCTGATCCAGGGGCAGTTCTCCCCCGTCCACTGTGAAGATCGCGCCGCCGGCCTCCTCCAGGATGATCCGCGCCGCGTTGTGATCCCAGGGGGAGGAGCGCATGGTGACGAACAGATCCGCCCGGCCGGTAGCCACCTCACACAACTCCAGGGCCACGGAGCCGAGACACCGGACTCCCCGTACCTTCCGGGAGAGCCGGATCATCCGCTCCTGATAGGAATGGGGTTCCAGAAAAGTGTATTGCAGACCCGGCGTTGTCAGCAACAGCTCCGAAAGCTCCCGCCGGCCGGAGGTGTGGATCGGCGTCTGATCCTGCCACGCACCGCCGCCGTGCTTTCCCCAGTACAGCGTTTCCCGCTCCACATCCAGCACCAGGCCGAACAGCGGCAAGCGTCCCTCCCAGCACCCCACGGAGATGGCGTAGTTTTGGTGCTGATTGATAAAATTCGTGGTCCCGTCGATAGGGTCGATATACCAAGTCACCGCCCCGGTGCGATGCGCCTTCGGCGGATACTCCTCCCCCACGATGGAGTCCCGGGGGAAGGCTGTCAGTATTTCATTTCGTAATAACTGCTCGATTTTCCGATCCCAATGAGTGACCAGGTCTTGGTGCCCTGTCTTTTGGCAGATCTCTGCCTCTTCCAGGTGGCACCGCCGCAGAAGATCTCCGGCGTTTTGAACAACTTCCACAGCGACATTGAATCTGTCCATCCTCCACCTTCTTTCCTCTGTTTGATTTATAAAACCACATTCCTTATGGCTTGTCAAGAAGGCTTCACCAGATCACCCGCATCTCCGCGTTATGCAACTGAGGCACCGGGCTGTGGGTCTGGATGTAGCGGACGGTGAGATCCGGCATCTCCACGCCACCCAGCCAGAGGACAGGGCACTCCCGCAGGATCTCATATCCACCTGTGCCCGTGGCCCGGTAGTTGCTGGTGCACAGGCGGAAGGTTCCACCCCCCAGGGGCGAGCCGTCCAGCTTCGCCAGCCGGACCACCCGGCTACCCACGGGGCGGCGCAGGTCGAAGGTATAGGCCAGGCCGGCGTAGAAGTCGTAGTTGTAGTGCTCCACCTTAGGGAGCAGGAACTCCTCCGAAATCTGGGGCTGGCCATCAACCAGGGTGAAGTAGGAGGCGCACCGCTCCAGTGTCTGCCGCAACACCTCCTCCGTTACCTCCAGCACCACCAGGGTGTTGGCAAAGAGATAGGCCGCCGTCACCCCCCGCATGGTCACGGGAGAGGCCAGCCCCACCGGGTCGTTGCCCAAGCTGGTACAGGAGAAATCCGCCCCGGTCTCCGCCAGCTGCACCTGGTTGAACAGGGCGGCCACCCGGCTTCCGTGGAGGGCGGCGTCCAGCTTCCCCTCCGGTGGAATGGGGGGGGCCAACTCCCCGATGGGCTGGTCCAGCCAGACCTGCACCGCCCGCTCCAGAGACAGCAGACTCTGGTAGGGCTCCGCTTGGTGTTTTGACCCCACCGGCGTCAGCCTGGAGTGAAAGCGGGTGCCCCGCCCGTCCCACTGACCGGTGATGCGGAGGAATTGCCCGGCGTTGGCGGGGGGCTGGACGGCCCAGGTGCCGGACAGCTCTACCCCTTCCACTGCCATGTGCTGGTGGCCGGTGAGGAGCAGATCGAAGTCCAGCTCCCGGGCAATCCTGCAGGCCAGGTTCTCGCCGCTGTCCGAGAGCATCCGCCCCGTCTCCAGTTCCTCCTCGAAGCCGCCGTGGTAGATGCACACGCAAACATCACACTGATCCCGGAGGGCGGCGCAGGTCGCCCGGGCGGCCTGAAAGGCATCGGTGACCCGAATTTTCTCCAGGTTCTGGGGTTGCTCCCACACGTTTACGAAGTCGGTGACCACACCGGTGAGCCCCACCCGCAGGCCGTTGGCCAGGGTGTGCACCGCCCAGGGGCGGATGCGTAGCTCGCCCCCCAAGTCCTCCACATTCGTACACAGGCATACGCCGTCCATGGCCCACAGATAGTCCCGGAGGGCCTCATAGCCGAAGTTGAAGTCGTGGTTGCCCAGAGTGAAGTAGTCCAGGCCCATGGCGTTGAAGGCGGCGGCCACCGGGTGGACGGGCCACTGATCCCGGTGTTCCAAGTAATACTGGATCAGGGGCGTTCCCTGCAAGGAATCCCCGCCGTCCAGCACCAGGGTGTTTCCGTCCTTTTCCACCTGGGCGGCCAGGTTCAGCAGTCCGGAGTTCTCCGGGCAGCCCGCGGCGTAGTTCACCGGGAAGATGTGGCCGTGGGTATCCGAGGTGTAATAGATTTGAACCGTCTTTTCCATGCTTACCCCCTGGCCAGCTTGACCCGGATCTTGGTGGAGATCCACTCCACGATCAGCACCAGCACAATGAGGCCCGCCAGGATGGCGCCGGCCTCCTCCCAGCGGTAGGCGTTCATGGCGAAGATCAGGGGCGCGCCGATGCCGCCGGCCCCCACCAGGCCCAGCACGGTGGCGTCCCGCAGGTTGATGTCAAAGCGGTAGATGGCGGTGGAGGCGAAGTTGGGCATCAGCTGGGGCAGGATGCCGTAACGGATCTTCTGCCAGGTGGTGCAGCCCGCCGCGTCCAGGGACTCCAGCACCCGCACGTCCAGATCCTCGATGGACTCGATATACATTTTGCTCACCATGCCCACTGAGCAAAGGGACATGGTCAAAAGGCCCGCAAAGGCGCCGGGGCCGGTGACCCGAATGAACATGAGGCCATAGACGAATGCGGGGATCGTGCGGACCGCCATAATGATGATCCGGCCCACAAAGGCCACCGGCTTGGGTGTCAGGTTGGAGGCCGAGAGGAAGGCCAGGGGGACGGAGATGATGGCGCCCACAATGGTACCCAGAAAGGCGATGCAGATGGTTTCCAGTAGCAGATAGGGCACACCCTGGGTGGTGAAGTTGAACAGCAGGTCCGTGTCCGGGTGGAAAATACCCGCCAGGATGTTCCAGGCGATTTTGGCTCCGCTCTGAGTAGTGCCCGCCGTCTCCACGGCGGAACCACTCCAGATCAGCAGGGCCACGACCACCACAGCCACAACCAGTTCAAACACCCAGCGGCGGGGCCGCTGCTCATAGGCCGCTTCGATTCGTTTGTTCATGCCAGCCCCTCCTTATACCAGTCGCTTCCGGGCGGCCCGGCTGATGGTCTCAATGATGAACACGGTGACAAACAGGGCCAGCAAGATCATGCCCACGCTGGCGTACTCCCGCCAGCCAATCTTCTCGTTCAGGATCAGGCCCAGACCGCCAGCGCCCACATAACCCAGAATGGAGGCGTAGCGCACGTTGCCCTCGAAGCAGAACAGGCAGTTGGACAGGTAGGAGGGCAACACCTGGGGGACGATGGCGCTGATAAAGGAGCGCACCTTGGTGGCTCCCATGGCCTCCATGGCCTCGAAGGGGCCCATGTCCACCGTCTCGATCTCCTCATAGAGGATCTTTCCGATGTAGGCGAAGGTGAAGATGGCGATGGCCGTGGTGCCCGCCAAAGTGCCCAGGCCGAAGATATAGGTGGCAATCAGGGCGGACACCAGAGTGGGCAGGGTGCGGATGATGCTCAGGAGTAGCCGCATGGCCGCCACGATCACCCGGCTGTGGATGATGTTGGTGGAGGCCAGCATGGCAAAGGGTACCACCAGGATGGAACCGATGAAGGAGCCCAGCAGAGACATCTTGATAGTGTCGAACAGGGGTTGCCAGATCTGGGGCATATAGTCCCACTCTGGTGGGATCATGTCTCCCAAAATGACAAAAAATTCCTTGATCCGACTGACCAGAACCTCCATGTCAAAGCCGGTGACCTCCACCGAAAGGGCGGTCATGGCCACCAGGATCACCGCCGCCAGGGGCGCCCGGGAGCGGGGCTTAGACACCTGTTTCCCGTTGGGTAGTGTCAGCACCCTGGGCGGGAAAATCTTGTCATACACACTCATGCCGGCTCCTCCTGTTTCCCCTGGTAGATGGCGTCCAGCACCCCCTGATCTACCTGGTCAGCCGGACCGTCGTAGACGATCTCGCCAGCCCGGATACCAACCACCCGGGTGGCGTACTGGAGGGCCAACTCCACATGGTGGATGTTGATGAGTACCGTGATGTGCATGTCCCGGTTGATGCGCTGGAAGTCATCCATCACCTGCTTGGCGGTCACCGGGTCCAAGGAGGCCACCGGCTCGTCCGCCAGGATGATCTGGGGGTTCTGGGCCAGGGTGCGGGCCAGGGCCACCCGCTGTTGCTGCCCGCCGGAGAGCTGATCCGCCCGGACAAAGGCCTTGTCCAGAATCCCCATCTGATCCAGTGCCTCCAGGGCTTTCATCTTCTCTTCTTTCGTGAAGATACCAAAGGTGGCCCGCCACCAGGGCAGGTCGGGCACAAAAGCGGTGAGCACGTTTTTGATGACTGTGGTGCGGGTAATGAGATTAAAGGACTGGAAGATCATGCCGATCCGTCGGCGGAACTTCCGCAGGCTCTTCCCGTGGAGGGTCATCACGTCGGTGCCGTCCACAGTTAACTGGCCATGGGTAATATCGTGCATCCGGTTGATGGTGCGGATCAGGGTGGACTTGCCTGCGCCGGACAGGCCGATGATGGCCACGAACTCCCCCTGATCAATGGTCAGGTTGATGTGCTTCAGGGCCTCGTACCCGTTGGGATAGCGTTTTTCTACCTCTTTGAATTCAATCATCGTATCTTTCTCCATTCCAAATGAGGGAGGAAAGCCGCGGCCTCCCTCCCTCGTTTGTGGTTCATGTTTGATTGGGTTTAACCCGCGCTGTTCAGGGACTGGATCATCTCCTGGGCGGCCCGCTCGGAGTCGTAGTCAGAGGACTTGGCGGGCAGGTAGCCGTTGTGGCTGTAGATGGCGATGACCTCCTTTCCCTCCTCGGTGTTGCCGATGTTGATGAATGCCTCGGACAGGGCAGCCTTGAAGTCGTCGTCCATGATGGGAGAGGTCTTGCTGACGCTGATGGTGTCGTTGTAGATGGCGGGGGTGACGCCCACCACAGCGGTGTCGTCCCAGATGCTGTTGGTCATGCCGTACTCGCCGGTCCACTCGTCCTCATAGTCTCGGCGGGCATCGGCATAGGTGCAGACGATGTCCACCTGACCGGAGGCCAGACGGGCGAAGGCGCTACCGTAGGAGTCGGACTGCACCGCATGGGGCAGGTCGGTGATGTTCTTATCGAAGTTCTCCTGGAGCCACAGGGAGGGATAGATGTATCCGGCGGGAGAGGAGGAGTTGGCTACGCTCCAGTTGGCACTGCTCACGTCCTCCCAGGTGAGGGCCTCGCCGGCGTTGACCTTGGCGGCCAACTCCTGGCCCTTCGCGGAGGGGCCGGCGATCATCAGAGCCCGGTAGCTGGTGACCTGCTCGGTGGTGGGCTCGGTGGGGGCGTTGTCGTTCCAGTCCTTGGCGTTGTCGGAGTCGATGGACAGGCCGTCCCGAGTGGCGGTCAGCAGCACATCGCAGCCGTCGTCGTAGAGCACATAGGTGCCGCCGGGGATCAGACCCACATCGGCGGTGCCGGCGGCCAGGGCCTCGCCCACCGCCTCATAGCTGGTGCCCACGGTGATGTCCACCTCGCCCACGTCATAGCCCAGCTTGGCCAGCTCATCAGTGAGCATCTGCTTCAGGGGCTCGGTGGCGGTGATGATCTCGTCCGGCTCCCGGGAGGGGACGAAGGCGATACGCAGGGTGTCGATGGTCTTGTTTCCGGTCTCTTGAGTGTCACTGGTGTCCGGCGTGTTGCCGGAACCCTGCGGGTCCTCCGTGTTCTGACCGCCGCAACCGGCCAGCAGGCCAACGCACATCACGCCGGCCAGCAGGAGAGAAAGTGCTTTCTTCATACTGTGATCCTCCTCGATGTTTCGTTTATGTTTTGGGGTTGATTTTGGACTTATCTGTTACAGAGGGGAAACCCTCTGATAACCGTTTCGGGAAGTCAGGCGGTGTCACCGATCTTCAAGTGAGTGGGCACTGTGACGGTCACCGCCTGGGAGCGGCGCTGGCTGATCCTGCCAAAGAGCAGCTCCAGGGCGTTCTCCCACACATAGTCCGGGAACATCTCCAGGCAGGTGCCAGTGGGCCACTTGCTCTCCAAGGTCTGGATGTCCTGATAGATGATGACAGCCACATCTTTCGGCACACGGACGCCCAGTTCCCGGAAAGCCTCCAGAGCACCCTCGGCCACCTCGTCGCTACCCAGCAGAACCGCTTCCGCCAGGGTATGCTCTTCCACGGCTTTCTTTGCCAGAGCGTATCCGCTCTCCCGGCTGATCTCCCCCACATGGAAGGTGCGGGGATCATACTGGCCGCGCGCCTCCAGGATGCGCTGGATGGCCGCCAGACGGTGGGCACCGATGCGTCCGTTGGCCCCGTCGTAGATGCCGCCGATATACCCCAGGCCGGTGTAACGCTTCTGATCCAGCAGATAGGCAACCATCTGCTCCTGGCCCCGGTCGAAGTCCACCTGCACCTGGTCGAACTCGTAGTTGTGCTGATTGGAGTTCACAAAGACAATGGCAAAGGACAGAGAGCGGAGGAAGTCGATCTCCTTCTCGCTGAACACCCCCAAGGCGATAATACCATCCACCTTTTGAGGTTCACCGAAGGTCAGCCGGACAAAGGAGACCTCATACTGGTCGGTCATCATCTGCACCAGACAGGATAGGGAGGACAGACGCACGTTGGGCCGATCCGGGCGGATGATCCGCCAGTCCGCCACCCCGATGACCAGATGGGTCTTGTGTTCCGCCGCCCGCCGCTGTCGGGGCGACACATAGCCCAGGGCGTGGGCCGCCTGAAAAATCCGGGCCCGTACCTCCGGCGAGACAGAGATGTTGTCGTCCTTATTCAAAACCCGTGAGACCGCCGCAGTCGAGACCTGAGCGGCCTGGGCCACATCCTTGATTGTTGCCATGAGTCTCCTCCCTCTCAAGTTCTTCTGAGTTTATTATATTTTTCCCCTGTTCGAAGTCAATAGATTTTACTAAAATTTTACTAAATAATAAATCGTCTATAACAGATAAGCGCCCTCAAATTCTGCGGGGGAATAAAACAAAGAAAGCCTTCCACCATTTACAGAAAGCCCATGCTCCGCTATACTGAAGTCAGAAAGAGAATGGGGGGACAGCGATGGCGGGCAGAGAGAACTCAAGTACTGCATTTTCGCCGCGTCAGTGGGGCGGGACAAGATCAGCGGCATTCCGCCGTAGAAGGCGTAATTTTCAAATGCGTCCTCCTTGTCCCCGCCCACAGCGGAGTAATACTCCGCAAAGCTGAGCGGATGCACCCGAATTTCGTCGCTGCGCCCCCGGAACTCGGTGAGGATGTCTGAGGACAGCATCCGGGAGTTGCTTCTGGTCACATAGATGTCCAGATTGGACAGGGACTTCAAATCGTTGAGCGCATCGTAGAAGGTGATCTTCTTCCCGTCCGGGTTATAGGGATTCGACACTTCGTCCGACATCTGGATCTCGTCTACGAAAAGATAGAATTGCTCTCTCTGATTTTCAACGATCTCCCGGACACGATTTGCAAGCTCCAACGGATTCCGATACCGGATATCACGGGTCAGATCCAACTCAAAGGAGAGAATGTGATCTGCCGGAACGCCCTCCTCCAACAGATAAGTGCGGAACAGATTGTGGAGGAGGTAGGACTTTCCGCAGCGGCGGATGCCGGTGATGACCTTCACCTGTCCATCCCACATGAAGGATATGAGCTTGTTCAGATAGCGGTCCCGTTTGATCTCCATAGCACCACACCTCACTGAAAACTTTTCGGATTTATCGTACTACTTTTCAACGAAAATCATACAACTGCTTGCGTGCTGTGGCAAGTGATTTGTGCGGAGGTTTGCAATTTGGAACGTACATGAAGTTCCATCCCGGCGTGACCAGTTACCGGGCCATCGCCAAAGGCGCCGGGGTAACAAGGCATACGGCGGCGAAGTGGTATGAGATGATACGGGGGATGCTGGGGCGGGCGGCGTAAAAGGCGACTTAACTACCCATTTTATCAAATTCTCCAATTCATCATCAAAAGTATCATTCTGCCTTGCGGAGCACCTCCAAATATCGTATGATGGATAAGAGAAGTACCGGCAATTGCCATGGAGGTGCTGAAATTGAGTATCCAAGAGGCTCTCGTCACGATGTTTACCGACAATCCTGTCAATTGGCTCAAATGGGCGGTCGTATTCGCCATCCTGATCGGCGGCTATGCCATCGCGGTGCCGCTCTACAAAAAGGTCTCCCACGGCGCCAGCTGGGGGCGGAAACGGGACATCGCCAAGAGCAGGGACCACGTCATCAAAGCGTCTCTGGTGGATAAGCACCCCTCCGGTGAGGTATCCCGCTACAACTGGCGCGCTGTCTACCGCTACACAGTCGAAGGCGAAGAACGGCAATACACTGCCCATTTCAAGCACCCGGCAACGCCGCCCCTGTACCTGTATCTCTATTATGTCGATGATCCTGACAAGCTGTTTTCCTGCGAGGAATACCACTACGAAAACCACAAGGGGCTGCTCCTGTTTCCGGTCATTTTCTTGCCTTGGATCTTGGCTTGCATCGCCCTCGTTCTCCTGGGCGTAGACCTGTCGGGGTTTTGAAAGGCATATCAAGGCTTCCGAATGCTCAAAAGAGGTTGGTATCACAATGTGATACCAACCTCTTTTCTCAAGGTCACTTCTTACTTTTCCTCTCTCAACCCCGCCAGTTGGCCAGTGGATAGGAGCCGTTTTTCTCTCGGTATTCCTGCAGCAATTGTCGTTCCCTTTCTCCTGCGTTTTCATAGGCTTCGTAAGCAAGCAGCAAAAGTCCGCAGTCCGAAATCTGCCAGACGGCCCGTCCGCCCGCATGGATATTTCCGTTTCCCCGTCCATAGTCCATGTACTGTTTTAGCCTCTGCCGCAGGCCACGCTTTCCTTCCGCTTTTCCAATATATAGGATACTTTGGTCGGCACATCCCTCATATTTCTCCTGAAGCTTTTTCGCAGGATAGATTTTAGCCTTAGGGCGGTACTCCTGTTCCGAGAAACGGATTGCCATTCCCTCAGGCGCAAATACCCAATAGACTCCTGGCACCTCAGGGACAGAATGACAATCGTTACAACAGAGTTCTTGTAGTGTGACGGCGGGAACCGCTGTGGGACAGAGCGCTTTGAGCCGACGAAACAGGCGTAACAAGACTCCTTCCGCGATGCTTTGACTGATCAGGGAACCCTCGCAAAAATGGTCTCTGCGGAAATGCCATGCGATACAGGCCAATACACATAAATAGGGCTGCGTCTCCAGCCATCCCGGAGGGGCAATCGCGATATTCCGCTCCTCGAGGCCCCACTTTTGGATCACCTCGTGATAATTCTGGATCACCAATCCCGCCTGGTAGGTTCTGTCTACAAAATCATGTAAATCGCGAGAGAGTGTTTTCTGCCCAGGACTACGGGAATACACAGAATAACGGCGGCACCAAAGCTTCTTTTCCTCAGAAGTCTCTATTTGCTCCAGCAATTTGATCGCCCAGTCTAAAAACAAATTTTCTGTCATAGACGCATCTCCCGATATTCAATTGTCGTTCATTCCAAAAGGAATCGTGAGCAATTTCTTTTTATATAGGCTCTCTGTCCGGATGACCTCATCATCTGTCACAGTTTTGGGCAATATCTGCAAAATGGAGAACTGGAAATCGTGGTAACGTTCGGGGTAGGCGCAAATCAGTTCCTTCATCAGCTTATTATTGCCGTGCAGGGAATCCACATAGCAGGCCCACCGCCCCAGCAGTCCAGCTTTTCCATAAGCCGATCCCACATACTGTTTTCCCGTCTCCCGGTCAACGATGAGATAAATGGCGTTGACAGAGGACAGCGCTGTGTGCCACGCCTCATAAACGGTTGGATTTTCAACGATTTCCTTCAGTTCATCATATGTAAGGATCAGATTTTCAAAGCCGGAAAAGACTTTCTTTTCATCTGCCTGAATTGCCACAACAGGCTTTTCGGTCGTTCCCTTCTGATGCCACATGCGCGCAGACTTCCCCCAATCGATGATCAGTCTGCCCTCATATTCTTTCAGCAAATCGAGGGGTTCGAGATGAAAATATGCGTTCTTGCCCTGGAATTTTCTGGCCTCGATTTCCGGGACACCCTTCGGGATCATATCGGGCGTATCCGGAACAGCAGCACCTACTTTATAGCAGGAATCCAGCTTACAGAGAGTCCCCTGGTCGCTTATAAAGGTCACCCAATAATCGTACCCTTTGCTGAATCCAGATTTCTGATGACAGGTATATTCATATACCACATTTGCTTTATAACACTCTCGAAATCCACGATCTGTCAGTGCATGACGAATTAATTTAACTTTTGAGGGATCCAGCCCTACTTTTCTTAATACGTCTGAGAAATAAAAAATCGCCATTTTATATCTTCCTCCGCGTATAAACTATCAGAGTCAAACTTGTCGCCCAGGGTGATATCGCCATGAAATTCCAATTTTTGAAGGAAACTCTTTCACTTCTGGCGTTGGGCAATAAAATCCGAGATAGCCTCCACCGTCTGGGCCTGTTGTTCCTCCGCCGAGATCGTGGCGGGCATATCTTCCTTCTGCGGCCCGTAATTGCCGAACTGGGCGTGATTGCCGCCCTCAATTTCCACCACGTTCTCCGTGTAGTCGATCTTGTCCTCCACACTCTGGTTCAGGGAGCCGTAGACGGTAATGGTATCGGCAGGCGGATAGTCGCCATAGAGGTAGGCTCCCAGCAAAATCAAACCGTCCACCTCGTCCGGGTGCTCCGAAGCGAACTGGGAGGCCATGGCCCCGCCCATGGAGTGACCGGCAATGTACCAGTGCTGGATATCCGGGAACTGGGCCATTACGTCTTCCGCTGCGTTCACGTCGAAGATAGCTAAGTGGAAGGGCATCTCCACCAGAATGCAGGTGAGGCCGGTCTGCCGGAGCTGGTCCAGCAGGGGCAGATAGGCGGCGGCCTCCACCTTGGCCCCGGGGTAGAAGATGATCGCGGTGTCCGTGGGATAGGATGGGGAGAGGATGGTCAGATCATCCCGAACCTCCGGAGGATCTCCGCTGGCCAGTACCTCCAGGGCCACATCCTCCGCCCGGTAGTAGTCGGACACATACCAGAAAAAGCCGCCCGCCAGCAGAACCAGGACCGCCAGCAAAATACTGACGGCTATCTTCCACTTTTTGCGGCAGGATTTTGCCTCTGCCGTCATTGCACACCCTCCTCCCACTGCCGGATCACTGCCGCAACGGTCTCCGCTGCAATATGGGAGCCCAACTCACTGGGGTGGACGCCGTCGGCGGCATAGAGGTCCTGAGGAACGGACCATTCATAAAACCGCCGGCCCACATCGGCGATCAGGGCGTTATTTTCCCGTGCCGCTTTGTGGTAGGCCTCGGACAGCTTCTGGGCCATTTCGTCGTAGTCCCAGCCCTTGTCCGTCAGCTTGGCTCCGCCCTTCTGGTAGGCCCATGTAGCAAACAAAATGGGGACCGCTCCGTTTGCCCGGATCTGCCGGCAAAGCTGCTCTACACTGGAAAAGAAGCTCTTGGGGGCGGTGATGGGGCCGTGGCTCATCTCCTGGAGCACCACATAGTCCCACTTCTCGTTTTGGAGCACCGCCTGGGTCCGGCCGCCCAGCTTGGTGTTGGGGTTCAGCTGTTCCGACAGCCGCGCCCCGCCCCGGGTGTGGTGGACCACCTCCGCCCCGGTCAGTTCGGCGAGCATCTGAGGCATATTATTGGTGAAGATAAAGCTGTTGCCCAGCATGAGAATGCGCATGGCACTGCTCCTTACTCGTTTATTTCACTGTTTTCCACTGCCATTATACACGGCCTCACCGAGAGGGACAAGGCCGGGAAAGTGCAGCCAAGCCTATCAGATTTTGCGACGCAAGATTCAAAGATAAGATTGCGGCCGCGTGAACTGATCGTGAATAGGTGGTCATGCCCCCATATTTCAAAAATTGTGCAGTTTGTCTTTGCCTCTTTTCAGAACGAATCGTGGCGGAGACGGACAAGAAACTATATTTACAACGAAAATCCAAAACAAATCCGCGAAAGTGAGTTGACCACATTTGAGGCCTTATTTATGCAGAACGCCAAACAAATTATTGTCGAAAAAGTTACAAAAACCGCCTCAAAACATCAGTTTTGAGGCGGTTTTTGCAAAGGACGGTTAAAATCGATATTTTTGTTTTTGGTGTAAAAGGGTCCACAGCTTATAAAACAGGACCAAGCTACTGGATGCCAGTTTCCTGTGCAGGGTTGATATTTAGTTCAGGCAAATCTTTCAGGCATCATACTTTATCGCTCTCAATTAAATATGAGACTACATCAACATATTGTTTCAAAAGAGACCTTCGAAATATGCGCTTTCCAGCCCGATGATATGGCTGATCGGTATGTTTGATCCGTCTTTCAAAAGCAGCATACACGCGGATTCATCAAACCTTTTCAGCCGTCCAGTAGTCGTAATATATTGGCCGCCATCCTTTTTCTCATCCGGCTGGAACCATGTCACCATGATCTCCGGGTGTTCATTGATATGCTCCAATAGGATGCGCTGCTTTTGATCGAGCACAGCCTTATCATCATCGCTCAACTCGATTTGCTGGTCCGTCAGCCGTGCTGTTTCGGCAAGTGCAGCACTATGGCCGGAGAGAGCGGCAAAGGGTGAAAATTGTGCCGCACGGTTTGAGAGGGACATCCTCGGATGTCTGGCCGAAGTGGGATGCGGCAGCTGGATGATATCATCGTATGGTCCGCTCATGCCTGGTGCCCTCCAATCGTCTGGTTTCGCTCTCTGGCGGTTGCCCCATCCTCCAGGTTCATACCTTTGAGGATGGCATTCTTTCCGAACTTCTTTTTAATCCTAAGCATGGTCTTCTGAATCTTCCGCTCCCGAGCGTGCTCAGCCTCATACTCCGCCTGTTGCTCCTCCCTCGCCACATAGTCGGTGAAAAGATCCAGCTGCTCGGTCTCGTCCTGCTTGGGCGCTTCATCTTCACGAAGCAGGCGATTGGCACTGATGCTGAGACGGCGGATCAGCAGAGTCCTATCCACGATTCGGTCATAGAGAGTAGTGACGGCTTCCAGCAGGTCGTTTGCCGAAGAGGTATAGGAGAAGTTCTCCGTCCCCACTGCATGCTTGGGGATCTTTCGTCCGTAGCGATCCGTGGTGACCGCTCCGGTATAAGCCGCGGTGCCCTGTGTGAATACCAGATTTTCAATATCATAGCCTACGGTCAGCACCAGCTGATTGGTGACCAGCCCCTTGTCCACCAGATCCAACGCCAGTGCATCCGCCATCTCCCGGACAACCAGTCGCGCCTTGTCAAAGGAATAGGGGCACTGGAGTACCTGACCGGAAACAATGCTCTTATTTTCGGGCTTATATGCCTTTACATCCGCTATGGTACAGGGTTCCCAGCCCCAGGCATGATCAATGAGCAGCTCTGCGTTGACTCCAAAGAGCCGATAGAGCATCTCCTCATTGTGATAGTCTATCGGTTTCCCGATGGAGCAACGGGCAATATCACCCATGGTGTATAGGCCATGGGCTTCCAGCTTGGTGGCATAGCCTCTGCCAATCCTCCAAAAATCCGTAAGCGGACGATGGGTCCAGAGCAGTTGCCGATATGTCATCTCGTTAAGTTTGGCGATCCGTACCCCATCCTTGTCTGGATGGACATGCTTTGCCACAATATCCATGGCGATTTTAGCCAAATAGAGGTTGGGACCCATTCCAGCGGCAGCAGTGATCCCGGTGGTTTTTAAGATATCCAGAATAATTGTTCGTGCTAAATCCCTGGCAGTCATCTTGTAGGTATCCAAATAGTTGGTGACATCCATGAACACCTCATCGATGGAATAGGGGAAAATGTCCTCCGGGGCCACATACTTCAGATAGACGCTGTAGATTTTTGTGCTCCAGTCAATGTAGTGGGCCATCCGGGGCGGGGCCACGATGTAGTCCAGGGCCAGAGCGGGGTCGCTCCGTACCTCCGGA
>ENA-ORRL01001262-ORRL01001262.1-human-gut-metagenome-genome-assembly--contig:-NODE-1262-length-20504-cov-9.569514_pt1 | contig 20504 bp, 18 predicted proteins | sample MGYA00242175_ERZ509134 | MGnify/ENA primary metagenome ERZ509134 (study PRJEB26280, sample SAMEA2338660) | human gut metagenome | biome: human gut; feature: human-associated habitat; material: faeces... | reverse complement strand
TCGGCTGCCAGTTCCACCCGGAAAAGTCCGGGGCGGTTGGGCTGAAAATTATTGAGGAGTTTTTGAAATGACCGAGCGGTAGGGGCCGGACATGTCCGGCCCGGGGCTTTGCCATAAAAGCCGACTTGCCGTACAGTTGCGGGCCGGGCATGCCCGGCCCCTACATAGCAATTATTTACAACGCCCTGTGCGATTCCGCACAGGGCGTTGCTTTTTCCCCCGCAATAGGCTATAATGTACCTTGTATAAATGTGCAAAGGGGAATTGCTATGTCCTGTGACTTGCTCGTCGGCTCCACCGGGTTTGTGGGGGGCAACCTGCTGGCCAAACATACCTTCGCCGCGGAATGCCACAGCAGTGACATAACCGCGCAGTACGGCACCCGCCCGGACCTCTGTGTCTACGCGGGCGTGCCGGCGGCCATGTTCCTGGCCAACGCCGACCCGGAGGCCGACCTTGCCGTCATGCGCGCCGCGCGGGAGAATATCCGCCAAATCGCGCCCAAAAGACTTGTCCTGATTTCCAGCATTGCCGTGCTGGCAGACAGCCGCGGCGTCTATGAGGACAGCCCCGCGCAGGACACCGAAGGTCTGCCCGCCTACGGCAAAAACCGTCTACAATTGGAGCGCTGGGTGCGCGAGGACTTCCCCGACGCGCTCATTGTGCGCCTGCCCGCACTGTACGGAGTCGGCATCAGGAAAAACTTCCTCTTTGACCTGCATACCATCACCCCGGCCATGCTCAGGCCGGAAAAATACAGCGAGCTGGCGGCAAAATCACCGCTTGTCAAATCAGCCTACACGCTGGCGGACAACGGCTTTTACAAGCTGAACGGCACCGCCGACCCGGCAGCGCTGCGCGCCTTTTTTGCAGCCAACGACTTCAACGCCCTGGCTTTCACCGATGCCCGCAGCCGCTACCAGTTCTATAATTTAGGCCGTCTCTGGTCGGATATGGAGGCTGCCCGCGCCGCTGATGTAAAGCTGCTGCACCTCTGCACGCCGCCGGTCTCTGCCGCCGAGGTCTACACCGCCGTGACCGGCAAAGCGGACTGGCACAATGAACTGCCCAAGCCCCCGTTTGACTACGACCTGCGCAGCCGCCACGCGGCGCTTTTGGGCGGCAGCGGCGATTACCTTTGCACAAAACAGCAAGAATTGGATGATATTACGCGCTTTATGCGCAGTTGGAGGGACTGACCCATGCCGAGCTATCAGCTTGCCATCTCGAACATTGCATGGCAGAAGGACGATGACGAAACCGTATACGCGGCCATGCAGCAGGCGGGCTTCACCGGCCTGGAGCTGGCCCCGACCCGCATTTTCTCCGAAGCACCGTATGAAAATCTGACGAGTGCGCTGCTGTTCGGCGGCTACCTCAAAAACCGCTGGGGCTTCTCGGTGCCCAGTCTGCAAAGCATCTGGTACGGCCAGAAGGGCAATATCTTTGACCCTGCCGACACCGAGCACCTGCTGGACTACACGGCGCAGGCGTTCCAGTTTGCCCACAGCCTGAACTGCCCGTCGCTGGTGTTTGGCTGCCCGAAGAACCGTATGCGCCCGCTTGGGGCCAACGATGCCGCCGCCGAGGCGTTCTTCATGCAGGCGGGCAACCTGGCCGCGCGGTACGGCGTGCATCTGGCGCTGGAGGCCAACCCGCCGATGTACACGAACTACCTGAACGGCACCGCCGACGCCTTTGCGCTCGTCAAGCGGCTGGACAACCCCGGGCTGTCGGTCAATCTGGACCTGTCCACCGTGCTGGCGCAGGGAGAGCACTTGCAGAGCTTCATTGATGATATGCAGTATGTCAGCCATGTCCACATCAGTGAGCCGGGTCTGGTCCCGATTGAGCGCCGCCCCGAGCACAAGGAGCTGGCGCTGCTGCTGGGGGCTGTCGGCTACCGCGGCTTCGTCTCCGTCGAGATGGCCCACACCGACGTGGATACGATCCGCCGCACGATGGACTATATCGCGGAGGTGTTCGCATGATCGAGTATGAGCGCACAAACTTGAACGGCGTGCCCGACTACACGGCTGTGGAGTTTGAGGGCCGCCGCCATGACTACTGCCTGCTGATCCCCGTCATCAACGAGGGCGCGCGCATCCTGACCGAGCTGGGCCGCGCCCAGAAGGCGGGCATCGACCAGCTCTGCGACATCGTCATCTGCGACGGCGGCTCCACCGACGGCAGCATGAAACGGGAGACGCTGGCGCTCTACCACGTCAACACGCTGCTGACGAAAACCGGCCCCGGCAGGCAGGGCGCCCAGCTGCGCATGGGCATGTATTTTGCGCTGGACCGCAATTATAAAGGCATCCTGACCATCGACGGCAACAACAAGGACTCCATCGAGGATGTGCCCGAGTTTATCGCAAAACTGCAGGAGGGCTATGACCTCGTGCAGGGCAGCCGGTTTATCCGCGGCGGCCACGCCATCAACACGCCGCCGGTGCGCTATGCCGCCGTGCGGCTCATCCACGCGCCGCTTGTCAGCCTGGGGGCGCACCAGTGGTTCACCGATACGACCAACGCCTACCGCGCCTACAGCCGCGAGTACCTGACCCACCCGGATGTCCGCCCGCTGCGCGATGTCTTTGGCGGGTATGAGCTGCTGGCGTATTTAAGCATCCGCGCGACGCAGCTGGGTTTGAAGGCCTGCGAGGTCCCCGTGACCCGCGCCTACCCTGCCACCGGCAAGACGCCGACGAAGATCAGCGGCTTCAAGGGCAACAGCGACCTGATGAAGGTCCTGCTGAATGCGCTGGCCGGGAAGTATAATCCGTAAGTTATATTTTGCAAAGATGTGGGGGCGAGCGGTGCTCGCCCGCGGCACTTGGCGGCAGCCGCGAAGTGCCCGGGTCGATGACGAGCATCGACCCCTACAATGCCGGGGCAGATCCCATATCCACCCGGCAATCGTCCGAAGGAATGTAAAAAGGGGAAACGCTCTATGACCTACGATAAAATCATCCTCGGCGCGGGGCTGTACGGCCTGTACGCGGCGCAGAAATGCGGCGCGGCAGGGCAGCGCGTCCTTGTGCTGGAGCGCGACCCCGCGCCCTTCATGCGCGCGACCTACATCAACCAGGCCCGTGTCCACATGGGCTACCACTACCCGCGCAGCTACTCCACGGCCATCAAGTCTGCCCACTATTTTGAGCGGTTCTGCAATGATTACGGCTTCTGCCTGCACACTGAGTTTGACCAGGTCTACGCCACCAGTGCGCACTTCTCCTGGACGAACGCGGCGGAATTCCGCCGGTTCTGCGCGGCGGCAGGCATCCGCTGCGACGACGTTGCGCCCGAGCGCTACTTCAACCCGGGTCTCTGCGACGGCGCGTTCCTGACCACCGAGTACACCTACGATGCGCAGATACTTAAGCGCTGGTTTCTGGAGCGGCTCGCCGCACTGCCCAACGTCGAGGTACTGTACAGCCACAAGCCGACGGCCATCGAGAAGGTCGGCAGCGCGTGGCGCGTGCAGGCGGGGGACATCACCGCCGAAGCGCCCTATCTGCTCAACGCGACCTATGCGGGCGTCAACGACGTACACGCCATGCTCGGCCTGCCGCCGTTCGGCATTAAGTACGAAAAGTGCGAGATTATTTTGTGTACTGTGGACAAAAGCCTGAAAAACACCGGCATCACGGTCATGGACGGGCCGTTTTTCAGCCTGATGCCCTTTGGCCGGACCGGCCTGCACAGCCTGACGAGCGTGACCTTCACCCCGCATGAGACGAGCTATGACAGCGTTGCGACCTTCCCGTGCCAGCAGGAATGCGGCGGCGTGTGCAAGCCGGGCAGCCTGTACAACTGCAATGAGTGCCCGGCCAAGCCGCAAAGCGCCTGGCCCTACATGAGCCAGCTGGCCCGCAAGTATTTAAAGGAAGAATACGGCTTTGCCTACCACAGCAGCCTGTTCAGCATGAAGCCCATCTTAAAGGCCAGCGAGATCGACGACTCGCGCCCGACGGTGGTCCGCGTGATGAACGACGAGCCGAAGCTCGTCAGCGTGCTGTCCGGCAAGATCAACACGGTATACGACCTGGACGAGGTATTGGATGTATGATGCTTAAAGACAACAATTTTATTTCGGCAGTCGTTTACCTGCACAACGACGGCGCGCGCGCCGTGGAGTTCTGCCGCACGGTGGCCGCAGAGCTGGACGCCAACTTTAAACAATATGAGCTGGTCGTCGTGGACGACGCCTGCACCGACGACACGGTCAAACAGCTGCGCGCCTGGGGCGGGGAGCAGGACGCCCCGCTGACGATTTTGCACATGAGCATCTACCACGGGCTCGAGGACGCCATGAACGCCGGCCTCGATGCCGCCATCGGCGACTATGTCTATGAGTTCGACTCCACCGAGCTCTGCTACGCGCCGACGCTTATTATGCAGGCATACAGGGCGGCGCTGGACGGCAACGATATTGTGTCGGTCTGCCCGCGCACCGTGCGCGGCGGCAGCAGCCTGTTTTATAAGGTGTTCAACGCCCACTCCCAGAGCGCCTACCGTCTGCGCACCGATGCGTTCCGTCTGGTGACGCGCCGCGCCATCAACCGCGTCCATGCGTCCAGCACGCACCTGCCCTACCGCAAGGCGGCCTACGCGGCCAGCGGCTTACGGATGGTCGACCTGGAATTTGACGGCCAGCTGACCGTTAAGCAGAAGGGCCGGTTCAATCTGGCGCTGGACAGCCTGACGCTCTACACGAACTTCGGCTTCAAGGCCAGCGTGACCGTCACGCTCTGCATGATGGCGCTGGCGTTGGCCGAGCTGATCTATACCCTCGTCATCTTCGCCACCGGCCACCCGGTAGAGGGCTGGACGACGACGATGTTCGTCATCACCGTCGGGTTTGCGGGGCTGTTCGCCGTGCTGACCATCGTCGTCAAGTATCTGTCGCTGCTCTTAAATCTGACGTTCAGGCAGCAGAAATATCTTGTGGAAAGCATTGAGAAGCTGCAAAAATAACGCATGAGGAAGTTACCGATGAAGCATTTTCGCCCGCGGCTGTCCCGCCGCGCTTTCTGGGTGCTCTGCGCCCTGCTGGTCTGCCTGCGTCTGGCGCTGACGGGCTTTCAGCAGGCGTACATCTGGGTGGGCGGTGCGCCGCTGGACGACGAGCTGATGTTCCGCGCGGCCAACCATATCACAGTCGGGCAGTGGCTGGGCGCGTATGATTATCTGACGCTGTCCAAGGCCATGTTCTTCCCGGTGTGGCTGGCACTGCTGCACGCGCTGCACCTGCCGTATCTTATCAGCGGCGCGGCGCTCTGGTGTGGGGCGACGCTGCTGGCGGCGTTTGCCTTTTCGACGCTGTGGCGCAAAAAAGACCCCGCACAGGGCCGTGTGCTGACGCTTGGTCTGTTTGCGGCGCTGGCGTTTCTGCCGTCGAGCTGGGCGGCCTACACGCTGCGCGTCTACCGGGACAACATCTTTCCGGCGCTGTGTCTGTACTTCTTTGCGGGCATGGCGGGCATGGCGCTGCGCGCGGTGTTCACGCCGGAAAGGCCGCTCTGGCCGTGGCTGGCCGCGGCGGGCGCGGGTCTGGCCTGCGGCTATCTGGACCGCGAGGACGCCGGGCTGTTCCTGCTGCCGTTCGCCGCGGCGGCCACTGTCATTGTGGCCGTGGTGCTGGCGGGCAAGCGCCGCTGGAAGGCTCTGGCCGCGCAGGTCATCCCGTATGTCATGCTCGGCGTCGGCGTGCTGACCTTCTGCACCCTCAATTACACACACTACGGCGTGTTTGCGCTGTCCGACTTTTCGGAAGGCTCCTTTGCCGCGGCCATGGGCGCGATGATGCGCGTGGACACCGACAGCACCGCGCCCTACCTCTCCGTGCCCGCCGACGCCCGCAAGAAAATTTACGACGCTGTGCCGGAATTGAAGCCGCTGGCCTACTGGCTGGAGGAGGACGCCCAGCTGCAGAATGATTTCCGCGACCCAAATCTCGACGACTACCGCGCGGGCAGCTTCTATTGGGCCATCCGCCGCGCTGCGCAGTTTGAGGGCATCTACGCAGACGCTAAGACCGCCGATGCCTACTGGCAGACCGTGGCCGATAAGATCAACGCCGCCTGCGACGCGGGCACACTGCCCAGCCGCACCGGCAGGCGCGTGGCGACGAGCCAGCCGATCTCGACGGCTTACGTCCCTTCGACGCTGGCCGAGACCTGGAACGGCTTTTGGCATGTGCTGGGCCTGCGGGACTGTGCGCCCTATGAGACGCTGCGGTCCATCGGCACCGAGGACGACTTTGCCGCCTGGTCCGGCTACCTGCACTGCGGCTTCAACAGCGCCGCCAACGCGGGGGAGGACACGCCCTACTACAGCCCGTACCAAAAGGCGGTTTTTGCCGTCATGCAGGGCTGGACGCGGGTCTGCAGTATTTTGCTTACGGTGGGCGTGCTCTGCGCCGTGCTGTGCCAGCTGGCAGAACTTTTGCCGCAGCGGCGTCAAAAATGCACGGCACAGACCGTTGTACCGTGGCTGCTGCTGTTCGGCATCTTCGGCATTGCGCTGCTGCGCTGTGCCATGATCGCCTTTGTCGAGGTGTCCAGCTTCGGCATCGGCACCAGCACGATGTACCTGGCAACGGTGCATCCGCTGCTGGTCCTGTACGCATTTGCCGGGCTGCTTTTGTACGGCAGACCGAGAAAAACTGACAAACGAAGGGAGAACGCATGACAGATCTACTGGTCATCGGCGGCGGCGCGGCGGGCCTGATGGCAGCCGGGGCCACCTGTGCCCGCGGGCTGACCGTGACCGTGCTGGAGCACAACCCCAAGGGACCGGGCCAAAAGCTGCTCATCACCGGAAAGGGACGCTGCAACGTCACAAGCGACAGCGACGTGCGGGAGTTTCTGCCCTATGTGCGGCATAACGGGCGGTTTTTGTATTCGAGCCTTTACGCTTTCCCGCCGTCGGCGGCCATGGAGCTGTTCGAGTCGCTCGGCGTGCCGCTCAAAACCGAGCGTGGGCGGCGGGTATTTCCCCGGAGTGACCGCGCCGCCGACGTGCTGGCCGCGCTGCGCGATTATGCACGCGATGCGGAATTTGTGCGCGGCAGCGCAAAAAAGCTGGTCATCGAGGACGGCGTCTGCAAGGGTGCTGTGACGGACCGCGGCGAGACGCTGCGGGCAGAAAACACGCTGATCGCCACGGGCGGCATCAGTTATCCGGCCACCGGCAGCGATGGCAGCGGCTACGCCCGGGCACACGATCATGCCGCCGCAGCCCAGCCTGTGCAGTCTGGTCAGCCCCGACCCGGCCTGCCGCCGCATGATGGGCCTGGCCCTGCGCAACGTCACGCTGACGCTGCTCTGCGACGGCAAGCCGCTTTTTACCGAGCAGGGCGAGGCGCTGTTCACCCACTTCGGCCTGTCCGGGCCGCTCGTCCTGTCGGCCAGCACCTACATTGAGGATATAACGAAGCACCGCTATATCTGTGAGTTTGACTTAAAGCCCGCGCTGGATGAAAAAACGCTCTATGACCGCCTGACCCGCGACTTTGCGGAGCAGGGCAGCCACAGTGCGCAGGGGGCGCTGGCAAAGCTGCTGCCCAACTCGATGCGCCCCGTCGCCGTCGAAAAGTGGGGCATCGACCCCGCCACGAAGGCCGCGCAGATCACGCGGGAGCAGAAGCAGGCACTCGTTGACCTGTGCAAGCACTGGCAGGTGCCGGTCAGCGCACTGGGCGATAGGGAGCACGCCGTCATCACCGCCGGCGGCGTCGATGTCCGTGAGGTAGACCCCAAGACGATGGCCAGCAAGCTGTGCGCGAGTCTGTACTTTGCCGGGGAGGTCCTTGACGTGGACGCCCGCACCGGCGGGTATAACCTGCAAATCGCCTGGTCAACCGCCGTGGCGGCAGCCAAGGCGCTGTAACCCCAGCCTTCCCCCAAGAGGGAAGGTGGCCCCGCAGGGGCGGATGAGGGCAGACCTTACGGCGCAACCGCACGGGAAGGAGAAACCACCCGGTAGGGGCCGGGCGTGCCCGGCCTGCGGCTCTGCGGCGGTAACCCTCTAACGGGCAGCCCCCGCAAGCTCTCCCCTCATCAGCCGCCTGCGGGCGGCAGCTTCTCCCCCAAGGGGAGAAGCCAAAGACGATTCTATTTAAAGGGATGATAACTATGATTTCCATCGCAATCGACGGCCCGTCCGGGGCCGGTAAATCCAGTCTCGCCAAGGCGCTCGCCAAAGACCTCGGCTATGTCTACGTTGACACCGGCGCCATGTACCGTTCCATCGGCCTGTACGCCGTCCGTGCGGGCGTTGACCCGCATGACGCCGACGCTGTCGCCGCACTGCTGCCGCAGGTCAAGCTCGGCATCCGCCTGATCGACGGTGCGCAGCACATTTATTTAAACGGCGAGGACGTCAGCACGGCCATCCGTGCCGAGGAGATCGGCATGGCCGCGTCCGCCGTGGCCGCACACCCCGCGGTGCGCAGCTTCCTGCTGGACACCCAGCGCGGCCTGGCCGAAAGCCAGAACATCCTGATGGATGGCCGCGACATTGGCACCGTTGTGCTGCCCAACGCCACGGTCAAGATCTTCCTGACCGCCAGCGCCGAGGCCCGCGCCCAACGCCGCGCCAAGGAGCTGGCCGAGAAGGGCCAGCCCGCGGACTTTGCCACCGTGCTGGCCGACATCCGGCAGCGCGACTACCAGGACAGCCACCGCGCTGTGGCCCCGCTCAAACAGGCCGACGACGCCATTCTGGTGGACACAAGCAGCATCGGCCTGCAGGAGAGCTTTGACCTGCTCAAGCGCACGATTCTTGCGCACATCTAAGGGGGCTGACGATGCTTTTATACTGGATTCTGCTGCCCATCGTCTGGGTGCTGGCCCACATTCTGTTCCGGTTCGAGGTCATCGGGCGCGAGAATTTGAAGGCCGTCCGCGATGGGCGCGCCTACGTCATCGCACCGAACCACATTGCCAACCTTGATCCTGTCTTGATCGCTATAACGATATTTGACTGGAAGCGGCTGCGCATTCTGGCCAAGGAGGAGCTGTTTAAAAATCCGCTGGCCGGCTGGTTCCTGCGCTGCATGGGCGCTGTTTCCATCGAGCGCGGCAAGGGCGACACCACCACCGTCGAAAAGCTGACGAACGAGTGCAAAAATGGTACGGGCATCATGATTTTCCCCGAGGGGACCCGCACAAAGACCGGCAAGTTGGGCGTGATCAAGAGCGGTGCATTTGTGATCGCCGCCGCCGCGGGTGCGGACATGCTGCCTGTGCGCATCATCTACGGCACCAAGGACGGCAGGCTGCACCTTTTCTGCAAGTTGCGCATCGTCTTTGGCGAGCCGATCCCCGCCGCGGACCTGCAGATCAGGGATCAGAGCCACAAAATGGCGGAGCTGCGCCGTATGAAGAACCGCCTGCGCGACGAGCTGGAGCAGCTGCTGGCCGACAACGCCTTTGCTGTGCCCGTCGTAGAGGCGGCACCGGAGCCGGAACAGCTGCCTGAAAAAAGCGAGTGAGCTGTAGGGGGCGATGCTCGCATCGCCCCGCAGACTGAGCCGCAGCGTTCCCGGGCCGATGACGAGCATCGGCCCCTACAACCTGTAAAAAAGGAGCGTATCTATGGAGATCATCCGTGCCAAAACCGCCGGCTTCTGCTTCGGTGTGGACCGCGCGGTCAAGCTGACTTATGATTTATTGGCGCAGGGACGCAGGGTTGCGACCCTCGGCCCATTGATCCACAACGCCCAGGTCGTGGCCGATCTGGAGGCGAAGGGCGCAGTGACCTGCCCGGATATTGACGCCGTGCCCGACGGGTATGAGGTCATCATCCGCAGCCATGGCGTGCCCAGAAGCGTCTATGACAAAATAAGCACACGCAGCCTGGCGTATCATGATGCCACCTGCCCGTTTGTTGCAAAAATCCATAAAATCGCCATGGAAGCGGACAAAAACGGTGCGCTTTTGCTTGTCGCAGGCGACGCCGACCACCCCGAGGTACAGGGAATTGTCGGCCATACAAGCGGCCCTGTGCGGGTTTTCGCCAATCTGGAGGAGCTGCAAAAATTGCTCCCCACGCTTTTGCAACAAGAATCCATCTACGTCGTCGCGCAAACGACATTTCGCGTGGAAAGTTGGGAAAATTGCAAAGCTTTTTTAAAAAAAGAGTGTACAAAAGCCAGAATTTTTGATACAATATGTAATGCAACGTGGGCGAGGCAACAGGAAGCGGAAGACCTCAGCCAAAAATGCGATCACATGGTCGTCATTGGTGGTCATCATTCTTCCAATACCCAAAAGCTGTTACAGGTCGCCGCGCGGCATACCAAGGCCATCAACGTCGAGACTGCTGATGAACTCGACCCTGCATGGCTTGCTGGTGCGGCGCGTGTGGGCGTGACAGCCGGGGCTTCAACGCCTTCGTCTATAATTGAGGAGGTACTTAACAGTATGAGTGAAGAGATCCGTGACGACATGAGCTTCGAGGAGATGCTCAAAGCTACCGAAGCCAATGCAAATGTTTACACCGGAAAGATCGTAAAAGCCAAGGTCATCAGCGTTTCCCCGACGGAGTGCATCGTCGGTGTCGACGGCTCCAAGCACACCGGCATTGTGCCCCTGCGCGAGATGAGCCATGACCCCAACGCCAAGATGGAAGACCTTGTTAAAGAGGGCGACGAGCTGGATCTGGTTGTTGTCAAGACCAACGATCAGGAGGGTGTTGACACCCTGTCCCGCGTCCGTTTTGAGGCCCAGAAGGGCATGAAGGACGTCTCCGAGGCTGCCGAGAACGGTACCGTTATGGAAGGCGACGTCATGGAGGCCAACAAGGGCGGCGTTGTTGTCAACGTCAAGGGCGTCCGCGTCTTTGTTCCCCGTTCTCAGGCCACCATGCGCCGTGACGAGGACTACACCAAGCTGGTTGGCCAGCACGTTCAGCTGGTCATTACCGAGTGCGCAGGCCGCAAGATCGTCGGCTCCATCAACAAGGTCACTGCCGAGGCCAACAAGGCCAAGCGCGAGGAGTTCTGGGCCAATGTTGAGGTCGGCAAGCAGTATAAGGGCGTTGTCAAGAGCCTGACCTCTTACGGCGCTTTCGTTGACGTGGGCGGTGTCGATGGCCTGTGCCATATCAGCGAGCTGAGCTGGAACAACATCAAGCATCCCTCCGAGGTCGTCAAGGTCGGCGACGAGATCGAGGTCTACGTCAAGAGCTACGATCCCGAGAACCAGAAGGTCTCCCTGGGCTACAAGAAGGAAGAGGACAACCCCTGGGTCAAGCTGGAGAATGAGGTTCCCGTCGGCACTGAGTTCACCGCTCCCGTTGTCTCCATCACCAAGTTCGGCGCTTTCGTCCGCATCATGCCGGGCATTGACGGTCTCGTTCATATCAGCGAGATCAGCAATGAGCGCGTGAACAAGGTCTCCGACGTGCTGAAGGTCGGTGACGAGGTCCGCGTTAAGCTGACCGCCGTTGACTTTGACCGCAAGCGCATCAGCCTGTCCATGAAGGCCTGCCTCGACGAGAACGGCGAGGACGCTGAATAATTCTTAGTCATTGCGCAACCGTATGGGGCCTGCCTGTTGTAACAGGCAGGCCCCTTTTTGTACAAGTAACCTGTAGGGGGCGGCGTCCTCGACGCCCCGCGGGCGGGCAGTGCCCGCCCCTACAAACGTAAAACGGGTACATCATGCAAAAACTCAAAGACATCATCCAAAAATACTATGAGGGTCTGGCCTACCTGTTTTTCGGCGGGGTCGCAACGCTGCTGAACCTGGTCGTCTTTGCGGGCTTCCAGGCGGCGTTCGGTACAGACTTTGCCGCGGGCATCGGCAATATTCTGGACAACTGCATCTGCATCCTCTTTGCCTATTGGACAAATCGCACGTTCGTGTTCAAAAGCGCGAACAAGGGCAAGGCGGCCTTGGCGGAGTTCGGGCAGTTTGTCTCCTGCCGCATCGCCACGATGGTCATGGATCAGGTCATCATCTGGCTGGGCGTCAGCCTGCTGGGACCGCATGTCGCGTTTGCCGCGGCCAACGGCAAGCTGTGGGCCATGGGCGTCAAGCTGTTCAGCCAGGTCATCGTTATCGTGTCCAACTACGTTTTCAGCAAATTGTTTATCTTTAAAAAGAAGTAACGCATCATCCGGAAGGAGCATACCATGCTTATTTTTAAAGTGGCAAAATTTGTGCTCAAGCACCCGCTGCTGACCCATGGAGCCAGGCAGCTCGTGCACAAAAAACTACGTCCCCAAAAGGAGGCATCCCCTATGAAACAGAAAGTTCGCGGTCACGCATTCCGTCTGGTGGGGCTGATCCTGGGCATCATCGGTGCCACGGTCAGCATCACCTCCATCGTTTTCGCTGCCCTGGGCCTGCATCAGGCACGCCTGTGCAAACATTGTGAGAAAGGGGAAAATTTCCGATGAAATACACGAAGGAAGAAATGCTGAGCAAGGTTGACCACACCCTGCTCAAGCCCGAGGCAACCTGGCCCCAGATCCGGACCCTCTGCGATGAGGCCATCGCCAACCACTGCGCGTCGGTCTGCATCAACACCTGCTACGTCAAGCAGGCCGTCGAGTATATGGCGGGCCGTGTGCCGGTCTGCTGTGTCGTCGGCTTCCCCCTCGGCGCTATGGACACCAAAAGCAAGGCATTTGAGGCTAAAACTGCCATCGAGAACGGCGCGTCCGAGGTCGATATGGTCATCAACATCGGCTGGCTGAAGAACAAGCAGTACGACGACGTCCGCAATGACATTGCCGCCGTCAAGGCTGCTGTGGGCGACAAGGTGCTGAAGGTCATCATCGAGACCTGCCTGCTGACCGACGACGAGAAGATCAAGATGTGCGACATCGTGCCCGAGGCCGGTGCCGACTTCATCAAGACATCTACCGGCTTCTCCACCGGCGGTGCGACCTTCCACGACATTGAGCTGTTCGCAAAGCACGTTGCGGGTCGCTGCAAGATCAAAGCTGCGGGCGGCATCTCCACCGTCGAGGACATCGAGAAGTTCCTCGACCTCGGCGCAGACCGCCTCGGCACCTCCCGTGCCGTCAAGCTGTTGACCTCCGGCGAGGCCGGCAGCGGGTATTAAGGGAATGCGGTGTTCCTTCTTTGCAAAGAAGGAACCGAAGAAATTCTAAACCAATAAATGCGGGAGACTGCTTTTCGTCAGCAGTCTCCCGCATTTTGTTTTGTGCAGCGGTAGGGGGCGGCGTCCCCGACGTCCCGCCAGTTGGCAGTTGCCCTCCGGGCAGGGTGTAGGGCGGCCAGCCCTCTGGCCGCCGCAAGGGGCGTATTGCCTTGTGGTGTGCACCTATTTTAAATGGGTGTGTGGGGGAAAAAAACATGACCGCGCCAACAAACTGGAATTTTCAAATTAGTCTTTTCAAATAACCTTTGAACCTTCACCATCAATTACAATTCCCTGACGGTTGTTAATTGGGCATAGATTCAAATCCGAAAACTCAGTCATTATTTTCTCGGTAACTTTCTTAAATGGTGCTGTAAGATAATGCGGAAGAACATAGAAATCAATCAAATCAAGCCCTGCATCATCTTCTTGTGAGTAGTCCTCCGGCTTTTCATCCATTTGCTCGATATATTGGATGCTTGGAGCGCATATAATCGCACCTGCCGATTCACCAATCATCAGTTTTCCCTTTGCCAATTCTTTCTTCAACAGCTCATCCGTTCTCGTTTTACGGAGCTGGTCTATAAGGAAAAAAGAATTTCCGCCGGTAAAATATATCACATCCACATCTTCAAAAACAGACTGTATCGTTGAATAAGCCTCCGTTGAAATATCAATTTCAGTTACGATTGCTCCCAACTTTTTGAATAATTTTCGAGCCGAGCCGACATAACCGGTGTAGCCTTCACGCAGCGAAGCTGTTGGAATAAATGCGACTTTCTTATTTTCAATTTCTTCCTTTATCAGACTTCCTACACTTGAAAAGTGCGAACATAAAAACAGTTTCATCCATATCCTCCTTTACAAATCCCGATTTATTGAACTAGGGTAAGTATATCATACTCTCCTGCAAAAGTACACCCCGCGCCCCGGTCATACCCCGCCCCCTGCGCCGCATACCTTTATAAACCATAAAAGGGGGCGTACCTATGCAAGATTCACCCATCGTACTTACCACCCTCGCCGGGCTGTCCACGGGGGTGGGCGGGCTGCTGGCTGTGCTCTGCCCGCCGTCAGAGTGTCTGCTGGCGGCCAGCGCGGGCTTTGCGGGCGGGGTCATGCTCACGGCGTCGTTGGCCGACCTGATGCCGGAGGCGCTGGCGTTTTACGGGGGCTACCTGCCGCCGCTGGCCTGCGGCGGAGCGGTTGTGTCGCTGCTGGCGCTCGGGATGCTGACAGCGGGTCTGCTGGGACGGCTCCTGCCCGAGGAAGCTGCACTGGCCGCCCGCTTTGGCAAAAGCGGAGACCCGGCCCGGGCCGCGGCCATGCGCACGGCACTTGTCACGGGACTGGCGCTGCTGCTGCATAATTTCCCGGAGGGCGTGCTGACCTTCTTCGCAGGTACGGCGGATCCGTCGCTCGGTCTGCGTACCGCCGCGGCCATCGCCCTGCACAATATCCCGGAAGGACTTGCTGTGGCCGTGCCGTTTGCTTACGCAACGCGCCGTCGCACCGCGGGTGTGCTGGCCGCGCTCGTCTCCGGCCTGGCCGAACCGCTCGGGGCGGTGCTGGCGTGGCTATTCCTGCGTCGGCTCTTCACGCCGGGCTTTCTGAACGGCACCGTTGTGCTGGCGGCGGGCGTCATGGTCTGGGTGGCACTGGCCCAGCTGCTGCCCGGTGCCCTGCACCCCGCCCACCGCACCGCGGGCATTTTGGGCGCCGCCGTCGGCTGCCTTCTCATGCTGTTAGGCATTGCGGCGCTGCCGTAAATGTGCTATACTATATCTGTATATTTGTGCAAGAAAGGAGCAAGCCACATGTTGAAAAAAATCGCGGCGCTGCTCCTTGTGCCTGTGCTGCTGGCGGGGTGCAGTGCGGCAGGGGATGTCGAGACCCTGCTGCGCGCGCCGCAGCTCTCCGGTGAGAGCGCGGCCCTGCAAAAGGCGCTGAACAACTACCTGGGCGGCAGCGCAACCTTAAAGTATCCCGCCAGCGGCGATTTCCTTTCGCCGTTTGCGTTCGGTGACTGGGACGGCGACGGCACAGACGAGGCCGCCGTCCTCTACACCACCGACACGACCAGCTCCAACGTCTGGCTGGCCGTGCTCGAGCCGACGGGGGAGAGCAGCTGGCGCGTCAGCCGCGTGGTGGAGGGCCTGACCAGCGAGGTGCAGAGCTTTTCCGCCGCGCATCTCCGAGACACGTCGAGCCAGCAGCTGCTGGCAGGGTATGTCTCGCCCCAGGGCGACCAATATCTGGTTGTCTATCAATATGACGGTGATACGTTATCTACGGTCATCAGCAAGAGCTATACCGACATGATCGTCGCGGACTTCACCGGCAAGGGCGACACGCAGGACCTGGTTCTGGCTCTGCCGCCGGACACTGAGCTGGGCGGCGTGACGCTGCAGCTGCTGACTGCCAACGACGGCGAGTTCCGCTCGACCCAGACGCTGAACCTGGGCGAGGGCGTCTACAGCAGCTGCGCGGCCCTGCATGCGGGCACCGGCAGCGACGACGGTATGTACCTGGTCATGGATGCCTGGACCGGCACAAGCAGTCTGGTATCGGACATCATTCTGTATGACGGAGCAACGGGCTTTTTGCAGCCCTACCGTCCCAGCGGCATGAGCGACATCCAGCGCAGCACGCTGCGCTACCACCGCGAGCTGCTGAGCCGCGACCTTGACGACAACGGCACGGTGGACATCCCTGTGGAGATCGACGACGGCGGCACGCTGCAAACGCCGATGGACAAGCGGCTGAGCTTTCTGCTCTGGAAGGATTACACCTCGATGGCGGGCGGCAACAGCAAGTTTGGCGTCTACGACAGCGAGTATAACATTTTTATGGAACTGCCCGAGTCGATGCACGGCAACATCCTGATCCGCTCCAACCAGAGCGGCACGGGTTGGCTGATCTGCAACGCCGAGGGCACGACGGTCTACTGCGAGATGCGCGTCGTTGACCCCGCGGACAACGCGGCCACCGGCGTCGGCAACTATCTGCGCATTGCAAACATTGGCAGCCAGCAGCTGCAAGCCCGCGTTGTAACGTCGTATTATGGATTGAGCCTGGATTTCATCAGCCAGAACACGGTGCTGCTGGGATCAAATTGATACAGAAAGGAAAATCGGGTTTATGAAACGAGTTTTGGTAGTCGAAGACGAAGCCAGCATCCGCGAAATGGTAGCCCTGAACCTGAAAATGGCCGGCTGGGAGGTCGTCGAGGCCCCCAGTGCCGAGCGCGCGCTGGAGCTGATGCACAGCGGGGAACGCTGCGACGCGGCACTTTTGGATATTATGCTGCCGGGCATGGACGGCTTGAGTCTCTGCGAGACGATCCGCCGCGGTGACAGCGACATCGGCATTATCATCGTGTCGGCCAAAGGGCAGGAGAGCGACAAGATCCGCGGCCTGTCCATCGGTGCAGACGATTACATTACGAAGCCGTTTTCGGTGTCGGAGCTGATCGCGCGTCTGGAGGCGCTGACCCGCCGCATCCACCGCGGCAGCGGTACCGCCGCCAGGCCCGCCGAGGAGCCGGACCAGCTGGTCAGCGGCCCGTTTGTGCTGGACGAAAAGAGCCGCATTCTGTACAAGTCCGGCAAGCCCATCGACCTGACGCAGGTCGAGTTCCAAATTATGGAGCTGTTCTTCCGCAATCCGGGTACCGCGCTGGTGCGTGAAAAAATCCTGGAAGGTGTCTGGGGCAAAAATTATTTCGGCGATGTGAAGATCGTTGACGTGAACATCCGCCGCCTGCGCATGAAGATCGAGGACGAGCCCAGCAGCCCGCAGCATATCCTCACGGTTTGGGGGTATGGGTATAGGTGGAATGCGTAAACCGGGAACAGCAGTCCGTAGGGGCCGGGCATGCCCGGCCCTCCACCTTGCGATTACCGCCCATTTATCTTTTGCATCGTAGGGAGGGGTCTTGACCCCTCCGCGGGGCGTCGAGGACGCCGCCACCTACATCCTTCGCCCGAAAACCTTCCACCAACCGCAGGGGAGGGATTCATCCCTCCCGCGCCGCTTCCGTCATCTCTCACCCCGCCCTCTCACCACCTACCAAAATCCCACAGGAAAGGAGCTCACCGCCATGCAATCCACCAGCATTATCCGCCGCTGGATACGCGGCAGCCTGCTGATCACGGTGCTGGTGCTCGTGCTGGCGGAGGGACTGTTCCTGTACTACAGCTACAACGACCTCTACGGCGGTGTCGAGCGCGCGGTGGAAAATCGTTTTTCCACCGTCGTGGGCCGCCTGCAGGCCACGGGCACGGCGGGGGACACCGCAACCACCGCCGAAAGCCGCGCCAATGTCCTGCGGCGCGTCGTCGAGCAGTTCGACGAGAAGGACAAGTTTGAATTTATGCTGCTGGACGCACAGGGCGTCATCCTGGCGACGAGCAGCGGCACCATGAACCGCGACCTGACAAACGGCACCGACTATGGCCGTGCGCTGACGTCCGCGAACGGCATCGGGTCGGCTATCTTCACGACACCCCAGGGCGAGAGGGTCATGGCCGTTACGATGCTTGTGCCCTACGCGGCGGGCAGCATCGCCGCATTGCGGATGGTCACAAGCCTGACTCTCATTGACGGCCAGTGGTGGCGCACCGTCGCTATCTGCGTTGGTCTCGGCGTACTGGTGCTGGCCTTTACGGTGTGGAGCGGCTTGTTTTTTGTACGCTCCATCGTCCGTCCGCTCGGTGAAGTCGAGGCTACCGCCACCAAAATTGCGAAGGGTGACATGAAAGTCCGCCTGCCGGACACCCGCTACGACGACGAGATCGGACGGCTGTGCAAGACGATCAACCAGATGGCCGAGGATCTTGCCGAGACCGAGCGGTTGAAAAATGAGTTCATCTCATCGGTCAGCCACGAGCTGCGCACGCCGCTGACCTCCATCCGGGGATGGGTCGAGACGATCAGCAATATCGACGACCCAACGAACGAAAACTACCGCCGCGGCCTCTCGATCATCGGCACCGAGACGGACCGCCTCTATACGATGGTCGAGGAGCTGCTCGACTTCTCCCGCCTGCAGAACGGCATCAAGATGAACTGCGAGGTGCTCGACTTCGTCGCCGAGGCCACCGACGCCGCGCTGTTCGTGGAGGCCCGCATCCGGCAGGAGGGGATGCAGCTCGTCTACTCCGAGCCGCCCGAGCCGTACCCTGTCTGGGCCGATCCCGCGCGGCTGCGGCAGGTGTTTGTAAATCTGTTCGATAATGCGATCAAATATTCCGAGCCGGGCGGCACGATCTTCCTGACGCTGAGCCGCACGCCGGTCACGGTCAGCGCGTCCATCCGCGACCAGGGCCGCGGCATCGCGCCCGACGACCTGGAAAAGGTCAAGCAGAAGTTTTTCAAGGCGAAAAACTCGGTGCGCGGCTCGGGCATCGGGCTGGCCGTCGTCGATGAGATCGTCGGCACGCTGGGCGGCAAATTTGACATCGCCTCCACCCTTGGCCAGGGCACAACCGTCACCGTCACCCTCCCCGTCTACCACCCCGGACAGGAGCATCTGCATGACAAGATTTAGAAGGGCTTCCCCCATGGGGGAAGCTGTCACCGAAGGTGACTGATGAGGGCAGAGTTTGCGTCAGAATTGCTTTGCGGTTTACTGCGCGGGCTTCCCCCTCATCCGGCGCTGCGGCGCCACCTTCCCCAACGGGGGAAGGCAGAAAATTTGACAAGGAGAACCATATATGTCCAAAGAATTCCGCACCTCCGTCGGCGGCCAGGCCCTGATGGAGGGCATTATGATGCGCGGGCCGGAGAAGATCTGCTGCGCCGTGCGCAAGCCGGACGGCACCATCGACCTGACCTATGACACTGTCACCGTCCACTGGTACAACAGGGTCCCGCTGGTGCGCGGCATCTGCAACATGGCCGAAAACCTGTACAAGGGCTACCGGTATTTAATGCACGCCGCCGATATAGCGATGGAGGGCGAAACCGAGCCCGCCGAGTCCAAGCTGGACAAATGGTTCGAGGAACACGCCACCCCCGCTGTGCAGAACGTGCTCATGACCTGCGCCGCCTTCGTCGGCGTTGTGCTGGCGCTGTTCCTGTTTACGTTTTTGCCCACGTTTTTGACCGGCCTCGTCATGAAGGTTGTCCCGCTGGGGCGCTGGCCGCGCGTCATCCTCGAGGGTGCGCTGAAAATGGCCATCTTCCTCGGGTATATGTTTCTCTGCACGCGGTTCAAGGACCTGCACCGCGTCTTTGAGTACCACGGTGCCGAGCACAAAACCATCGCCTGTTATGAGGCAGGTCTGCCGCTGACCGTTGAGAACATCCGCAGGCAGAGCCGCTTCCATCCCCGCTGCGGCACCAGCTTTATGATCCTTGTCATCATTATCAGCATCTTTTTGTATGCGGTGCTGCCGTGGACCAGCACGGGAATGCGTATTGTGTACAAGCTCTGCATGTTCCCGCTTTTGGTCGGTATTTCGTATGAAATTCTGAAATGGGCGGGCCGTTCCGACAGTGTGCTGTCCAAGATCGTCTCACAGCCCGGCCTGTGGATGCAGCGCCTGACGACCTTTGAGCCCGACGACTCGATGATCGAGGTCGCCATTGCCGCTGTGACCCCGGTCCTGCCCGAAAAACAGGAGGAAGCCCGCTGGTGAATACTGCTTATCAAAGTCTTTGCGCCCGGCTCATGATGGCCGGTGTGCCCGATGCCCGCTTTGACGCGGTGCAGCTGTACAAATTTGTCACGGGCCGTGACCCGCGCCTGGACAACGGTCCCACCCCCGACGAGGCTTCGAGCCTGCGGGTCCTGGGTGAGCGCCGCGCCGCCCGTGAGCCGCTGCAATACCTGCTGGGCGAGTGGGATTTTATGGACTTTACGCTCAAGGTGGGCCGCGGCGTGCTCTGCCCCCGCGCCGACAGCGAGGTCGTCTGCGAGGCGGCCATTGAGCTGTTGAAGGACGCAGAAGCGCCCGTCGTCTACGACCTCTGTGCGGGCACGGGCTGCCTGGGCCTGGGCATTGCCCGGCATCTGCCCGGCGCGGCTGTGACCTGTGTGGAGAAAAGCGCCGACGCCTGGCCCTACCTGACCGCCAATGTGGCGGGGACCGGCGTGCAGGCCGTGCAGGACGACATCCTTACCTATTATAATAGACTGCCCTCCGGCGGGGCCGATCTCATTATCTCGAACCCGCCCTACCTGACGGCGGAGGAGATGGCACACCTGATGCCGGAGACGGCCAGAGAGCCTGCCATGGCGCTGGACGGCGGCGCGGACGGCCTCGATTTTTACCGCCTGCTGACCGCGCACTACCGGGACGCGCTGCGCCCGGGCGGCTGGCTGGTGCTGGAGATCGGCTGTGCCCAAGCCGCCGACGTGCTGGCACTGGGGG
>ENA-ORRL01001251-ORRL01001251.1-human-gut-metagenome-genome-assembly--contig:-NODE-1251-length-20656-cov-9.007233_pt1 | contig 20656 bp, 19 predicted proteins | sample MGYA00242175_ERZ509134 | MGnify/ENA primary metagenome ERZ509134 (study PRJEB26280, sample SAMEA2338660) | human gut metagenome | biome: human gut; feature: human-associated habitat; material: faeces... | reverse complement strand
TAGGTTTGTTGATAGCAAAGTAAACGAAAAAAAGCCATAAATGCAATAGCAAATTCTGTAATTCTGCAAACTTCTCCGATTTTTTATAGAAGTGTCATTTTTTCAATACCGAATCGCTGAAAAGAATAGAGTTTTCACATAAAACGGTGACGATGAACACACCGCAGGTTTCTCCTCCGATGTCGCAGAGCAGAGGGAAATCGGCATCTTTGTAGAATCGGATAGTTTTTTTGTCGGATATGACATAGGCGAATGTACGGAACGTGACAGGAACGGCGTTTCGGACAACATAGACGTTGTAAGCGCAGTTGCCAATAATATGCACATCGTTTTTCTCATTTCAACCGATATTTGTATTCAAATTTTTTGATAAAAAACTCATTGAAATCTTTAATGCCATCAAGGCGTCCGAACTTGTCGTATGAATAGAACGTTGAGGTCCCGTCGCAGTCGGTCTTTTCGGCTATGCCCGTCAGCCAATGATACTTTAGAGTGGTGATTTTCGCCTCGGGCAGATTCTCGCGGATGGAGTTGAAAAGGGATGTCAGCGACTTGTCGTCGTAAATCAACGATATGCCACCGCGACTGAATCCGGCAGATTCCGCTATTCTGGAGAGAGTGGCAAAGTCTGTATTCAGGGCTTCAACGATAGGATATTTCCCATTATATCCCCATAAGTATGAAGCGAGAACAATTCCATTGTAGCTTATTTGCGCTATATTGCCGTTGCTTTCATACAAATATTCATACTCTGGAATATTGATGAAGTTTTTCAAATCCTCGTTGATATGTGCAGATTTGCCTAATTCGTATTTAGGAACGGCATCAGCTCCCGACTCTCCGACAAACGAGCGCACCAGGCGTCCTGCTTCGTCATATTCCATTCGTCTGGCGGCAGTTATCTTGCCGTCGCAGACGGTAACCTCGGAGTCAATTATGGCATATCGCGGATTTAGATAAGTGTAGAAAGTCTCTTGTCTGCGCCCTTTTGAGTCAAAAGTCCAATCCGATTTCTTCAGCCGACAGAAATTGCTGTAGTCGGAGAACGACGTTGAGAAATACGAGCATCCGTACTCTTGCTTGGAGACAGAGTCCCATTCGGATGTGGAGGATACGTTTGTTTTAACGAGCCTTTTGACAAACGGAATCAATTTGTATTCACTCACGGTATAATCGGCAATTAAATCCTCAGGTTCCTTAAGCATCAGATTTGAGAAATCGCTGATTTTCACGAAATCTCCCGTGAAATTTCCGCCGTCGCCTTCCAAAACCTCGTATTTATAGTCGTATCGCTTCTGCTTATTGTTGCCGATTGTGTTGAATACAGTCTTGCAGACCAAATCACCTCTTTTATGGGCATACGATGTGTATATGCGGTTGTTGGTCGAGCCGCAGTTGAAGAAAGCCATGTCAAGATGGTCCGGGCAGTCGATATATGTTGAAAAATCGTATTGGGTGATAATTTTATCGTCATTGTGTTCATCGGTCTCAAACACGCGGGAGTATAATATGTCTGCAGAGCCTGTGTCGGCAAGCCATAAGACGAAGTGCCGTATACGGTTTCCAAATCATCACCCATTCCGCCGTCGACGTGCCCGCCCATAATAAAGTGGTAGGCATATTCTGGTTCAAACGGCACCACGCCGCTCGACGTGTTGTCTTTTGTATAATCCGTGGCATATTTGTAGGTCTTCCGGATCTTGGCGTTTGTCACATCGTCGGTGCAAGATGTTATGCTTCTAATCCTCAGTCCGCCCCAAAGCTTTGTCGGGGAAATCGTTGTGGCGGTTATGTCGTTGAAATTGATTTTGACTATGCCAAAATCGCCTTCGCTATTATCTCTTTCGAAATAATTTCTCAGAACGTCGAGGCTTATGTTGCGTGGATTGCATAGACGAATCCTATATTGCCCCGGCTGGGAGATTGATATTATTTGTTTCCTTGCGCTGTTTTCCGAATCAATGAAAACGGTCGCTATAACCTCGTTCTTTCCATTGTATATTTTTACTGAAGGATAGTCGTTTGAATAAGCGGTTGAGTGGCTGTGGTTGTAATCCTTCCATCCGTCATCTCCTTGCAGGTAGCCCATACCCTTGAACATTTCGAAGTAGTTTGACACGTCCACATAGATATTTGTCGGGCTGCTTACGGTTATTGCAGCCTCCAGGACTTCGCCATGTTTGCGTCCGCACAGGGTGTAGTTGTGGGGAGTTGTGGTAGTGATTGTTTTTTCTTCATTCTTTTTGGCGTTTACATACGCATAGTCGTGCGGCTCCCATTCGAAAGCCGTATGTCCACCAGTCGGATAAGTTATCTTGTTCAGAATTCCTATGGCGGCATACGCAGCATTTGGCTCTCTGTCACCATAAGGGTAGCTTCCAAGTTGATGCTCAAACTGTTTGGTAAGCAGCGACGCGTTGTTGCAGCCGTTGTAATATCCCCAATGGTCTTGTGAATTGGAATAATTGTTTGGAACAGAGCCTTTTTCATAATCAAATGAAAACAATGTCTGCTTGTTTTTGCCGTCAGCCGACACTTCCGAAATTTTATTGAGCAGTCCGCCGCGTTTGCCCCGGAATGGACTCTCCGACTGTTCAAACACGAAATTCTTCACCGGAGTGCATTCGGAATCGTTTCTGAATATTGTGATTTTCGACAGCCTGTCGTACTGCGAAGTTCTGGTGTCGACATCCACGGTTGTTGTCTCATAAGAGAACTCCACAATCTCCGAACTGGTGACAATCCGCTTCAGCAGTTTGGGATAGTAGTCGATGTATGAGTCGGCGCCGGTGTAGCCCTGCACAAGTTCTTTGATATAATCGGAATTGAAACAGTCCTCATATCTATATGTGCCGCCAACCCGATAGATGCGCTCGCCCATATTCTGGTATTCAAACATAATCGAGTCGCCTTGCAAAGACTTTATTTTGGTCAGATGCCATGCGGAAATGAAGCGGTATTTATCTTTCTGCATATCCGCGTTTTGCAGCATCCGATAATAGTACAGGTAAGAATATTCGCTATATTCCGTAGCTTCAAAATAATAGCGAGTGCCCTTGTCGTCGACAATCTCATAACGGCCGGGGTAGCTGCTGTTCAAAGTCCTGCCATTTTCAAAATGGAGATAAGACGGCGACTGCAAGACCATCTGCCGGTTGTCGTCGTATATGAAAGTGCCGGTCATCCCCATTCCCGCAATCTGCAGCACATCGTTGGCAACGTCAAGACGGTTTTCCTCGTATGGCTGGCAATAGCGAGAAATGTATTTGACATAGTCGGAGTTTGCCACAGCATAGTCATATTCCTTAGGCTTGTTGCATACGTAGTTTCTGAGTTTTTTACCGTCAGATGTAATATTGAACAGTCCTCGCATCATCCCGCCCTCCGCGAGCATCTCGTCAGGCAGACCGTTGACCGTGCGCGATATCGTGGCTCCGGCGAGCAGCGTCCATCCCAGACCTACAATTCCCGCTTTCTCGTTCACCTTGATGCCGCCTCCGTGGTAACCTATGGAAATCGGCACAGACAGAGATCCGTGGCTCACCTCATAAATCGGCAGGTTGATGTCGGGTTGCCCGGATGCGAGCGACGCTCCGAAATCAATGTATCTGTTGAGCGACTCCACCTCTGGCGACGGTGGCAGCACGGAGAAGTTGTGTGGCGCATACTTCAGATTGTCGGCGGATGCCGACAGAATTGATGCGATAGATAATGTTATGACCATCAAATATTTCATAGATCCGAATTTTTATTGTTGTTGTATCAATGCAACTTTTACGATGCTTCCGTCATATTGCCTGTATTCAACGAATTCAGCTTCCATTTTGCGTTCATTTAATTTGATGCCGACTTCTTTTGCCCAGAAATTGGAAATTTCAATGGGATGTATTAGAAAAATTGTGTGGATGTCTAAATTGAAATATGGCTCAAGATTCAGAGTCCTGACCAAGTCGCGTATGTTTCGATTTATTTTTATCAGTTCGAAACTTTCAATGACACCATTCCAAATTGTGTATGGATATCCTGGTTCTGGGATGTCTCGAATATATTCCAACGTATCTTTTGTGGCGTGAATCGACACAGTGCTTGGCACGTCGTCATCGAACGTAAGAGAATGGCCTTTTTTCATGAAACGCATTCTTATTTGTCCTCTTGAGAGCTTTTTCAATTCATCCGGGAATACTGCTGGATTGTCAGTGACGGCGACCAATGTGTCGTTCGACAGCAGCACCTTGAATACCCGGCTCTCGATAGCCCGAACTGTATCTCCATTAATGTCTTTGGGGAAAAGCCTTGTCCCACGGAAAAACACATCTTTATAGAGGATGATAGAATCGGTTTCCGCATTGGGCGTGGAGGCGTTGGCCAATGGAGATAGGCTGAAAAGGATGACAAATAATAGGATTGTTCGTTCCATTGTAACTTCTATTTTGTTTTAGATTTTAAATGAATGAAAATCAAGCTGTCTTCCAACAGGCAAATACGGTTTGGCTTAAATAGAAACATTGAGTCAATTGGATGCATTATGCCAAGACTCCTGCAAGCAATATCTTCTTTGACCACAGAAATATGGCTTTTAAAAACAGATGTCGTTACAGAATCGGTCGCATTCGGCACAATTACAATATATGTAAATGACTCTTTTGGTTTGATCCTTTTGACGAATGTCGATCCGACAGCAATTCCTGTAAATCCGTTACTCCATGCTTCTGCAACACATGAATAGCTTTCCCCGACTCTCCGATTGAAGAAGATGTCACTTTGCCTATCTTGAGACAACACCAACATACTATCAAGTCGATTGATCCAAGTCACATAGTTTTGATTGGAATTATTTGTAATTTCATAGTTCCATACACAAGAGTAAGAGCCTGAGGGTCTATTGATAGGACCATGTGGAACGATATAGCGATAACAAGTCTCTTCATAAGAAATGTCATTGTTTTTTGCTTGTATACAAAAAACAATTATAGCTGATAAAATCAGAATTTTAGTTTTCATTGCCATTCTTGCGGGATTTATATTTCATAATCAAATTAGCGTTGGAATTGAGATTAATTTCCAGTAAAGCTGACTACAGAAATTTTGCTTGCAACATAATCTCCATAGGATAACAGGTGGCAATTAATGTCTTGATGTTGCATTTGTGTCCATGAGAACAATTCTGTCATTGCTGATTTCGATAAAAATCCAGAACGTGTAATCAGTAACATTTATTTTTGATTGCCAAAAAGGATCGAATTTTAGGAATAATTGCGAGAACACGTCTCGAATGCACTCTGTATTATATGTTTCAATTATTCTGATGCCACCAATGTCAGATGTCTGTTCTGGAAGTTTTTTCCCAAAATATGGCAAGTCCTCTTGTGTGAACGCTCCAAATATTAAATATGGGTATTTGGAAAATTTTGACAATAACCTTGTTGCTATGACAATGTCTTTCTGTTTGTCAAAGTCAGAAGAAGCGACATATTTTTCTATAAGGTCTCTATATGGAAATGCATCAATGCCATCTGATTTCTCAGCTCCATTTATAGCCATTACAGACAGGCTGAATGCAATTAAAGTCATTATATATCTTTTCATATCACCAACCTTTTGATACCGATTGCAATACAATGTCAGTCTTGCTGAATAAAATAAAATTCCAACAAGCAGTGCCGTCGCGGGCAGAAACTTCTGTGCTGTGGAAAATGCGTTTATTCGGAAGATAGTCGAACCAATCCATGTGCGTCAAGCCTGATTTGTCTACAAAAATCAAACAATCGCCAATGGTAATGAATCCGATATATTTAGAAGGTTTAAATCCGCACAAGTTGTATTTAACAGTGACTGTCGCAAATAGCAACCCGGCGTTGAATCCTCTGTCTCCAAATGTGAGTTCTGCAAATTTTTTTTGACCGTCGCAGTCCACGTTCGATTGTATCATATAGATTAGGCTATCAGAGACCAGGCGCATCTCCGTTAGTTCCGTTTCATCTGCTTTAATGATAAACAGTGACGGTAAAAAAGCCAGCAGTGTTATAACTAATCTCGTTGCTCTCATTTTTTTGCTTTTATAATTATTATGTCTTTATTTAGCACCGCTTTCTTCTGATATTCTATTCTGGTAAAGAAAGAAGTCTTACCTGTACTGTATTTCACAGGATATTCCGATGACAACGAAGCGTGATAGTCGGCTATATAGACGGGGCTCTTCACAACAGCAGCGGATACGCAGACCAATGTTCCATCGGTTAGATAATAAACAATATCTGAAAATTCGTCTGAATAGACCAATAGATATTGGTTGTACAGCTCCATATATTCCGATGTCTTAATGAATTTTTTGGAATGTATTTCATAGAATCCCGATAGATATTCAGAAGCATAATCTGCGTAATTATAGAATCTGTTGACAAAGGTTTCACAATCTATATTTTCCGATAGCCTGTTCAGAAAAAAGAAGTCAGAAATGGCTACCATAAGATATGGTCGCTGATTTTTATTCTGAGGAGAGATTCTCAAAATATAGTAATAGTGTTCTCCTTCCTCCAATTTACGGAAATGAGCGCCCTTGAAATTTATATAGCCGCTTGACTGCAGCGTTAAGAACAGGATTGTCATTAAAATCAGTTTTTTCATTGTATCGTTTTTTTTATAGTTGGCATATAGGGTGTTGTCATAAGTATTTCAACATCTTTGTCATTTGGGTTCTGTGGGGGATACGACATAATGCCTTTCGCATTTTGCTCATCGTCAAAGCCGAACGTGTGGAATATTTCGTGCAGCCGATTCATCTGCGTATCAAAATCTATGTTCATTAAAATGTGTGTGTTTAATTGTGTTATTCCTCCAACAGCAGTGTAGGAACCATCAGTATGCTCTTCTCTTCTTAACTTAGAATTTGTTTTGTCGCCACGCCTGAAAGTGTTTCCTATATTGAATCCTTCGAAATTATCAGCAGAGGCCATAGCTTCGGCTTTTATTTGGTCTGCGCCAATGAAAGTCAAATCAAAAACAACCGAATACCCAGAATATTTGCCGTTGGTTACGACTAATTCCAAATTATTGAGGTGTTTTGAAATTGAGTTGTTCAACTCTTCGATTTCAGACAGAGAATAACCTGGAACTCTTTTTGTTTCAGAATACAATGAACCTATATCCGATGTAACAACATAATAATCAGCTTTGATTGTCACAGTCTTATTTCCTTCATCTATAATTCTTATAGCTTTTTTCCCATCCAAATCCACGTTGCATACCGGGTTGTTTGCGCAGTAGGCGTAGGGGGAGAGGGATGGGTAGGAGAGAGCGAGCGGGTCGGGCGTGGTGAAGCGCACGAGCAGAGGGTCGTAGAATCGGGCTTCGTTGTCATACCAGTCGATGCTCTCGAACTGCTCGAATTCCTTGCCCACATGCATGCGCCGCGTGGCAGGGATGCTGTTGGGCGCCTTGTAGACGGGCAGCCCGGAGGCGTAGTAGCAAACAGCCTGCTCCACCGTGCCGGCGCTGTCGGTTACAGCCACGATGCTGCCGAGGGAGTTACGCACGTAGCGGTGGCTGTGCCAGCGTCCGTTGTCGTCCTTGGAGAAGAATCCGCCGCTCCACTCCAGACGGCGAGTCCTACCGCCGACGCGCAGCACGTCGCCGTAGTATTCGCGGAGGGTGGATCGCGCCCGCTTCTGCTCGCGCACCACCGTGTCGCCGTTCTCAACGCGAGTCACGGTTGTGACGTAATAGCTTGTCTCCGTCTCGCGCTCCTTCACGCCGTCGGCGTTGTAGCTCAGGCTCAGTGTGTTGCCGTTGTCCATCGTGAAGCGTATCGGCAGGTGACGGTCGTTGTAGAGAATTGATGCGATGCGGCGTGTGCGGTCGGCTGTTATGCGCCCGCACTGGTCGTAGGCAATCGGACGGTTGTATTCACCCTCTGCAAACCGCGGCGCATATACCGCCATCGCTGGCGACGATGAGTCGACGATGCGGCTCACGCGGTTGCCCTCGTATTCGATTGCAGCCTCCTGCACCGCCGGGTATCCGCGGTTTATCATCGTGACATTGCCGTTGAGGTCGTAGTCGAACGTCTCGGAGAAAAGCTCCGTGAACGGCGACAGGTTGCTCTCCCCGCATATCGCCGCCGTCAGGAAGCGTCGGTCGCCGTAGTCGTACTCCATGCGCTGGACGAACTTCTCTCCGCCGTAGGCAACGCTTGTGGTTTTTTCCGCCACCAAGCCATTGGCGGCGAAGGAGAGCGTCTCGCTGTAGCTGTTGTTGGCGATGGCAGTGACGCGCCCCTCCGCATCGAGCGTGTAGCCGGTCGCACCGTCGCTGCCGCCTCTCCGCCTCACAAGCCTGCCGGCGGCGTCATAGTCGTGGTAGACTCGCTCCCATTTTCCGCCGTCCACCCGGATTTCCTCCGCATATAGCTGCCCACCGTCCTGCATGTATGAGAAACAGCGGTCGATGGTCACCTCGTCGGGATTCGTCTGAAACTCGCCTTGCGGCAGCGACAGCACGGTGCGGCAGCGCGTTGGACGCCCGATGAAATTGCAGTCGGTGAACGTGCTTTCGATGAACTCCGCCGTGTACTGCCTGCGGCACCGGGCGCGCTCGCGTCCGCGGCGGTCGTAGAGCCACACCGTGAACTCCGGGAAGCCCATGCCGCCCATCACGGCGCAACCCGAGGGCTTGCCCAGGCGCGACGGCGCGCGCTCAAAGGCGTATTCCGCGTCCGACGGCAGAGTCCAGTCGGAAGTCCAGAAGTCGTATGAGTCGTAGTACCAAGCATTTGTGAGATTGTAGTCGCGGTCGGGTGCATTCTCGAGACGGTAGCACATGTGCATATCCTTGTCGACCGCGGCGTCGAACACCGCCGAGATTTCCGACTGTGCATATTTCCGTTCCAGCTTCTCCCGCGTCCACGGTATGGATGAAATTCCAGCCGTCACGCCCGCCACGGCAAGCCTCTTGTCGCTGTCGTAGGCATAGAAACGCCACTGCCCGCGGCTGCGCAGACAGCCGTCCTGCTCGAGCGCCAGCCGACCGAGCCGGTCGTAGACATAATATGTCGGCGCCACGCCGGGCACACGGCTCATCGTCACCCTGTTGCGTCCGTCGTATCGCCACTCCGAGCAGTATTGCTCCACTATAGTTGAGTTGCATACGCCGTCGGCCGTCAGCCTCCGTGCCCCCTCGGGCGACACCGTGAACCTCAGCCTTCCGCACTCGTCGTAGACCCAGAACGTCCAAGCGTCGTCTTCAAGTTCCGCAACCTTGCGTCCGTCAAAATCAGTGAAAACCGAGCGCGAATAAGCACTCGTCTCGTCGGTCTCAATCGTGAACCTCAGCGTCCCCTCCTTGTAGTATCCCTGGCGCACCAGCCGCCCTTCGCCGTCAACATCAAAAATCGGAACCGTCTCGTCGAAGCAGAACCCATGCTCCATGATGCGGGGCTTCGATGCCCCCGGGCGCGTCATCGACACCGGTCTGCCTTCCTCCGACAACTCGTATTTAAAAGCCGTCAGCGGGCTGTCGCATCCGTAGAACGCCTTGGCCTCTCCAATCAGCGATGCCGGCGCCACAAACGCCCCTCCGCTGTGCGTGCCCACCGGCAGCCACCGCTCCGCCACCTTGTCGCCGTGGCCGTAGACCGTCAGCTCCGCCACGTCCTCGAAATCGCCGCCCGCACCCACGCGTACAGTCTCCACCGGGCGTCCAAGTCCGTCAAAATAAGTTGTCGTGACACGCGCCATATCTAAGTATGCCGCCGGCTCGCTGCGCGACGGCGAGTAAGATTCAATCACGCGCACATAACTCATCGGTGTTTCCGCCGCAACCATGGGCTGGGCAAGCAGAAACAGTGGTATGCCGACAAAATGCTTCATATCGATGGTAATAGGTTTGTTGATAGCAAAGTAAACGAAAAAAAGCCATAAATGCAATAGCAAATTTTGTAATTATGCAAACTTCTTCGATTTTTTATAGAAGTGTCATTTTTTCAATACCGAATCGCTGAAAAGGATGACAAATAATAGGATTGCTCGTTTCATTGTAACTTCTATTTTGTTTTAGATTTTAAATGAATGAAAATAAGGCTGTCTTCCATCAGGCAAATACGGTTTGGCTTAAAAATGGACATTGAGTCGATAGTGACCTTTAAGCCAAGACTCTTTTATGAAGTTGCTTCGTATAAGATCTGCTCAGATTAGAATCCTCTCAAATGTCGGTATTTTTTCAGGTACAAATGCTCATTGTCTTTGTATATGGCCCTGATTCTGACTTTCGACGGAGCAATATTAATAAATCTGACAGGACCGTCGTCTCCTCCAACTTCATCCCACGTTACGGTTCTGTATGTTATTTGCCATTCATTGTTGTCATTCAATTCACAAATCCAAGCAGGTTTGATAAACTTGAAGATGACAGGATGACGCACTTCAAAATGAAATAACCAGTAGTTACATCTGTCCGCTATTTTAAAGCGGCCATAGGTTCTCTGTGTGGGAATCAAGAACTCTTTTATGAACTCATTTATGCACACTCTCATTTTTTGTTCGTCATTCGAATTAAATCCAGTGGGAGTGAAAAAGAAATGGGCTCCATTCTGCTCCAGAACAATCAGAGGCTCCATGTCATATCTGGATCGATCCAATTCACCATAGCCTGAGTATTCGCTTATCTGCAACAATAAAACGGAATCGACTCTCATTATCTCAATGGCATAATCCTTAAACATCTTCCGTTCAAAATTCCATCTTTTTATCACCTTGTCGACAGAAAAACCGTCTTTGTAAATCCACCATTTTATTATTTCGGGTTCTTGTACGGATACAAACTCCAAAATCTTCTGGAAAGATGGAGAATTCGTTTCATATACGGTATACGATTCCAAACCTCCGGGCAGCGCGTTTCGTCCCAATTGCCCAAACACGGATAGCGAAGATAAAAGCAATGCTGTTATAAATGGTAATGATTTCATATTATTGTTCTTTGCTCTTTTTGTATGGTTTAACTATGCACAAGGTGTTGGAAAAAGGATGTTATGTAGATTTGCATCGCTACGATAGTCCGGTACTTTTACATAGTCACAAGTGCGGGTGTCGATAAATGACTGGTTGTACATTTTCCCTTGTACAAGATACAATTTATAATAATCTGGATTTTCATTCAATTTGTATTTCCCAAGGAAAAAGTCCGTCCGTCCTTCAATTTTTTGGCATGGCGCCTCCGCCGCAACCATAGGCAGGGCAAGCAGAAACAGCGGTATGGCAAAGACAGGTTTCATATAGACGCCAAGCTTGTAATTTTCACAAAGATAGAGTGTTGTTTTTGAAAAAGCAAGGGCGGAGGCTATAAAAAGCGGGGCAGGAAAGGTGGAGGCATGGCGATTTAAACATTTTTAGGCGAAGAAATTGCACAGGGATGACGCTATTTGCTAATTTTGCATAATTAAAGGAGATGTGAAAAATGAAGAGACTTTTGCTTGTGATAATCGCAATGATGTCGCTGCTTCCGGCATTCGCCGGCGAAAAGGCGAAGATGACGCTCGTGACAAAAGTACATGACTTTGGATATGTCAAGGAGAAAGGCGGCGACGTGACATGCTGGTTCGAGTTTCGCAACACTGGCGACGAGCCGTTGATAATCCGCACGGCGCGCTCTTCGTGCGGCTGCACAAAGCCCGCTTATCCAAAGAAGCCCATTGCCCCCGGCGAGACAGCCAAAATCGGAGTGACGTATAAGCCCGACGGCCGCCGCGGAGCGTTTGACAAGACCGTCACGGTGGTGACCAACGGCGGGACGGCGTATTTGAGGATTAAAGGCAACGTGATACCGTAATGCGCAGACTGATGGTGATATTGACGGCGGCGCTTGTCGCCGCGGCTGCCTCCGCACAGCTGCAATGGAAGGAGACGGCGTGGGACTTCGGCATCATCAATGAAGCCGACGGCAAGGTGGCTCACCGGTTTGCCTATCGCAACGGCGGGGCCGACACGGTGGTGGTGAAGCGCACATCGTCATCGTGCGGCTGCACGACGGCAAGGCTTGCCGACATGGTGATATTGCCCGGCGACAGCGGCAGCCTTCTTGTGGAGTTCAATCCGTCGTATCGCCCGGGTCCGTTCAAGAAGCATGTGGCTGTGCATACCGACAAGGGAACCACACAGCTGCAGATAGTAGGCAAGGTGCGCCCCGAGGGAGAGACCGTAGGGCGGATTTTTCCGGAGAAAGCCGGTGATTTGCGGCTTACGTCGCGCACGGCAGTGGTTGGCGACGTGCGGCAGGGACACCGCCGCCAAACAAGCGTGATAGCCTACAATGCCGGCCGCGACACCCTCAGCCTTTCGTTTGAGAGCGCCGACAAGCGTTTTGTCGTGGTTGCCGATTCCGCAGAGGTGGCTCCCGGCGACCTGACTTCGTTCAGCATCGTTTTTCAGACAGACAGTGCCGACGAGACAGGACGTGCCGACACACAGATAGCCGTCAAAGCCAACGGCAGGAGTATGGGCGTGATAACCGCCACGGCGCAAGTGGTGGCAGCGCATCCAGAGAAAGTGGACTATGCCTCCGCACCGCAGTTGAGGCTTCGCGCCGACAGGGTGGATTTCACTCCGATAGGCACGAAGAAGATTATGCGCAGCGTGGAGATAGAGAATATCGGCAAAGCCGACCTTCACATCACCGGCGTCGGCACGATGGACGATGCGGTGGCAGTGAAAAAGACGGAGCGATGCCTGAAGCCCGGCCGGAAAGGCAAGATCTGCATAACGCTCGACCCGAGCAAGATGGCCGACGGCCGACTGCTCAACAGCAGTGTGGTGATATTCACCAACGACCCGCTGCAAGGCACCGTGCAGATACGCACTGTAGGCACAACAGAAACAGATAAAAAACAAAAATAACAAAAGACACAACGATATGGAATTTCTTGATCATGACGAGCATCACAATATGGTGAGCCATCCGGAGAACAGCAAAGAGTTTGCCGGACTTGCTGTCAACAGTGGAGTGGCAGAGCCACCGAAAGTCAACCCTTACTTCCATCCGCGCAAGCGCCGCCGCACGATGACAGCCGGCGAATATGTGGAAGGCATCCTCAAGGGCGACGTGACTGTGCTGAGCCGAGCGGTGACGCTTGTGGAGAGTCTGGTGCCCGAGCATCAGGCATTGGCTCAGGAAGTGATAGAAAAGTGCCTTCCGTCGGCAGGCAACTCGCGCCGCATCGGCATCACCGGAGTGCCGGGTGCCGGCAAGAGTACGTCGATCGACGAGTTCGGACTGCATGTGCTTAAAGACGGCGGCAAACTCGCCGTTCTCGCCATTGACCCGAGCAGCGAGCGCACCAAAGGCAGTATCCTCGGCGACAAGACCCGCATGGAGAAACTGTCGATTCATCCCAAAGCCTTCATCCGCCCCAGCCCGTCGGCAGGCTCTCTCGGCGGCGTGGCACGCAAGACTCGCGAATCCATCGTGCTTTGTGAGGCCGCCGGCTTCAACAACATCTTTGTGGAGACCGTCGGAGTGGGACAAAGCGAGACGGCAGTGCATTCGATGGTCGACTTCTTCCTGCTGATACAGCTGGCAGGCACCGGTGACGAGCTGCAGGGCATCAAACGAGGCATCATGGAGATGGCCGACGGCATAGTCATCAACAAAGCCGACGGCGACAACATTGAGCGCGCCAACCTTGCCAAAGCACAGTTTCAGAGCGCGTTGCATCTGTTTCCGCCTACATTGTCGGGCTGGATACCCGAAGTGCTGACCTATTCGGGCTACTACGGCATCGGCATCAAAGAAGTGTGGGAGATGATTGACCGCTATTTCGAGTTTGTCAAAGACAACGGCTATTTCGAGCACCGTCGCATGGAGCAGGAGAAATATTGGATGTATGAGACAATCGACGAGCAGCTGAAGGCGCACTTCTACCGTGACCCTGAGGTGGAGGCGTTGCTGAAGGTGAAGCAGGACAATGTGCTTGCCGCCCGCCAGAGCTCGTTTGTAGCAGCAAAAGACGTGCTTGACTATTATTTCCAAAAAATGGGTTTGAAATAATTTGCACTAACTTTTGATAAGTAAGGCTGCGTCTCGGAAAAATCAAAATTTCAAGCAAGCTTGATTTTGCTTTTTTGATAAAACCGGCTGCGCCTCGGAAAAATTGAAGCGAGCTTCATTTTTCACTCGGCTTGCGCGGTTTTTCACTCGACTTGCACTAACTTTGTGCGAATTTTAAAATTTGGTCAGAAATTGGAAAAAGAAAAGATAAAGAAATCGTTGGGCACGGTGTGCAAGGTGGTCATACCATTGATTGTCGGAGTAGGATTGTTTTATTGGCTCTATAACAATGTCGATGTGGAGCAGATGAAAAACATCCTCCGCTACGACGTGGACTACACTTGGATAGGCGTAATGCTCGTAATATCAACGTTCAGCCACGTGTTCCGCGCTATGCGATGGCGTTTGCAACTGCGTGCGCTCGGCATCGACGCGCCGCTCGGAGTGCTTGTAGTTTCGATTTTCGGCACGTATGCTGTCAATCTTGTTTTTCCACGCCTCGGAGAGGTGTGGCGCTGCGGCTACATCTCGCGTCGCCAGAAAGCCCCGTTTACCAAAGTGGTAGGCTCGATGGTCGCCGACCGCCTGTCGGACACCGTCACCGTTCTGACGTTGACCCTTGTGACGATGTGTCTTGCGTGGTCTGCGTTCGACAAGTTTTTTGATGCCTTCCCTCAGGTCAAGGACGGCATATTCAATACCGTGACATCGCCCGTGACATGGATAGGAGTGGCAGTCGTTGCCGGACTCGTTGTAGCGTTGTTCAAACTCGGCAAGCGCTTCGCGTTTATCCAGAAAATCGACAATGCCATCGCCGGACTGTGGCAAGGCTTCTACAGCATAACAAAGATGAAAGGCAAGCGCTGGTTCCTGTTTTACACGCTTCTCATCTGGGGCTGCTACTTCACGCAGCTCTACGTTTGCTTCTTTGCCTTTCCGTTTACGAAAGACCTCGGCATTGTTTGCGCACTGGTGTGCTTCGTGCTGAGCAGCATCTCGATGGGCATACCCACCAACGGAGGCCTCGGCGCATGGCACATTGCGATAATCTTCGGCCTGTCGCTCTACGGAGTAGGCACGTTCTCGATCAATCGTCCCGACGCCAACGCCACCGCGTTTGCCATGCTCGTTTGGGGCACACAGACATTGTTGCTGATAGCGTTGGGAATCTATTCCTACGTCTACATATTGATGAATAAAACAAAAGAAGGGAACTAAGAGATGGCACTTAGAATAGACGATTATTTCGATGATGACGAGCGTCCGGCAGAAGAACGCGACGACGAGGCGCAACCCGCACAGTCCGAGGCGCAAGCCGCGCCGGCAGTGCCGGAGGAAGAGCAATACCGCGAAGACTTTATCGTGACCAACGGTCAGCGCCGCCGTCGGCGGTGGCGCCGGATAATAATTGCCGGCACGCTTCTTGTAGTGGCGGCGATAGTTGTCAACATGCTCTTCGTGTCGAAGAAAGTGGACAAAGGCTGTGTACGCGGCTATCTCGTGAAGGTGGAACTCAGCAGCGGACTGCTGTTCGACTCCTACGAATGCACTATGGTCACCGACTATCCCGACCGAGTGACCGACGCAAATGACTTGATTTTTCATTTTTCCGTGCGCGACCAGAAACTTGGCGAGAAAATCTACAAAGCCATGCGCGGCGACAGCGTGCTGCTTGTAGACTACGTGCGCTATTCAATGAAAATGCCGTGGCGCGGCAACACCGACGTGTATGTCGACAGTGCCACGGTGATGAAGTTACCCGTGCTCCGCAGTCCCGAACAGGTGGCTCTCGACAAGGCGACATACGGCGCCAAGCCCGACACCACAAAACGTGGATAAGACATAAAAACAAAATAATCAAGGATGGTTGCTCCTTTTCGCGGTCACGGCTGCGGAAAGGAGTTTAATTTTGCATAAAAAGTAAAAACGAAAAGCTATGGAAAACAATTTTATTGAAATGGAATGGAGCCGGCTGTGGTGGCTTCTCAGTGTGGTGGTTACGGAGTATGTGCTCGTTCTCGCCGCGGTGGGCGCCGACATGGCAAGCGGCATCAGCAAATCCCGTAAGCGCGGCGAGGCAACACGCAGCCGCTCGCTCCGCCGCACCGTCGACAAGCTGGCGCGCTACTACAACGTGCTTGTGGTGCTTACCGTTGTCGACGCCATGCAGATAGCCGGTGCGTGGTTTATGCGCGCAGTTGAAGGCTATGCCGTGCCCACCGTGCCGCTGTTCACGCTTCTCGGGTCGCTCGGCATGGCAGGGATAGAGGTGAAAAGCATCTTTGAGAAAGGCAGCGACAAGGAGCGCACCGATGTGGGCGCGTTGCTCGACCTGCTCGAATCCGCCGCCGACAATGAGAAATTAACCAAAATTATCAACAACCTTAAAAACTTGAAGAAATGAAACATTTTACCATTGAAGAACTTACACATTCAGACACCGCCATCGGCCACGGCATAGCCAACAATCCCGGCGCCGTGGAGAGGGAAAACCTGCGCCGTCTCGCCGAGCGCGTGCTCGACCCCGCAAGAGAACGCCTCGGCGCTCCAATCTACGTCAACAGCGGCTACCGCAACTGCGCGGTGAACCGACTGGTGGGCGGAGCGCGTCGCTCATATCATCTGCAGGGGCGCGCCGCCGACCTCGACACCCGCAGCGGCCGCAACGCCGAACTGATGCGCATCCTCCAGTCGCTTCCCCACACCGAACTGCTGTGGGAACAGGGCGGCCGCTGGATACACGTAGCCCTGTGACGGCAGCCGACGGCGCCTTTTCCGCAGTGAAAACGGCGGAAAACGGCGGTTTGCACGCAGTTTTTTAACAGAAATAGGATGTCGTGGTTTAAAAAAATGTGAAAAATAAAGCCAAGCCGCTAAATATTAGAGGTTTGGCTTTTATTGTTGAGTTTTTGTTGTAGTGGTTTGTGAGTTTTTGTTGAGTAATAAAATGTACACATTGCGCGCGATGCGCGTAAATTTGCAGCATAAAACCAACATAATTAAAATCGTATGAAAAACTTATTCACCATTATTGCAGCCAGCCTACTGCTCGGCACGGCATCAATGGCGGCAGAGCATACGGGGATTGACAACAATTCGGCATATCTTGATTTGCGTCCAAACGGCACGACGCTCCGCACGACGACAGCCTCACGCATCGTGGTTTGCAACGTGATGGGTCAGATGGTGGCCAACACAGAGGTACCCGAGGTTTCAACCGCAGGTTGGCAGCCAGGACTCTACATTGCCCGTCAAGGCAATGCGGTAGTGAAATAGGAAAATAAATAAAAACTTAAAAAATAATACAACAATGAAAGCTAATTTATACTCAATTGTACTTATGGCAGGTGCGATGATCTCGTCGGTCAATGCATTTGCACAACCAACAACTTCCGCTCCGACACCTCCCGAATTGGCAAAGAGCAAGGTGATTTCAATCTACAGCGATGCCTATGCGTCGACAGACTTCAAGTTCGGAGAATGGGAAAGCGGCTCGACTTACGCCTTGGAGAAAATCGGTGACACCGACAATGTCGCTAAGTTCACCACAACCGACCTGGGTTACTTCGGATGGGAATTCAGCAAAGTCAACACTGCAGCGATGGACAAGCTCCACGTTGACGTCTATGGCGACGCCGCATTTTCTGTCCGCGTGGTGCCTATCACTGGTGGCACGGAAGTGGGACAGACCATAGAAGTCAGTGCCGGCAAATGGACAAGCGTCGACCTTGACACCAAGGTGTTTGCCGACGGAGGCGCCAACCTTGCCAACGTGTATCAAATCAAGTTTGACAACGTCAAGAGTCAAACGTTTTATATAGACAATGTCTATTTCTGGAGCACATCGACCGACGTCGACACCGAGGCTCCGGCATGGGTGTCGGACCCGACTGCCGTAGCAAGCTCAACATCGGCAACGATTTCGGTCAATGCTAATGACAATGTCTCAACGACGCTGACATACGAAGTGTCAAAAACTGCGGATTTTGCGACATCGGAGGCAACAGTAAACGGAAAAGCGAATGAAGCGACAGAAATTGCGTTGAAAGGACTGTCGCCAGAAACAGACTATACATATTATGTTCGTGTTAAGGATATGGCTGGCAATGTTGGAGATGTTAAAACAGTAACGTTTAAAACAACAGCACAGGCAGCAGTCGTTGCAACTTACTATGGTGTATTCTATACCAACGATTGGGAAGAAAAGGCAAAAGTTGGCGAAAAAGAAGTGACACCGCAAATCAATTGGAAGGCTGAAACGCTGGAAGGATATAATGATGTGATTGTTACCGCAGAATTGTCAGAAGCACTTCCTGATGGAGCGGCGCTTAAATTCTGCGCTGTAATTGAAAATGTCGGTCAAGTTGACAACAAGGTAATGGCGGCAACTGGCAAGGCAAATGAGTATACAATCAAGTTGAGTGAAGTGCTTCCAGAAGGTAAGACATTGGCAAAAGACCAAATTTTTGGCCAGTTCTTCTTCCGCCTATTTCCTACAGGGGAAGGGGCTTTTTCCAGGACAAAGATTCTTGCAGCAGTATATAAGGTAGGTGCGTCAAACGATCCTATTGCCACAGATACTAAGGCTCCGGAATGGGGCGTAGATCCAGTGGTAGAAAAAGTAACGGACAAGACTGCTGAAATTGTGGTTAATGTGACAGATGATTCAGGCAGCGCCGTCATTACTCTGACAGGTGATAATGGATTTGCTGAGGTGAAGAAAACAGTAAAAGCCGACGGCTCAGTTCAGACAATCGTGTTGAACGGACTTACGGCAAACACTACCTACAATCTGACACTTGCCATTGCCGACGCAGCAGGCAATGCCGGCGAGAGCAAAACAGTTAATTTTACCACTCTGGAAACGCCGGACCGTGAAGTGCTTTATCATTCTTTCGATTTCACTTCAAAGAACTGGACAAAACATAAAGAGACAAACACATTTGCCCCTAACGGCAGGCTTCTTTTGACAGTGAATGCCGACAACACAGTGACCGTTAAGGTTACGGTTGATGAGGGTGTGGAAGCAGTGGAATTTGCAGAATTCATACTGCACGGAATAGACTCTTTCAGAATTAATGCGCAAGAAGATGGTTCGTTTGTTGGCACTTCGACAAACAGCATCAGCAATAGAGACGCTTCTCAGGCATTCCATTTGAATTTCGTGTTGAAAAATGGTGTTGGAAACTCAGAACTTGCTGTTATGTATTTCACACCGTCAGAAGGTTCGACATCAGCAGTAGCAGAGGTTGAGGCAGAGGCAGCTAAGGTTGTTGCAGCCAACGGCGTAATCCGCGTTGAGGGCGACAAGACGTTTGCAGTCTACACCGTAGCCGGACAATTGGCATTCCGCGGCATGGGCGAGGTTCGCCTTGACAAGGGTGTCTATGTGGTTGTTGTCGACGGCAAGGCACAGAAAGTTATGCTGTAAGAAAACAATAATTGATTAAGGCGAAGAGCGGGGCTTCCGGGAAACGGAGGCTCCGCTCTCTGCGTATGGCGCAAGGCGTATGGCGCAAGGTGTCACGGGGTGGGCAAACCGATGGGATGACGTTTATATAACCGCTCTTCGGCGGTAGATTGGTGATGCGTTGGTGTCACGGGGTAGGCAAGCCAACCTCGTGCTAACATATTAAACCGCTCTTCTGCGGTTTTTCGCATCGCGCCGTTGGCGCAATCCGATGATGATGGCGGACGATGTGGATGCGCAATCCGATGATGGTGGCGGACGATGGGGCGAGGCAACCGCCGAAGGTGGGGAAGTGGCGTACCTCCGGCACGCAGAGGTTGGTGTCGAGGAGAATCCCGGCACGCTACGCTGCGCTTTGCATACCGGGTTACGGAAGTGTGCCGTCGCTCTGCGACGAGAGAGTGCAAACCGAGGGATGACGTTTCTACAACCGCTCTTCGGCGGTAGATGGGTGATGCGTTGATGTCACGGGGTAGGCAAGCCAACCCCGTGCTAACATATTAAACCGCTCTTCGGCGGTTTTCGCATCGCGCCGTTGGCGCAATCAGATGGGTGATGGTGGATGATGTGGATGGCGCAATCCGATGGGTGGCGGATGATGGGTGAGGCAACCGCCGAAGGACGGTTGTATAATCGTAGCCCCAGGTTGGCTTGCCTACCTGGGGTTGGTTGTTGAAAGAAAAAATAAAATATAAGTCAGTATATTTGTGAGTTACGATGAAAAGATGTAACTTTGCACCGCTTTTCGTAATCTCTGGCAAGACAAGTGGCTTGTGAATATTGCGACAATTATTAACTAATTAATTCACAATAAAATGGATTTGATTAAAGTTGCCGAAGAGGCATTTGCAACCGGCAAACAGCATCCGGAGTTCGGACCGGGCGACACTATCACAGTGGCTTACCGTATTAAAGAGGGTAACAAAGAGCGTATCCAGCAATATCGCGGTGTAGTAATCCGCATTTCTGGAGAAGGCACAAAAAAACGCTTCACAGTGCGTAAGATGAGCGACAACATCGGAGTAGAGCGTATCTTCCCGATTGAGTCACCGTTTATCGACAGCATCACAGTCAACAAGTTTGGTAAAGTGCGTCGTGCAAAATTGTACTATCTGCGCAACCTTACAGGCAAGAAGGCTCGTATCAAAGAGCGTC
>ENA-ORRL01001247-ORRL01001247.1-human-gut-metagenome-genome-assembly--contig:-NODE-1247-length-20721-cov-3.403949_pt1 | contig 20721 bp, 15 predicted proteins | sample MGYA00242175_ERZ509134 | MGnify/ENA primary metagenome ERZ509134 (study PRJEB26280, sample SAMEA2338660) | human gut metagenome | biome: human gut; feature: human-associated habitat; material: faeces... | reverse complement strand
GTATTCCTGATCCACCTGTTCCCACGGCGTACCGTAGAGGGCTGCGCTGCGGGCGCGTACAACCGAAGCCTCCCGCAAGACGGGCAGCGGCGGCATGGTGTGTCCCTGTATCCAGCCGGTGTTCTTTCCTCCGGCTTGGAAGGAAGCATAAACGTGGTGGCGCGGGAGAAGCATAAAATCCTCTGCGCTAAGCTCCGGAGCCATGGCGGCTATTGCTTTGGCGTCGGTGGCATTGAGGCCAAACACAATCTTGTTCCGGGCGTTGGCGTCGATCCCGGCGCAGACGCCGGTGGGCAGCTGCCCCCGGTATTGGTGCGCGAGGGTGAGGCCAAGCCCCAGCCCCCGTGCCTGTGCCAGAGCGTCGGAGAGGTCGGTGGGAAGCGAGAGATAGTCCTGCAGTTCGTCGATGTAGACGGACACGATGTGCCGCTTCTCCGGCGGGATCTTGGCGCGGGACAGCGCCAGCGTCCAAGTCATGCCCACGATCAGGGAACCGAGCAGCCGGGCGCTCTCCCCGCCGATGATGCCTTTGTTCAGCGGCACCAGCACGATCCTGCGTTTGTAGAACAGGTCGGTAAGGGAGAACTTGGGACTCGCCTGTCCCAGCACACCGCGCAGGTATTGCCGGAGCAGAAACTGGCGGATCTTATTGAGCACCGGCTCGATAATCAGGCGGCGCTCCGCGTCCTTGAGGGCGTCGAACTGTTCCCAGAAGGGGCGCAGCGCCACCCGGTCTTTGAGCTGGCCGGTGATCCGGCGGCGAAAAGCGTCGTCGGTGAGTAAGGCGGGCAGCCACAGCAGGGTCGCGCCCTCCACCTGTACCAGGGTGAGCAAAGCGGCATTGAGTACGTCGGCAATCCGCACGCCCCAGCTGTCCGACCAGATCTCCTTCAAGACGCTGAGGATGCTGTCGGCAATGAGCGCCGGTTCTCCGTACTCCCGGAAGGCCAAGGGGTTAAAGCCCACCGGACAGGGGTCGGAGGGGTCGATCACCACCACCTCGTCCATCCGCTCCTGCGGGATGCGCTCCAGCACATCCCGCACAAGGTCTTGCTTGGGGTCGATCACGAGCACGCTCCGGCCCGCATTGATGTCCGAAAGGATCAGATGCTGTAAAATGGTTGACTTGCCTGAGCCGGTCGGTCCTAAAAGGACACTGTGTTCAAGGCTGTCCATTGGAGAGATGCTCAGACGCTTTGGAATAGGCTGGTCCATGCTCAGGGCAAAACACCGTTCGGCTCTGCTTCCGGCCTTGGGGCTTTGGTACCACAGCGGCGGCAGGGTGAGCTTGGGATGCAGCCCCGGCGTGCCGGGCAGTTCCGCCTCGCCGGTGGGCAGGAGCAAGAAGTTGGAGAGCTCCTTCACCGACAGCTTCAGCGGGAAATGCCACGGGACGTGGACGCGGGTAAGGCGCTCCGGGTTTTCTGAGTCGGTATAGATACGCACACCAGCGGATTCCAGCACCTTGAGCGCGGAGAGGATGCTGCGCAGCCGCGAGAGGCCGTTGGTGCCGGATGCGCCGATGCGGATCATGGCTTGGAAGCTGTACTGCTCCGCCTTCTCCCGCACCGCCTTGCGGCTCTCCGCCGTGGCTTGGTGGGCGTCGCCAATCAGTACCTCCAGCCAAGTGGCGTGGGGATCCGGCAGACTGGCGGGGATGGGAGCCGGAGGGTACGCCATGCCCAGAATGACCTGAAGCACCAGCTCCGTACCGTCCCGGTCCTCCGTCATCGCCGCCAGCCCCGCCCGGATGACAGCCTCGGCAATATCGGTTTTGAGGGAAAGCTGGGGATGGGGGATCCGCAGCTGCTTGGCCATACCCACCGGCAAGCGGGCAGCCCGCGGGAGCGTGTGGAACTTGACGTCCCCATGCGCCCGGAAGACCTCCTCGATCTTGCCGATGTACTGCTTATCCGCGCCCAGCAGATGGCTGACCTGCCCGTTCCGTCCCCGGATTTCCCAGATGACCGCCCCGCGGGGCGTTAGGTTTGCCAGTTGCGCGAGGATGTTCTGGACGGCCTCCAAGTCGTAGGGGCGATGCCACAGCACCTCCTGCCAGCTGATGTTTTCTATTTGGTGCTTTCTCATAGTCTGCTCCCTCCTTCTGTTACCATTTTCCCATATCCCGCTTGTGCTTCCAGATGCGGTAGAGGACAATGGCGGCAAGGGCGATGACGGCCAAAATGACCAGCACCGGCCAGACCGAGCAGAGAAAGCAGGCCGCCAGACGGATGAGGAAGGCGGAGAGCGCTAACAGCGCGGCGGTTTCCAGAATCCTGCTGAGCAAGCTTCGGTGTTCCAACCATCACACCCCCTCCGTTTCCGGCGCATCCCCTCCGGCAACCTTGTCGCTGTAGCGCGGCACCGGATAGCCGGGGATGACGATATCGCTGTCGATCTCGTTGCCCCATGCGTCCCAGCCGGGCTGTCGTCTGCGGGCAAAGAGCTCCAGATATGGTCCGTGCGAGAGTCGCTCAATGACGGCGAACTGTTCCTCCGGCTTGTGGGAGTGATCCTGCTGTGGGGCAAAGAGCCAGTTCGGCTGGGCATGGAACTTGACCGGTGCGCGTCCACGGGTGGCGAACAGGCAAGTCTCAGACGCATTTCTGATAAAATTTCCAAGAAGTAAGCGCGGCTTAATCCAGTATAAGGGGCTGCGGTAAGTAAACCCCCACTCCTTGACGACCTCCAAGCCCTCCGGCAGCAGCCCGTTGGGAACCCAGAGATAGAGGTGGGCGTTCTCTTCGCAGAGATCTGCTACCGGCATGGCCTTGATCTGATCTAAGGTCATGAGCGGGTAGTGGCGTGCCGCTCCCCGCTTGCCCTTCTGGTTGATATCCCAGGGCGGGTCACACATCACGGTGCGGTATTTCTGGTTGATAATTTGTTTCATATGTTCACGTTCCTTTCTCGTTTGTCGTGCTTTGACGCCAGTTATAGCGTCCTTCCTCGGAAAACAAAAAGTTAAGCATAATAAGTTTTCCGAGCGATAATAAGGCGCTTAACAGGGGTCAAAGGCCAATTAAGCTGTAGCAAAAAACGCTGTTGTAAAAATTACAACAATACCTTTATTTCCTTATTTTCTCGTGTCGGACCGGCTGGCCTCCCGCAGCATGGCGCAGTAGGCATTGAGGCAGTCGCTGTCCATTTGGATTCTCTGCTCTAACAGGCGGCGGAGTTTTTGGTTCTCCCTTCGCAGCCGACAACACCTGTCGCTTTCCTTGATGAATAAAGCCGTCGAGACAATAGAGAAAAGGCAAAAGACCACCGCGGCAACAATTAACATCACAATATCTTCGTAAGTCATACCATCACCACCCTTCAATCCTCTGTACGGCGCTGCGGACATAGGCCGCCACGATCTCCCGGTAATGCTCGGTACCCTCCGGGTCGATGTTGGAGAGGCGGGCGGCCATACAGGAGAGCGCCCCGGTGTGCTCCAGCGCGGCCATGGTGAGCAGCGCCTGGCAGTGGTCGTACCCTGCGGCGATCAGCGCGTTCTCCACCATGGTGCCGAGGGCGGTTTCTGCCCGGCGGCTGAAGCCTCGTCTGGCCGGTACCAGGTCTAAGATTTCCCCGGTCACCGGCATGTCCTGGTTTGCTGGCTCATAGTTGATTCTTCTCATGGTCAGATGCTCCTTTCCTGATTTTGAAGCCCCAAGGCGTGGCGGCGGTTTCCGCCCCGCCTTGGGTGCTTCTAGGGGGTAGTCATCAAGGGGTGGGCAATCTTAACCCTCAGAAAATAATTTTTCTAAACTTTTTCTGAGGCGCTTCATCCGCTTGGAGATTGCCGACTCAGAGCGATGCCACTCGCGGGCGACCTCGCTTTGGTTCCTGCCGTCAAACACGATTAAGGTGAGCAGTTCGAGGTCGTCATCGGAGAGGGCTTTGAGCCAGAGGACAAGCGCCGGGGTATCGATGTCCTCCAGCCAGCTGTAGCGCCCGGAATAGTGGATCTCCAGCTGGACGCTGCACTGATCCAAGCAGTTTTTATAAAGGGGCGACCGGCCTTCCTCGTATCCTTCGTCATCTCCACAAGAGAATACAGCGCCATCAAAAGGTTGCGTGTGGGTGTAATAGCGGCGGTCACTGTTGAGCGCCTCGCGGTCATACCGGTACATTTCGGCGATGGCGTCCTCCGGCATCCCGGCCTCCCGGCAGGTCTTGGCGAAGCGGGCGAACTCCTTCTCAGTGCGGTATCTTTCTTTCCCATAGTTGAATCCCATGTGTGGCTCCTTTCGCGGGGATCCGCGAGGAGCCGTACATGTCCACAAATCCGTAAGACACAAAAAGACGGCAGGGGAACATCTGGGAACTCCAGATATTCCGTACTGCCGTCTTGCGGTCTCGCGGATCGGGTATGTAGTTTGTGGGGTTATGATGCGTCAGCGGTTATGCGGTCTTGCTGTTAATCACCTCCAGTTCTCCGCCGTACTGGTAGCGGATGTCGGTAATGCAATCCTTGAGTTTGATGGTCAGCGTGGCGGTCTCAAAGCAAAAGCGCCCGACCAGCTTCCCGTCTTCGTTACGGATGTCGATGATATTGTTCTCCTGCATAGCGCGCACCTCCAATCTTGGAAGCGTAGCTCCCGTTTCTTGATTGAAGTTTAGCGCACCCAGAGTCTGCTATGGGTTTTCCGAACACAAAAGAAGCCATCGGAAGAAAAAAGAACCTTGCCTCGGTAAAGTTTTTTGGTGCCGCTTATTCCAATAATAAAAGAAGTTTTTCTTGAAGTAGGTAGCGCCCATAGATTAGCTTTGGCTAACCTATGGGCGCTATTATTGATAGTTCTATTCACAATGCCTACCCCATAGAGGGGAAACCAGCGGTGCTTTTTTCTCGCTGGGGTTTACATTTGGCATCTATGGCTTTCTGGAAGGTAGAAATTATGGTATAATAAAATATCTATGAGCGCAGAGGGGGTGTCTGCGGTGCCAATGTCACTTGAAACTAGGTTACTTGATACTTTGAAAGATCTCCGTAAAAATAGAGATGCAGCCCAAGATTTGGTTTGGGAACTCGAAGGCAGTGTTTCTGTTGATCGATACAAAACGCTCTATCATGAAGATTTGGAGCAGTATCAGGTTTTCTGTGAGGCTTACATCATAAAACTGCTCAGCCGTTTTGTGTCTGGACGGGACAATATAGAAATCTTGCTGGCTGCCTTTGGCCTTTTGCAGGGTTACGAAAATATCGGGAGCGTAAACGAACGACGCGTGTTATATGCGGATAAGGCTGTAAATACTAACAAACAGATTTCTTCCGATTGGGCAGACCCATCCAGCAGTCTACAGAAAATTGAAGATAGGATTATCAAAAAGCTGGTAGAGCGCTTGCTTACCGCTATCAGTCAAGCTAGTGGTGAACCACTGGGCTTCGCCGCTAATATCTACATTGACCTGCTTGACCGTTTCCCGGAGCGGCTTCCTGCCAAATACCCCATGCCGCAGCCCAGCTATCTGGGTGGGGCATTCCTTGTCGAGGGGTCTCCGCGTAAAATCCCCAGAACCACCGAAAAAGCCGCAGAAGCTTGCGGTTACACAGTGGTGACCAAAGTGCGTATCAAGGGCGACCCAGACCGGACTTGGAAAGATACTGTCAATATCCGGGCTGGAGATCAGGTTGAATACCAAATCATTTACAAGAATATCAGCGATGCAAACCATGCCAATGTTACTGTCAGCGATGAGATTCCCGCTAATATGCAGTACGTTTCCGGCTCTACTGTTCTCATCAATTCTGGGAACAGAACAGGTGTCATCGTAGAAAATGATGCTTTGGTTGAGGGCGGGCTCAATATCGGAAGCTACAATTCCGGTGAGGATGCCAGTGTGCGCTTTACGGCAAAAGCGGTTGATACTTCTTCTGCAACAGGAGAAGAGCAGCTAATCAATCGCAGCCAAGTTGCAGTTGGGGATTCTGTCTTGGAGAGTAGGACTGAAGTAAAGGTCGCATATAGTTGGGGGCCAGCCCGCCCACTATATAAGTTTGACCAGCCAGCAGACCATGCGGTGTTTAACTCGGTCATGGATAACCCACTTATTGGTGATGAACGCTATTTTGTACGGATTGAAGAAAAACGCAGCGGCCGTCCTTATAGCGGAAATATCATGCTAGAAGCAAATAAGCAATACGAGGTTTATATCTATTACCACAATCATGCCGATATTTCTCTGAACGATCCTGCACACAAGAGTACTGGGGTGGCGCGTGATGTACGACTATCCACAAACTTTCCGAACTGCCTAAAGGCTGGCGAACGTGGCTCGATCAATGCGAGTCTTACAAGCACTACAACAAATCCTCCGGCAGTTTGGTCAGGAGCATATATAACTGCCAAAACTAATATGACTCTGCACTATGTGGAGGGATCCGCTAAAATATATAACAACTGGAAAGCCAATGGCCGAGTACTGTCTATAAACCTCTTCTCCGACAAGGGAACATTCTTAGGGCTAAATGAACTAAACGGTATTGTCTTAGGAGGGAAGAAAGAGTTCTCTGGGTATGTTGTTTATACAATCCAGACGAAAGCGATACGCGAACATAAGTGATCGGTTTGCATAGCATCACAAAAGACCTCCTGTATACTGCAGGAGGTCTTTGAATGCGGACGGATTGGATTAGTTAGAGCGGATACACCGTATATAGACACCTTGACTTCGCTGCGTAGAGTAACCAAACTGAAAATTATAGTACAGACCAATTCCATTATAGCCAAAAGTCATAGCTTGTGTGGGCACACTATTGTTTGCTGTATTTGTCCACCAAAAGCCATTACTACCGCTAAGCAATCCTCCAGAATACAACCCACCAAGAACCGGGTTGAAAACAGAGACATAAGTCGGATCTGCTACTGGCCAATTCTCATCATCAGGGTCAGATTGCGGGGCTATAGCTTGAGCTTCTGTGGTCGTTGGAAGGCGCCAGTTTCTCGGACAAATGTCTTGAGTCGCAGAAGTATTCCAACCAGTAGAAGCTTGGCATATCTCTCCTGCAGTGGCTGCGCAGTAATTATACCAATACCCATAAGTCGTGTTACCGGCATCATGTACTCTTCCTTCAGTGTAGGAATCACCCGCAGTTAAATCTGTAGTTGGGATAGTATAGTCTGATACCACGTTAGAGTCTGCAGAAGTTAGGGTTGTGCCACTAGCAATTCGGAGGTTCTGTGTCATCCAACAAACTCCATTAATATAACGAACAGTATAAGTACTATTATCTCGGATATCTGTTAGGGCGACATTGGCAGACAACGCTTGCGATTGACAGTCAGTAGCAGTGAACCCTTGCAGAGTTTCTTTACCAAATCCCCACTGTGCATATAACGTTATAGTCTGCCCTGCAGAACCAGCTGGAGCAGTATAACTTGCTCCGTCAGTATAACTAGTCCCTGTGCCACCAGCATTGGTATTCCAACCTGTAAAGTCATAACCATTGCGTGTATATTGGTTGGTGTTTAGGTTGGCACTTTGTCCAGCTGCAATCTGTTGGTTAGACATAGATCCACCTGTAGCTCCATTCCCATCAAAAGCAATAGTGACTAGAGCTGGCTCTGCCACCACCGCCACAGTCAGCGCCCCAGTATAAGTTCCTGATGGGATTGATGTATCTACCTTTGTACCAAAGGATAGTGTATAAGTATCATTAGCTGAGTTAGTAGAGGAAGTATCCTTAGTCTGTATTGGCTCTGCATTACTAGTAGGTACAGCAGAGTAAGTTGTATTGTCATCCGGCGCAGACGTGCCGAGGTTGTAGCCCCAAGTGTTAGGTTTGAGGCTACTTAGGGTTAGGCCAACACCTCCTGCGGTAGCGATGATTGAGGAGGTGTTGGCAGAGATTTTAGGTCTGAGGCTGTTATCGCCATCAGAAGAATACAGATAAAGACTGTAGCTGGCGCTATTGGTTGCGGTCACGGTTAGATCAGCAGTAGCAGTAGTGGTCGCCCCATCAGGAGTTGGAGTGACACTATCAAAATCGATTGAAGCAGGGAGGTTAATGCCAACAGAAGTACCTATACTTGGAGTAACTCCTCCGGTTCCCGGTTCAGGAGCCGCATATGTCGTTTGTGGTAGTGCTGGAAACAACATCAAGCCAAATACTAATACCAAGGCACAGCAGCTAACTGTTCCCGCCAATCCCAGCCACGATATTCGGCTGAGTTTACCTTGACTTAATCTTGTTCTATGTATCTTTAGCACCGCTACCTCCTATTTCTTAGTGCTGCGGTGCTACGATAAAAAACGACACCGCATAGGTGTCTAGCCTTTTTTCACTCGAGCAATGCCCTTATGGTTTATGCGGTGCCGTTCAACGGGCGTCACATAAACGTGTGAAAAATATTTATAGACTAGACATTACTATCGTAGCACGATTTTTGCTTTTTGGGTAGGATTGACTTTATAAACATGAGCGAGTTTTCCACAGGAACAGAGGTGAGATAGCAGGTCTTCTGCTAGAACAATTCCATGCGGAGATACGCACGATCCAGATCGTCCTGCGCTACTCCCAAGTATCGTCGTGTCACCTCGTAGTTGCTGTGGTTGTAGATATGCATGATGACTACCGGCGAGATCTCCTTACTCGTCCAAGCGTGGTATCCCCAAGTTTTTCTCAGGCTGTGGCAGGAGATCTTGCCCTCCACGCCCACTGCCACTACCGCTGCGTGGATGATTCGCCAAGCCTGTACCCGACTGATGGCCTTGCCTTCCTTGTGGTTACTGACAAAAATAAAATCGCCACGCCTGTGTGGAAAGTACAGGCGCAGCGCTTGGAGAACCTGTTTGTTTAACGCGATGGTCTTGGTCTTCTTGGTTTTCTTCTCAATGATGGTGATGTGGGTGCGGAAGGTTCTATGTAGCTCGTCATATACGTCCGACCATCTAAGCCGGAGCAGGTCGCTGATCCTCAGTGCGGTGCTGGTTCCCATAATGATGAGAGTATAGTTTCTCAGCTGGCCGCGCTTCAGGAAGTATTCGGCCAGAGCCTTTAGCTGTTTCCTGTCTCTAATTGGTTCTGTAGCTGCCATAATTATAAATTAAGCCCCCTTGTCAAAGATACGTTCCAGTATAGCGTATCCTTTGGCAAGGGGGCTATGTATCACTTTAATTCTACAGATACCATTTTACCATTAAATAGGCCAAGTTGCAACGACAAATCACCCCTTTACGGTAAGTTTTTCCTAAAGATTCATCCCTGTTGCGACCAAGAGCAGGTAGCGATACGGGGTTCCCTTCAGAAAAATGTAACACAAGAATTATTATGTTACATCCGACTGTAGAGGCGGCTTTTTTGTTGTGAAGTTGCCTTTCCAGCCCCATCTACACCGGCAATGGTAACAGCTTTTCTCACCAAAAGAAACCAAGGGGGACAACCACATGAAGAATAGAATAATCGCACTGGCTCTGTGCGTTGGAATGCTACTACTGGGCGGCTGTGCTTCACATGATGAGGCCGCCGGTTCCCCGCCAGAATCGTCTGCGGGGAGCACATCGCCCTCGGTGGAAACTGAGATCCCACCAGAGGAAAGTGGAGGATTGGTTTCTGAGTCAGAAGATCCTGTGGAGGCCGACGAACCGGAGGAGGTTTCGGGGATTATTGCGATGACATCAGAAATCTCTGGGGATTGCACATTTCGCATTGTCTGCATAGATCCAAACACTGGAGAACAAGAGAGCCTACTTAATGTCACTTATACTAGTAATGTCAGTAAAGACACCTATTATCTACCGCCAAATATGACCATCTATTCGGCATCGGCCAGCGAGTGGGTCTCCTCAGACTTCTCCAAAATAGCGGCCACTAAATACATGAGTGGCACTGGGGAATACCATGCGGGTTGGTTTGATGCGTCTGGAGAGTTTTATGATGTGACAGAAGCCCTTGGTTTACAAGCGCAAAGCGATTTTGATGATCCTGCCTGTTATTTTGCTGGCGGCTTTACAGATGACTATTTTGTCTACTACGCCAATAACACTTCGTATGATGGTCGTAACTATTTCTATGTGCCACTGACAAACATTACGCTCGATGCTGTACAAGAAGGCGATATTATTAACTCCGCGCTGCCCACTCTCCCGGCTGATAGCGATTCAGGATACAATCTGTCCGACTGGATTAACGAAGCACAATGCTTAGCTGACCAATATGTCGAACGGTATAACCGGAAAACCAACAGCGTGATTTTTGATACTACAACCGGAGAAGTGATGGAGTTTATTCCGGGAACATCGCGTTATAACTGGAATGGTGTACTCAGCCCAGATGGTTCATCTGTGGCATTCCTATCTTCCCCCAAACAAGGAACTGATGCTCCGGCGCTTTATGTCACTCCGCTATCAGGCGGTGATCCAGTCAAAGTAGAAACCGTCTTATCCTTTTCTGATTCGTATAGCATAAACAGCCCGAACTTTGTCCAATATCCCACATCTGGCGGTGTTTGTACTACATTGATTGATTGGCGATAGCCACTAACCCCTTTATAGGTTGTATCTTACAACATGATTTGTTGTGCGCGTCGACACGAAAATAAAATTGGCAAGCAACTTATAGGGTAATCAAAGGAAAGCCGGGAGATCTCCCGGCTTTCCTTATTTTAGTAGGACTGTGGCCAGCATACAGACAAAGTAAATACCAACTAAGCATGAAGTCACTATCGTCTTTTATAAAGTTTTTTAACGCGAACATTTATTTGATCTTACGGACACATTGTGATATAATACAAATATACATCAACCCGAAAGATCAGGACGATAGTGAGGTCGTAATTATGGCTGTAAGCTACAAGAAACTCTGGAAGCTGCTCATTGACCGGGATTTAAAGAAAAAGGATCTCGAAGCGATGGCACAGGTAAGCCACTATACGATGAACAAGCTCACTCACGGCGATAACGTCACCGTCGATGTATTGGGGCGGATCTGCAAGGCTCTGGGCTGCACGATGGATGATATTATGGAGTTTGTGGATGAGTAGACAGATCCGTTTTGAGTAAACCAGCCTAAATGATACAATAAGAATAGAGCGCATAGTTCAAGAGGTGTTATGACGATGGCAAAGACGAAAAATCAGGTTTCTCTGGAAGCTGGCCTGTGGAACGCATGTAATAAATTGAGGGGCAGTGTATCTGCAACCGATTATGTGAATGTGGTACTCGGGCTGCTGTTCTTGCGGTTTGCTTATGATAAGTTCAACGCACAGCGCGAAAAGCTACTATCCGACGAGGATACCGCAGATTTTGTGGAGAACCCACGCTTTTACTCCAAAGACAATGTATTCTTCCTTGAGGATACAGACCGGTGGAACTATATCAAGGACAACTCCAAGTCCAACAAGATTTTTACCTACATTGATGACGCTTTCCGCAACATTGAGAAGAATAACCCCTCCCTAAAGGGTGCACTTCCCATCGGCTTTTACATTACGCTACACATTGAGCCGTCTAAATTCTCTTCCCTGATCGACGAAATAGACCGGTTGCAGTATTCTCAGGGTGAGGCCGACGATGTGATTGGTCGTGTGTACGAATATTTCCTGAAAAAGTTCTGTATTGCCGCTAAGTCTGAGAAGGGTGAGTTTTATACTCCGGCCAACATTGTCGAGCTGATGACCCTGCTCATTCAGCCCTACTCCGGCTCCGTGTATGACCCCTGCTGCGGTTCCGGAGGTATGTTCGTGCAGAGTGCGGAGTTCATTAAACGGCATCAGGGCAATAAGAAAGATATTACCATCTATGGACAGGAGTCCAATGACAAGACCTACAAGCTGGCCCGCATGAATCTAGCCATCCGTGGTCTGAACTGCGATCTCGGCGACATGGATGCCTCCACCTTCACCTCTGATAAACACCCGAATCTGCGAGCCGATTTTATTTTAGCGAATCCCCCCTTCAATTTGAAAAACTGGCGCACAGAAAATGAATTGAAGAATGACCGCAGGTGGGATGGTTACGAAGTTCCTCCCGTCAGCAATGCCAACTATGCATGGATTCTGCACATGCTGGCCCGGCTCTCCTACAACGGTACTGCGGCGTTTCTTTTGGCCAACGGCGCTCTGGGCGCTGATGCCGAGGAATACAAAATCCGCAAGCAGCTGATTGAGAACCGGAAAGTTGAAGCTATCATCGTGCTGCCCAGAGAGATGTTCTATGCCACGGATATCTCCGTAACTCTATGGATCGTGGGTAACCACAAAAAGAGCAAAAAGGTAAAACGCGAGGGACAAGAAGTTGTGCTGCGGGATCGTGAAAACGAAATCCTGTTTATTGATGCCAGAACCCTCGGTGACGGCGGCGCAAATGAGGACGGTTATGTTCAGCTCACAGAGGCTGATAAACAGAAAATTGCCTCGACCCTTTTTGCATGGCAGTCCCCAGATTGGCAGAGTCTTTATCATGATGTACCGGAGTTTTGCTACTCTGCCACTATGGATGAAGTGCGAAGCAAGGACTGGAGCCTTGTCCCGTCCAAATACATCGAGTTTGTGGATCGTGATTTGGGCATTGATTTTCAAGCAGAGATGGGACGGATTCAGCAAGAGATGAAAGCGATTATGGCCGAGGAGCACCACTCACAGGAAGTTCTCCGTGCAGCTTTTGAGGGTATCGGGTATGGAATTGAGTAAAGTGAAAATCGGTACTTTTGTTGAGCTGTATAATGAAGCTTGCGGAATTGCAAAGTTGACGCTCGACGATGTCTCAGGAATAAACAGAGATAAGGAGTTTTTTGAGCCCTCAAAACAAGTTGGCGCCGATACTAGCAAATATAAGGTCGTACCGCCCGATTATTTCGCATGCAATCTTATGCATGTTGGCCGAGATGTTGTATTACCAGTTGCGTTAAACCACTCCGGGAAAAAGAAATATGTCAGCCCTGCATACACAGTTTTTAGTATTAAAGATGAGACTATTATACTAAAAGAATATTTTTTCCTATTTCTCAATTCTAAAGAGCGTGATAGATATTTTTGGTTCCACACAGATTCTTCTGTTAGAGACGGTATGGAGTGGAGCGCATTTTGCGATCTTGAGATTGAGGTTCCCGATATTTCTGTCCAGAAAAAATATGTTGATATTTATCTCGGCGGACAGGAAAACCTCAATGCCTTACACAAGGGCGTTGAGGAACTTCAACGTACATACATGTCCTGTATGGACAGCATAAAGAAAAGTGCACCGTTTCTGCGGCTGGGAGATCATATCACGCAACTATTCGAGAAAAATGAGGACGAGAAGCTAGGTGTCGATAGTGTTCGAGGGGTTAGTAATACTAAAGAAATTCAAAAGACAAAGGCGAATGTATCTATGCGCGACCTGTCTACTTTCTTAGTAATCCGCAGAAATCAGTTTGTTTTTAACCGAAGGACAACCCGAAATGGTGAGCGCTTGGGGCTTGGATTCAACGATACAGACGAACCTCTTCTCTTTACCAATGACTATGTTGCATTTGAGATTCGTGATACGGATATCCTTCTCCCGGAATATTTGTATTTATATTTCAAGCGTGACGAATTTGACCGTTATGTTAGATACAATTCCTGGGGCAGTGCCACAGAGTTCTTTAACTGGGAAGATATGCAAGAGGTACGCGTCCCTGTACCAGATATTAGCACACAGAAAGCATTAGCGGACATTTACTGGATTCACAAAAAGAGGCGTGAGCTGGCAGAACGTCTTGAGAAGCAGCAGAAGGACATCTGCCCCATCCTAATCAGAGGAGCGATTGAAGAAGGAGGCCGCTGATATGGCGAACTTCAAATATTACGAAAACGATTATGAACTGGCTGTTCTGGAGCTCTTAGAGAACTGCGGCTGGGAGTACCAGTGCGGCTATGACATCCACCGGGAGAAGAATGATATTATCCTGCTGGATGACTTTCAGGAGTATCTCGGCCGGAAGTATGGCTATTTTTCTGAGGATGAGCTGCACACCCTGATCTCCTACATAACCAGCTACTCCAATCAATCGCTGTACCGCTCCATGAAGGAAACCTACAAAATTTTGACCCGTGGCTATACGCTCCATCGGGATGACGGGACAGACCAGTTTATTGACTTCTTTGATTTTGGCAGAGACGCAGAAACGGTCAATGTGTTCCACGCGGTCAACCAGTTTGAATTTGAGGAGTATCATAACCGCCGCCCTGATATCGTTCTGTTCATCAACGGCATTCCGGTGTCTGTCTTTGAGCTCAAGAACCCGGCGGATGAAACTATCTCTATTGCCGACGCTTATGACCAGACCCACATCCGCTATGCACAGGACATCCCCTCCCTGATGAAATTTGACTTTATTAACGTCATCAGCGATGGCGCGAACACCCGCTATGGCTCGCTGTTCAGCAGTTATGAGTTCTATTTCAAATGGAATTCTACCAACGGCGAAGATTACAGCAACGCTGACGGGATTGAGTCGATCCATGTCCTGATTCGCGGCCTTTTTGCACACCAGACTTTACTGAATATTCTGAGCAACTACATCTACTTCCCGGACAACAGCGACAGCAACCTGCTGATCCTGCCGAAGTATTATCAATACTATGGCGCGGAGAAAATGTATGCACATATTCTGGAGGAATACGAGGCCGGAAGCGGCAAGGGCGGCACCTATTGGGGAGCTACCGGCTGTGGCAAGTCCTATACAATGCTCTTTCTTTCCAAGCGGCTGACCATGTCGCTGGAGCTGCACAAGCCCACCATTATCCTGCTCACCGACAGAAATGATTTGGACGAGCAGCTCTCCGATGATTTTGAGAACGCCAAGGAATACTTGGTAGACGAAAACTCGGTCAGCATTCCTAATCGGAAAAAGCTCCTTGAAAAGTTGGGCAATATTGAAAGTGGCGGCATCTATCTGATGACCATCCAGAAGTTCTCCGAAGATATCAGCCTACTCAGCCGTCGCAAAAATATCATCTGCATCTCGGATGAGGCGCATCGGACGCAAACCAATACCGAGGCAAAGTATGTCATTTCCAAGAGCGATGCCAAGAAAGCCTACGGCTTTGCCAAGTATCTGCGGGACTCTTTCCCCAATGCCACGTATGTAGGGTTTACTGGCACACCGATTGACGCCACTTTGCGCGTCTTTGGTGAGGTTGTAGTTCAGTACACCATGAAACAGTCCCTTGATGACGGTTCCACCGTAGGGATCGCCAGGCTTCCCGGCCCCCGTGAGGTGCAGCTGGATGAGAAAATGGCCCAGGCTTGCGACGAGTATTACCGCCTGCAGGCAGAGGCTGGGGCCAATGAGTATCAGATTGAAAAATCCAAAAAGGATATGACTAATCTAAAGGTGATCCTCGGAAACCCGGATCGGCTTGATATTGTGGTCAAACATTTCATCTGGCACTATGAGAAGCGTTGCGAGGAGCATGCCACAGTAAACGGAAAGGCCATGTTCGTATGCTATGATCGTGAGATCGCATGGACGGTATATAACAAGGTCAAGGCTCTACGGCCCGAGTGGTTTGTAAAGCGTAAATGCGCCCCGGAATATGAAGGCAGCCACCTTGACCGGGATGCCATTGAGATCGAGAAAATCGCATTGGTCTGTACTAACGGGAAGAACGATCCGGCAGAGATGACCGCCGTAATCGGTGATGCTAAAACCCGTAAAGCCTATGCCAGAGCCTTTAAGGACGATAAATCCAATCTAAAAATCGCCATCGTGGTGGATATGTGGATCACCGGCTTTGATGTCCCTTCTATGGACACCATGTATCTGGACAAGCCAGTTGAGACGCACAACTTAATCCAGACCATCTCCCGTGTGAACCGTGTGTTCAAGGGAAAACAAGAGGGCTTGATCGTCGATTACATCGGATTAGAGGGCGCAATTCTTACCGCCATGAAGCTCTATAATGGCGATATAACGCCGGTAAACGGCATCGATACCTCGCTCGTGGTGTTTAAGGACTTCTTAGACCGCACGATCCAACTGATGCACGGATATGATTACAGCGCTTTCTTTACGGACAGCATTTCGTCACTGGAGCGGCTAACCATCATCCAGAAGGGCGTCGAATATGTACTTTCGGAAAAAGCCCGGAAAGATAACTTTATGGGCTTTACTCTGCGCTGCAAGAAAGCCTTTGACGTCTGTATTGGGCATGAACAGATTACAGATCAGGAGGTGGAGCAGCTCCACTTCTTCCTGTGTGTGCGCTCGGTTATCTTTAAGATGACTGCTGGCGACACGCCGGACGCCACTTTGATGAACAAACATATTGCTGAGCTGGTAAACCGTGCAATCAGTTCTACCTACAGCGGGAAGGAATTTAATTTTGATGAACAGCCCACCGACGATATTCAAATGCTGTTCAGCGACGAGTTTATTGATAAGCTAAAAAAAATCCCTTACCCGAACACTAAGTATCAGGCGTTAGTGAAGTTGTTGAAACGAGCAATCAAGGAATTTGGAAAAACCAACCGTTTGAAAGCGATTGAGTTTTCTAAAAAGCTCAAGAATGTTATTGATCGCTACAACTCCAGAAATACCATCAGTGATGTGGAAGATATCATCGACGACGTGGTAAATAATCTGAGCGAGGAACTGGAAAAGATTTTTACCGATCTGAAACAGGAAAAACAGTCGTTTGAGAACCTTGGTATTACCTTTGAAGAAAAAGCCTTCTATGACATCCTCATTGCTGTGGCCGAAAAATATGGCTTCAAAGAGCAGCTCGCGGAAGATACCTATATCTTTTTGGCTAAAGAGATTCAGAAACTGGTCGGCAACAAATCAAAGTACACAGACTGGACGAATCGCCAGGATGTTAAAGACGAACTTTACGCCGATGTCGCCAAGCTGCTGAAGAAAAACGGATACCCGCCGAAGACCATCGATGTCGCCTACGATGAGATCATGAAGCAGGTGGAGAATTATAAGCAGTATGCGGAGTGATGTGTGGTACACATTGTAAATGTGCATTTGATACCACCATGTATGAGGAGGCTATATAATGTGGATTTCCCAATTATCAATCCAAGGATATAAAAACGCTCGTAAAAGATCCGAGATATCATTTAATAAAGGGTTGAATGTATTGCTCGGAGAAAATGGTTGCGGGAAAACCGCTGTTATAAACGCTCTCCGCCTTCTTTTTCGAGAGCCAGAATCCAACTATGCGTGCTCTCCAGATGATTTTTATTGTTCGTTAGATAGGTCATATATCACCGATACAATTGAGATCGATGCACTATTGACCGGGTTAACTGAGGATGAAAAAATCACTTTTTTATCTTGGTGCAACGCCGACTTTAATGCACATTTGCATCTTCGCATTACAGAAAACCAAACAAAGCCAGGCTCAATGAAGCGAAAATACTGGGGTGGAGAATCGACGGCCAGTATTTTTGAAGAAGATACTTTTGACAGGGTTGAGTGTATCTATCTTCCCCCTCTGCGGGACGCAGAGGCTAGACTTTCTGCTGGCAGACGATCCAGACTGGCATGGCTTCTGAAAAAGAAATATGGGGATAACACAGGAGCTCTCGTGGATAGTGTTGCCGAATTTAACAACGATATCGTGCAGAATAAGGATGAAAAGTATACCGAAATTCAGGAGGTTAAAGCGTCTATCAACGAAAAAATTGTAGATGCATTAGGTGAGAAACTTGGCCAGAGTGTAAATCTGCAATTTTCGGAAACAACCTTTAACCGAATTATAGAAAACATACGGATGGTATTCTTTCCGCATATTGGAGAAACAGATATAGCAAAGTTTAGAGACTTGGCTACTAATAGCTTGGGTTATAACAATTTGCTTTATATCGCCACAGTGTTTGCCGAACTGGAATTAATCAAGGATTCTGATATTTTCACAATCCTTCTGATCGAGGAGCCTGAGGCACATCTTCATCCGCAACTGCAGGTCAAGTTCATCAAATATCTTGAATCATTGGTCGCTACACTTCCAAATGCACAGGTCATCGTCTCTACGCACTCGCCGGTGTTAGCGTCCTCTGTAAAGATAAACAAATTGATCCATTTGGTCGGAACGACAGATGAAATTAAAGCTACAACGATAAGCAAAAAACACTATAATGATTCGCTTACTGAGGATTATATCAATAGATGGTTGGATGTCACTAAATCCACTATGCTATTCTCACGTGGGATTATATTAGTTGAGGGGATCGCGGAGGCTCTTGTATTGCCGAGACTAGCAGAGATTGTTTTGCAAAAATATAACCAGAACCACGAAGAGACTTTGCGACTGGCATCAACACTTGATGAGATGGGTGTTTCTGCAATTAACATTAATGGCATCAACTTTCAGTACTTCATGAAGTTGTTCGGCAATTTTCAGGGGTCTTCTGGCCCCGATATCCCAATATACTGTTCTGGATTGACAGATAGGGATCCCGGTAAAGATGCATCAGGGAAAGTTATTTATCCCGAGAAAGATACGGAGGTAGAAAGCAAGAACCCTATTGTTGCCATAAAAGATGAAATTGATAGTAATCAGTGGACAAGGCTTTTTGTATCGCCATTGAAAACTTTTGAGTATGATCTTGCCACTTACAACCCCAAGCTTTTAGCAACAGTGTTAAGGTCTATTTGGCCTACGAGTAAAGGAACTGTATGTGCCGAACTGGATAAAATTATTGCTAGAGACAATAGCTATAGTGATATGTCGCTTTTGTCTAAAGACGCAAAATATATTTATGAGCACATAGAAAGCGATGAGATCGGAAAAGGCGTATTTGCTTATACCTTGGCTGAAAAAATCACGGATGATTTCATAGTGCCCGACTATATCTCTAATGCCGTTCTTTGGGCTTGTGGAGGAAAATCATTGTGACAAGGGACGAAAAAATTGAAAAACTTACAGAAGTACTGTCTGCCGGTAAGATATTCACTCAACAAGCAAAAGAGCGAATAGAGGAGAAAACTAACGAGCAGCTAGACTATATCCTTTCTCCGATAGATCAGTGCATCTATTTAGAGGCTTGCGCAGGAAGCGGAAAAACTGAAGTATTGGGGCTTAAAGCGGCTTATGAGATTTGCAGGTGGCGGCCTCGACAAACCGGAATTGCCGTTTTAACTTTTACAAATGAGGCAACCGCAACTATCGCGGATCGGGTTTCCTCATTTTACGGCAAGCCTGTTCCCTCCAATCACTTCATAGGAACATTTTCGAGTTTTGTCCATGGATATATCGCGCAGCGCTTTGGATACAAGTTTTATCATATACCAGAGGATAGAACTGATAAATCTTTTAGAGTTATAGACTCCGATACAAACCCGTATAGCAATCAGTGGCTTGATAATTATAGGCTAGACTTTCCTTTTCCCAAACAAACAATCTGTGCTAGTCAGCTCTATTATAAGGGTAGCTGTAAAGATTGGTTTATTGGACAAGGGGAGTCGGCAAAAAGTCTTACTGAACTTTATAACTCGGTAGAATGCCAACAATACATTGCAGAGATACGTCAGCGCAAAAATGCCGAATATCTGTTCCAAATGGATTTCTTGAAGAAACAGGTAAAAACTTGTAAATTAAAGTTCTGGCAGGATGGTTTTGCTACTTTTGAAGACATGAATTTAATTGCTCATCAATGCCTTTGCGACGAAACAATTCGCAACAATATTGCTCGAAAGTTTCCTGTAATTCTAGTTGATGAGTGTCAGGATTTATCTGCTAGCGAATTAAGTATCCTTTCTCTCCTGATTTGTGCCGGTGTAGCTGTCCATTACATAGGTGATCTGCATCAAGCTATTTATTCCTTCAAAGATTCCTGCCCAAGGCAGTTTCTGGAACATCTCACAGGCCACCGTTTTGAAATAATGCGTTTAAGTCAGAATTTTAGAAGTACACAAAAAATCGTTGACCTTTCTCGGAGCATTGGCGGGATAAGCTATCCGATTTCAGGCTCCGTAGAGAGTAAATGTGGCGATTATGATTGTTGTTATATAGAGTGTGCTGATGAAAAGGATGCGATTGCGGTTTTTATTGATACGCTCAATAGATTTAGCATACCAACCGAAAATGCCATTGTTCTTGTAAGGACACAAAGCACAAAACAAAAACTAAACAATGGGTTCTCAAATGACTACAAAACGCACCCTGTTATAAATGCCATCCAACTATGGCAGCAAAACGATCCTACAGCACGGCAAACCGCTTTAACTCTGCTAGCATTCCAACTGCAAAAGTGGATGGGGTTCCACGGGAAAAGCAACAATTATTATTACTCAGAAGAGATGTGTCCGAACTCAGTGTCTTGGAGATTGCTGCTTAGGAATATTCTTGCTGAACTATGTGCCGATTCAACGATGACAACGATGGATAATTTAACTTATGGCTCATGGTATTCGGCCAGCAAAGGAAACGTTGTTGCTGTCATTAACCGCCATCTCGGCTCTATAGGAAAAATTCTTCCCGAGATGACGATTAGAACCCCCAAAGGGACTGCAAAGCAGCCAATTTGTCAGGCAAAATTGGCCGAAGAAGAGCAGTTACGCGTTGAGACTATCCATTCGGTTAAGGGGAGCACATTTGATGCCGTATTGCTATTATCTTCACCAGATGCTCGTGGCAAGACGGGGTTTTGGGAGAATTGGTTAAAATCTAATGAGGAATCAGGAAGAATAGGCTATGTTGCCAGCACACGGTCTCGTTATCTGCTATGTTGGGGCGTTAGTAATCTCGCACCGGAGCAAAGGGTCAATCCCAAATTCTGTGTAAAGTCCATTTCGGGTGCGAATAGAGCAAAGTT
>ENA-ORRL01001242-ORRL01001242.1-human-gut-metagenome-genome-assembly--contig:-NODE-1242-length-20752-cov-3.615548_pt1 | contig 20752 bp, 10 predicted proteins | sample MGYA00242175_ERZ509134 | MGnify/ENA primary metagenome ERZ509134 (study PRJEB26280, sample SAMEA2338660) | human gut metagenome | biome: human gut; feature: human-associated habitat; material: faeces... | reverse complement strand
CGCTGCTCCATAATGCGTTTTTACTGCCGGTTCCCCGGGAGCGGCTGTCATGCCAAAAATATCCGTCTGGCCCTTTTTGACCCCTCTGCTGTATACCGGAAGCTCTCTCGATGAGCAGGTCCCGTCCGCCATGACAGGGATCTCATATCCGTTGCGGTTCAGGATCTCCTCCACCTCTGCCTTCAGATACCGGAACGCCGGGTCCTCCGGGTCCGTAAGGTCGTGGTCCGCCGCCTTTTCCCTGAGCATCGGCTCTGTCTCATCCAGCTCCAGATCTGTGAGCCCCATGACCGGCGTCTGCGGAACATGCTCCGCCCTTAAGATCTGCGGCTCTGTCCGGCTCATGGGATGCTGCCCGGTGATCCTGCCGTCCGGCCCATATTCCGGTTCATATCTCACATGGCTCCGGTCTGTGTCCGCAGTTTTCCATACCTGGTCCCCATTCTCATCCTTCACAGGGACCTCCTCTGTGCCGGTCACATGGGGACCCGTCACCTCCTTCTCCCCTGTATCCACCCGGAAAAACTCCGTATCCTCTGGAAATCCGGAAAAAATAAGCTCATATCCCCCGGTTCCCGACTCCGGATCCACAGTCCCGGAAGAGGTCACCATAAATGGAAGCTGGTCAAAGCCGTTTCCGCTTCCATCCTCCCCCTCCATGGAGGCAGAAAGCTCCGGCATGGAGACAACGGATGTCCCCCTTAAGGATGCTGCCCCCTCTGGCGTCTCAAAGCCAGCTCCTTTATTGGTCCACTGGCCAGAACGCCCGTTGACCGACAGCTCATATCCCTCGCTTCTGGACAGTTCCTTCACATAATACCGTCCCAGGATCAGAGGCCTCCCGATCCAGCAGTTCCCATTGACGGACAGATTTTCCCCATAACGGTTTCCAGGACCTTTCCAGCCTGGATCCGTCCGTCTGACCGTTTTTCCTGCATCATAATCAAAGGTGGTTCCAGGCGCCTCTGTATAAACGGTAAATCCAGCGTTTCCATCCTGGTCGGTGGCTGCCACCGCCGTAAGATCATCCTTTTTATAAACGATCCCCGTATTGGTCAGCTTCCCATCCCCTCCTAACTCCGAGTCGGGATGGACGATATCCTCGGCTGCAAACAGGCCGTAAACGGCCCCCTCCAGGCTTCCGTCCCCTTCTGTATCCCCGAAAGAGGAATATTCCTCTGATTCTCCCTTATAGAGGTTCAGATCCCGCTTGTTGATATGGATCTCTCCCTCGGTCCTGTGATCCTTAACGATCCATGAATCCCCGCAGCCCTCAGCTCCATTACAGTGGGAAAAGATCCCCGGATCCCCAGTCTCCAGATGACGGATCCCATCCGGACGGGCATTCTCCAGATACGACTGGAAATCTCCTCCCCCCTGTTCCTCCCAGTCCTCATCCTCCAGCTCCCCTTCATCTGCCAGCAGCATGGAAAACAGCTTCCAGGCATTGGAGGAAGTAAAGATCCGTCCTGCGTTGGAAGGCGTAAGGAGCCTCTCTGTATCAGACGGGGTGGAGATCCCAGAAGCCTTTAAGGTCTGCACCTTCCTTCCGGCAGTCTCCGCCTGTATTTCTCCGCTGTCTCTGGAGCCCGTATACCAGATGTTTTCTGTAATGTCCCCGCTGTCTCCCTCTGCCCGGGTACATACAGCCCCGTTCTGGGACGATGTGGTCGTCACCAGCTCCACAGGAATATCGTCGTTATGGAGACCATGAAGGATATAGCCATTCCTGGCCTGTATCTCCTTCCACGTATAGGTAAATCTCAAGGAAGTAAAATTCTCATACGTCTCTTCGCAGTCAGCCCTGCAGCCGGACGCCTCAAAGGCGCTGCCGGACCCTGTATCCTCTTCCGGTCCGCCTTTATCCCGCTCTCTGGCCTCTCCCCCGCCGGTGCCGCTTTCCAGAACTCCGGCCACCTGGTCAAACGCGCTTTCATCAGAAACCCAGTGAAAATGAACGCCCCCCTCTGCCTCTGCTTCACAGGCCTCCACCAGGGACAGCCATTCCTCTGCCGCCGCACGGTTCTTATCCCTTGTGACCTCTGCCGCCTCTTCCCAGGAGGTATCTCCGCTCCTATCCTCTTTTCCTGTGCCGGAGCCTGGATCCTTTTGGGGAATATCTGCCCATTGGGGAACTCCATGGCGCAGTACGTTTTGGAATACACGTAGCTCCGGCTGTCCGTATGGGAGATCTCTCCATTTTCGTCTGTGGTCCCCTCGGCAAAGATCTGAAAGCCATCCCATGGAGCAAAGCTTATATTTTCCGTCGAAAGCCCGGCTCCTCTTTCATCGGTCCCAAGGCTTCCACCATCCTCAAACCGCTCATACAGATAAAACTGGCTCCCCTTTAAGGGCATTCCGGTCTCATCGTCCAGCTTTTTCAGCCGCACGTTATAATCGGACTGAAAGGTTTCCTCATGGCGGAAGACCTGGAAAGACAGCTCCGGCTCTCCGCCCCCGTAAGCCGGCTCACGGTCATCGTCCGGGCCGCCTCCATCCCCCTCCTGGCTTACGACTATATAAAAGACCATATCCGACGGAACGATCTCAATCCCGGCCTTATAAAGCCTCTGGTGCTGCGGAGCATTGACACATGCCTTAAAGTCCATCCATTCATGGAGATAGTCGTCGTTCCAGCTTCCCTCCGTATACCAGCCGGAATTTTTCCGCATGGTGATCTTATAGCGGACCATGGTCTTATTGTATTTCTGCTCCTCTGTCATGGTACTGTCCAGAGCATTCTCATTGGCTGTGGCAGAGCCGTTATTATGGATCTTAATGGAGTCTCCGCTCCAGGTGATCTCATATAATTCCTCTCCCAGAACAGACCTGGCGATATTTTTATCCTGGGATGCGTCCAGCCAGCCCACATTTCCTCCCGTGGAGCCGTTGTCCCAGACGCTCTGGGGCTCGATCTTTGCAATATCCCGGATAAACTCACTTCCCAGGAAAAACTCTGTATCCAGGGCTCCTGGACCATCGGAGAAGGGCAGTACCGTAAACGATACTGCCGTTTCCTCGGAGGTGGCATCCCGGATGGCGTCCGGCGCTTCCTTTCCTTTCTCCCCACCATCCGCCGCCATCTGCTCCATGGCGGCTATGGCCCTTTCCTCGATCTCCGGGTGATCCGCCACCCACGCAAACCTTGTACTGGGATCGTCCTTCACCCGTTTTACCACATTGGGGCCCGACGCCGTGGAGGCGATCTCCCCATAAAGCTCCGGATCAAATTTCCGGGCCGCCTCTTTTAATGCGGTCCAGTTACTGGGATAGGCCCAGAACAGCCGTTTCGTCTGGGTCTCTGTCAGCGGCGACGGCAGGGTATCGTATTCATAGATGTCATACCGGTCCACCTGCTTCCATCCCTTTCCTCCGTCCAGACAGTAAAACGGAGCCGTTGCCTTCTGGGGCCATACGCTGGAGGCCCTGGCCGGGAGGGGAAACGGCACAGCCAGAGCCAGCAGGACTGCGGCCATGACCAGGGCTGTCCCCCTTTTTACTGATTTTTTATTCTTCCAAAGAATTCCAGCCTTGTGCTTTTAGTTCGACTTCGCCTCCATCACGACCTACCAAGTAATTACCGAGATCGGGTTTTGTAATATGACCGATTACTTTAACACCTTTCATTTCAGATACTTTATCATGATCAGTGAGAGGAACAGTGAAAAGTAATTCATAGTCTTCACCGCCATTTAAAGCTGCAGTTACCAAATTCATATTAAATTGTTCAGCCATTGCAGCCGTTTGATAATCGATAGGAATTCTATCTTCATATACGCGACATCCGACATTACTTTCTTTTGAAATATGCAAAAGTTCGGAAGACAGACCGTCTGATATGTCCATCATTGCTGTAGGGATAATCCCCGCATGACGAAGCATCTCTATAATATCTTTACGAGCTTCCGGCTTCAATTGACGTTCCAACAGATATTCTTTGCCTGTAAAATCCGGTGTGAAATCTTTTTCACCTTTAAATATCCTTTTTTCGCGTTCTAATAATTGCAATCCCATATAAGCAGCTCCTAAATCCCCAGAAACACATATCAAATCCGTTTCTTGGGCTCCACTGCGAAGGACAACTTTATCTCTTTCTCCTTCCCCAATACAAGTGATACTGATGCAAAGCCCTGTTAAAGAAGCAGAAGTGTCTCCTCCGACAATATCGACTCCATACACATCACAGGCCAACTTTAGCCCAGCATAAAAATCTTCTACATCCTCAACAGAAAAACGTTTGGAGATGCCAAGTGATACAGTGATCTGCTTAGGCTGGCCGTTCATGGCATAAATATCGGAGAAATTTACAACAGCCGATTTATATCCGAGATGTTTTAAAGGTACATAAGTCAAGTCGAAATGAATACCTTCCAATAATAGATCGGTAGTGACAAGCACTTGTTTATCCTCATAGGAGAGAATTGCCGCATCATCGCCTACGCCCTTTATCGTACTATTATTCTTTATTTCAATCCTGTTAGTTAGGTGGCGAATCAAACCGAATTCGCCTAATGTTGATATTTCTGTCCTGTTACTCATATTTGTTTTGTAAAATATTATTTTTGGGAAATGTGATAATATGTTTTTCTATTGTCTCATTAAAACTCTGCTCATTGTAAAACCTGATTACAATCGGTAGATAATATAAATATTTCTTCCAACTTTCCGGAACAAGAGGACTGTTTTTTAAACGTGCTGCATCTTTTTCTGTTACTAAGATCAATTTTCCCGGTGAAGTCATCTTTTCGAATATCACATCCAATTTCTTGAAATCTGACTTGCTAAACGTATGATGATCAGGAAAAACGACCGGCAACACTTTATTTGAATACTTTTCTGCCTCACGAATAAATGGAGTGGGAACTGCAATACCTGATATCAACAATATATCATCTTCTTTTCCAATATTTTTATGGTTTAAGAAACGAGCTTCCGAGGGGAATACAGGTTTAACTTCTCCATAAACGATGCTGGTAAAAAAAAGTAACTGGTGAGCCCGCAACTTCATATTTTCTTCAATAACACGAAAATCGATCGGCTTCATATCTTCATCGCATTTAGTAACAACCACGATATCTGTTCGGTTTATATTACTTATCGGTTCTCTCAGGTGTCCGGTAGGCATTAGTTTATCATTATAAAATAAACGATGGTAGTCACTCAACACGATCGAAAGGGAAGGGTGCACATATCTATGTTGATATGCATCATCTAACAAAATTACTTCAGGTCTGTCTTTTTCAGGGAGGGATAAAAGATTTTGAATCCCCCGGCGGCGATTAGCGTCGACAGCGACAAGTATATCCGGAAATTTATTTTTCATTTGAAAAGGTTCATCTCCGATCTCCAAACTGGAACTTTCAGAATCAGCAAGAATAAACCCCGATGTTTTTCTTTTGTACCCTCGGCTTAATACTGCAATGCGATATTTATCTTTCAGTAAACGTATGATATATTCTGTATGGGGAGTTTTACCCGTTCCTCCTACAGATAAGTTTCCTATGCAGATCACAGGAATAGAATATTGTTCGGAATGTAAAATACCCCAATCAAAAAGTCGATTTCGCAACCATATCCCAATTCCATATAAAAAGGAAAGGGGAGCCAGGTAGGAATTAAGTTTTATTTTGTCATTTTTTTGCATGTAACTTCTTATCTGCTGACAAATATAGTTAACTTATCGGTGGCTGTCTGTTTTTTATTTGTTTATTTCAAAAAGAAGATACAATTTGAATCTCTTTGAAAGATAAGTTTGCGTTTATTCTGAAATATTTTCAGGGAGTTTGTGACTATACACATTTATTGTAGAATTAAGTCAATATCCGGATAAGATATCCGTCGTATCTTTGTTGTCTTCTTGATAATCTCTTGTAAATTATATACTTTTGCATTGTCCCAATTAACATGCTATGCCATGAATGTCAAAATAGAAGAAAGCTGGCGAAAACGCCTTCAGGAAGAATTTGATAAACCATACTTTGAGCAGTTGGTCACATTTGTCAAGAACGAATACAGAAGCGCCCATGTGCTTCCTCCCGGACACCAGATCTTCCATATTTTTAATGCCTGTCCATTCGAGAAAGTGAAGGTTGTTATACTTGGACAAGACCCTTATCCCAATCCGGGGCAATACTACGGAGTCTGCTTCTCCGTCCCGCAAGGAGTTCCCATTCCTGGATCACTGGCCAACATATTCAAAGAAATACACCAAGACTTAGGCAAACCGATCCCCACATCCGGCAATCTGGACCGTTGGGTAGAGCAAGGCGTGTTTCCTATGAACTCGGTCCTGACTGTACGGGCTCACGAAACCGGCTCACATCGGAATATGGGATGGGAAACTTTTACAGATGCAGTGATAAAGAAATTGAGCGATGGACGTGAGAATCTGGTATTCATGCTGTGGGGAAGTTATGCAAAAGAGAAGATCGCCCTTATCGACACCCATAAACACTTGGTGCTGACAACCGTGCATCCGTCTCCACGCTCTGCTGACCATGGTTTCTTCGGCTGCAAACACTTCAGCAAGGCGAATACTTTCCTCCAAAGCAAAGGTATTCAAAAGATTGATTGGTAAGAAGTACGAGTTCCGGACATCCGGGTGTAGCCATTCCGGACATCCGGGTGTGGAGAGCGGTAACATCCGGGTGTAGAAAGGCAGAAGATGGGCATGTTTCCAAACTTTTCTGCTTGCTTTTCGTTCTTTTCCTACTTGTTTTAGTAAAAAAGTACCTTTATGTTGATGAAACTATCTCCACACAGATGTATATCGGCACGGTTCCCTGCGTTTTTATAAACAATACCGGCTACCCGTTTCAACGGCAGGTAGTGATACAAGTGTGATACAGGAATCCGGTATGTATCACTCCTTGCACACCATGTTTGTCAATGCTTACAAAACAAAGTGTGATAGAGTGATAGAGAAACTGGATTATTGTGCAAGAGAGAACCGCAAACTGATACCGTAGTTTGAGTTTGAAGTCGGATAAGATGCACTCGATATCAACGGTTCATTGATCTGAATATCATAGAATGCACGGACCGTCAACGCACGGCTCAAACCGTAATCAGCCGAGAAGGAGATTGTCTTTGCGATGTTACCGCTAGTAGCCTGCGTCAGTTGCGTGTCGATTTTACGAATCAACGACTGCATCTTGTTGAACGAGAAATCAAGGCGAACGGTGAGGTCATTGCTGAAATCACGCGTTTTCTTCATCTTCAAAACCTTGTTGAACTCGGCATATTTGTAACCCAAACCGATCGTCACTTTCTTGGAAAGTGCTTCGACCAATTGGTAGGATGTCGTGTTCAGGCTTAAATTGCGGGTAGTCGAATAGTCCGCCCGAACCGTCACGTTATTCAACAGCGTCGCATCTGCACCCAACAAAGGACTAAACGCTTCGGTAAGGCTGACAGACGAAATCGAATAAGGAGACGATGGTGTCGGGTTATCGTTCAGAATCGACTGGATATATCCCAGTCCGTCCTGCCCGGCATCCACCCAATTCAAGAAGGATGTGAAAGCACCTACCGAATAAGAACAACGGTACTGGTGACTCAACGTCAAGCTCTTGAAATATTTCTTGACAGCCGGAATCTTGATCAAGCCGTCGTAAGTAACGCGCCAGTTAGGCAACATGCTCTTCAACGAAGGGAAAGCCGTCAAGCCTACCTTCTTCGGGTCCTTACCGGTATAAGCGGCCAGAAATGCAGGAATCAGGACATCCGCCGAATTCCGGTTGACGCCGTTCACATTATCTGTTCCCGGATTATAAGGCATTCCTCCCAAGCCTTTATCATGGATAAAGCCCACATCCGGATATTTCAAGCCGGAATACTTGCTTTCGATACGTTGGGCAATGATCTCGCGGTTTGCCAACAACTTGTCAAAGGCTTTCGAAGAATAGTTATTCATAGCATTGCCACTGCCTCCGAATGCGCTTCCCAGCGCGATTGTCGTCATGGTAAAGTTTCCCCCCATAATCTCCGGCATACCTTCATACATAAATTGTATTTCCGTATTACGCGTATCGTTGCGAAGAGCCGTCAAGTCGATCTTCAATCCAGTGATCGGTTCGAGGTTCGCCCGTATATTCAGATTTTTCGTACTGGTCATGACTGCGGCATTCACGTCTCTCTCGGTATCCGTAATCAGCCAGCCTTTTTCATATGCCTCGTCTATATAGCTACGACGCACGTCACCGAACGCAAAACCGATCCCCGGGGAAAGTCCGAATGAAGAACGTCCCTGGCCAAAGATATCACCGATCTCCGGACGGAAACCGGGCAGCATCATACCGGCAGAGTTCGTAAACTGAATATTGAAACGGCGCACCATCATCAAAAAGCGGGCACTGTGTTCAACCGCCTTGTAAAGAAAATCCTCAGTAGGGGCCGGTCCCGGTATGATCGTCAACTTCAAGCGCACCGTGTCTTGGTTCAAAATCTTAACCTGTGCGAAGTTGATCGGCTTGAACTTGACTTTGTAGACACGCCCGTCCGTTCTTCTGGCCGTGATTTGCACCTTTTTCGTAAACATTCCATGCTCGACAACCGTAGCGCTGTCCGGACTCAAGACAATTTCTTTTTCCAATTTCGGCTTTTTCTTCTTCTCCGTTTTTTTAGCCGTAGTCCGGGTATTGTTAAACTTCTGGTTGATCTTCTTCAAATATTTGTTTTTGTTGTAGAGAGATAACAGGTTCAAGTTCGCCTGCAAATCGAACTGACGCTGGTTCTTGATCGTATTACCCATCTCGATATCTTCGCTTACCGTCGCTCCACGATCCCAGTTGTAAGTAGCATTGTAGCTCAAAGAAGCATTGGTCCAATCCAGAACCGGGATCAGCTGCAACGGCAACTGCCAGGTCGCCATAAACTGCTGGTCATACTTCATCGGGGTTCCCAGGTCAGCGATGCTCTTCTTCACGGAATCTTTCCATAACTGGTAACCGTCCGGGTTCAGTTCCTTATTCACCTGCACATACGGTTCTTCGATACGGGCATTCGTACCGGAACTGAACGTTATGTTCAGGTTATTCGTAAAAGCCCAGTTCAAACTGAAAGCACGGTCCCAATAGAAGTTCTGGCTGAATGTCACTGGTATATCGTTGGGGACACCTGTTGCCGCTCCTGTCAGGTCGCGTAATTTTATTTCGTAATAATTCCGCATCATGGCCGTCTGGAAGTTGATAGACGGGGCCACATTAAACGCCAGTTGTTTGGCATAGCGCGTATAGCCGTTGTTTTTCTTCAATAACTTATCAAATGGCTTGATCGGCTTGACATAAGGCACATAGCTATAGGCGAAATTGGCACGGTAATCCTTTGTCGTTTCATATTCAGTCTCCGGGTTTTTCTTATCATTAATGCTGTACGAATACCCGAGCGTGAAGTTTGCCGGATCGTAAGGCATCGGGTTCTTACTCTTGATATTCACACGCACATTATTAAACGAAACACTCTTGATAACCGTCCTATCTTGAGAATAATTACGAATCGAGTCCTTCTCGGCTTTCGTTTCCGCCTTGTCGATAGCATCCTTCAACTTGACATCCTGATCCAGCGGATTGTATTTCGGATCATATGTTTCCTTCGAATAAGCATAATAGAACGGGATACTGACTTGCGCCTTTTCCGGGAACAGCTTACCCAATTCGATAGAGGTCGCCACGTTATACTGTTTGAAGTCTTCCATCCGGCGTTCGTTCAACGACTGGTCGAGAGCACCGAAACCAGCCGTTTCGATACGTCCGCCCACATTCACCGTTCCCAAGTCGGAAAGCGCAACATTCAAATTCGCATTGGCCGCCCATCCACCTTCTTCATTGAAGTCGGTCAGGCGCAATTCGTTCACCCAAACTTCCCCGCTCTTCAACTTATTACGCACGTTACGCACACCGATCATGACTGTCTTCACTTCGGAAAGACTCGGATTACCTTTGACACGGATCGTATTGCCATCGTTGTCCGGATCCCTACCAGAATAGACAGTCTGGAAAGACACTCCATTCGTACCGGATCGTTTTTCCCGGTTACGCTCCAGTTTCAGATCCGTCAGAATCTCCAAACGGAAATTCAACATGTTTTCTGCCGGCCAAACGATTTTCTGGTGTTCCGAATTGTTATAGTTATACTTCCCGTGCGGAGTCAACTTCAACGGTACTTCATATTCGTAATAGTTATTCTTATAGTCCGATCCCAGGCGGATAAAAACAGCGAGATCGCCATCTGCAAGATCGTTTACATCCAATTTCGGAGCCTCGGCATGTGTAAACAGTTGCAAGCGCTTATACTGCCGCAAATCATAATTCGTATTCTTATACACGGCACGTGCATCTTGAGCGGCAAGGTCCGTTATCTTTAAAGAAAGCGCCTGTTCGTTCTCCTGACGAATCTGAGGCTGGCTTGGATCCAGTACACGGCTGACGCCCGGGGGCAATGTATAGCTGACCGGATCCCTGTCACTGTTTTCCTCGATATTGACAGTCGAGACTTCCAATTTACCCTTCACTGCGGGCGGCATCTTCGGATCGGACAAATCCTGCTCGTAGGATCGCCATTCTCCGCGTACCAATTGCAGAGTACCGAAGCGCAACACGACCGATTCCTTAAATCCTGTCATATACATACGCATGAAACGAATCGTCTTGAAATCATTGATTGCCCCCACAAGACGCTGATATTGTTTTACCGGAATCTTAAATTGATACCAGGTAACGGATTCTGTCGTACCATCCGCCAATCTTACTGATGAAGTACGTTTATCCGCAATGAAGTTTTCACCGACAACCGTATCCTGCGGAGTTATCCTGACTTTGTATTCGAAATATTTTTCATTTTTATTCAGAGTATTGTCCTGATTGATGTCTTCTACATCAGGCACGGTCTTGGAAGAAGTGCTGTAGCGCTCGCCCGAATCGTTGATATCTTTCGAGTTTCCTTCCGTTCCATTATAGCGTTTGTAACGTGTTAAGATATCCACCTCCTGAGAATCATAGTCCGAACCACGAAAATAGTGGAACTTGTCACCGGCCGGATCAAAGAAAGGGGACAGCTGTAACGGATCGTTCTCCATCTCGGTTAGGGTTACCGCATTCAATTTCTGGCGTAATTTATTCAGATAATCCTGGTAAGCCGGATATTCCTTTTCTTCATCCGAGGATAAACCGTTCAGGCCGACATCCTGTAACAGACGTGCACCTGCCGTATTGTCGAAGGCATAAACTGTACTCTGCTGTTTTGGAACCTTACCCCAAACAGTATAATCGACCTTAGAGGTATCGCCATCGATTGGCAATCCGTTTTCGAAGAACTTCTTTTCATCCTTCAATATGTCTTCCGATATCTCACCCAAATTAAAATACAGATCCCCCCCTGTTGTCTGACGATCATAAATGAACGGATCGAGCATCCAAAATTCGATATATTCGACATTCGCCGTCTCAAAGTCACTCTGGTCTATCTTTCGCATCATTCCACCGAAACGCTTTTCCGGGTTTTGCAATGTTCCGTCAGGATTAATATTATCGGCATCCAAGTTATACGGTCCGCGTTCCTGCGGATAGTAAGCCATGTTCAGAACTGTCAACGTATTACTTTCACTCATGCTTTGCTGCCGTTGCGGGAACAACTCTCTCGTCTCGATAGCACGGACATAATGGTTGGACAAATCTTTTGTCGTAATATATTTCGGACGCAAAGAAGAATTTTTACGCGTGAACAATCCGTCGATCGTGTACCAAGCAAGCAAAGCACGACTTTTCCCGTAATCGATATTATTGGTCAGCCCGGCTTCCGGGAACAATTGGGGCGTACCATCGTCATAAGGCACACTGGACAACTGCCAGGGATAAGGGTCGGAGAGGTCGAAATTGCTCTGTGTCGACTCGAAGTCATCCAGATACGAATATCCCCCCGTGTTCTTGTTTTCGTAATGCCCGGCAATCAAATGAGCGAACTCCGCATTGAAAGATATCTGGCTGGGTTTGCTTAGGTTCAGCAACGGCAGCTTGTCGAACATATTGGTAAGCCACTGACTCTCGCCCTTATAAGCCATATTGACACCCCAGAGCGTATTCTTTATCGCTTCGTCGCCCATCGTCGTCTTGGTGGTCAACGGCATTTCGGACATGTGCATGATGGTAGCGCCTACCATCAGATTCGGGTTGAACTGATAGTTCAAGTCCAATCCCATCATGGTCTTACGCTGCATGTTATAGGCTGTCTGGTTTTCCAGCGAGACGCTGACCGGCGTGCCTGCAGAAATAATACTTTCGTTCAGGATCGTTACCACGCCGGAAGTATAGTCAACAGTATAATCTACATTCTCGGTTAATATCGCTCCGCCAGCCGTTACTTTCACTGAACCTCGCGCTACGTTGGAAGCTCCCAACTGTATCTCGGCACCCGAAGAGGCTTTGTATTCCCCCTCCAGTTTGAACTTATTCTTTTCAGCAATCTGTCTGGCGACAGTCAATGTCGAGTCGTAGAGTTCCTGGAATACATATTTGTCAGCAATCGCATCATTGTTAATCTTTTTACGCAGATAGGAGCCGAATGGTTCCACACTTGGAAAAATAATTTTCCCATTATCGGCAAGGACGGTCACACCTTCAATAAAGTCGTATATACCATCCGGATGCGGCTGATTGTTGGAATCATAGCTATCTAGGTTCAGCACTCGTAACAAGATTTGGTTGGCAATCGCCCCTTCCGGCAAATAGTTGACATACGTACCGGTTGTATCGCTTTGATACATGATATTCAACTTGAACTTCTCTTTTTGGACAGAGTAAGCTCCTAATGAATAGATATTTTTCATCATCAGGTCCCAAAAAGGCATATCAGGCGACATGGTAATTCCTTTCAACAACTTCACATACAGGCAAGAGGCAGCCGATGAAGGGTTGTCAGTCGAGAACTCGCCAACCTGATAAGTCTTTCCATCCGAATAAGTATAATTGTAAGCGACAGCCAATACCTCATCTGCCTGCAACTGTGTTTTCAGCGAGATATACCCCAACTTCGTATTGACCGTATATTCGGACGCATCCAGCAAACGAGCGCTTTCCACTTCTTCATATTCCGTACCGTTAACAAAAGTTCCTCCCAACGCCTGATTTACCGTGCTGATATCACGAGCACCGATAAATTGCTGGTTAAGGGTATTATATAATGTATTCGTATTATTATAGGGGATAGACAGCGCCCCCGAAGGAGAAACGACCGTCGTATTCGAAATATTATCATGCTCGGCCAGATCGGCAAAAGCGACCACGTTACGCGCCTGGTCATAAGTAGCCCGTTTGTTTGTCACCCAAACTTCCACCTTGCTGATCGTGACGGGAGAGGAAATCGTATTCAGGTTCTTCACCGCCTCATCATAGCGGTCGCGAAAATAGTGTGACAGGAAAAAGTGACGATTCTCGTCATACTGGTCAATCGTCAATTCGAAAGGTTTTGTCTGCACGCCCCCTTTAGAACTGACCGTTTTCGATTCCGACTCCTGCTGTGCAAACAACGCATTGACTCGCAACTTCCCGAACTGGAGATCCGCTTTCATACCGAACAGGGCTGCTCCTCCGTTGATTAGGGAGTTACTGGTTGTCATACTTACATTTCCGGCTTCCAGCGACTTGATAATTTCATCTTCCTCCCCGGTATAAGCTAATTTCAGTTTTTTGGAGTCGAAATCAAAAGAGGTTTCGGTATTATAGTTCATATCGAAATTCACTTTGCTGCCAACCGATGCCTGTACATTCAATTGAACATTCTCATCGAAATTAAAGAAGGTACGGTTACGAGCACGTTCCGGCAAAGAGGGATTTTTGGTTTTATTCTGCTTCAAGCCTAGCTCCACTTCAGCCGAACCTTGCGTTTTCACCCGGACACCGCCCGGCCCAAAGATACGTTCCGCCGCACCGATATTGAACTGCATATCAGCTAAATTGAACTGCTTATTAGCCGCCTTTTGAAATTCTTCCTCGTTTTTCTGGCGATAGTAGGATTGAACGGATTTTTGGAAACTATAATCCTGGTATTCCTCAGGGGTCAACGAAATAGGAGTAGTCAGATCGGCATCACCTAACTTGGTACGGACCACATATGTCCCGGTTCTGATATCATATTCGACCACTGATTTCACGTTATCCGGCGTCTTCAAGTCAGCAGGTGACTGCTTGGTAAGATCCTGATATTCTTCAGGGACCGTCTTGGCTACCGGAAAGCGGGTGCGCACCTTCGGTACCGTATCATCCGGAACGACCGGCTGTTCAGTATCCGGCAACGACATCTCATAGGCCAGAAAATCCGTATTCATAGAATACAGACCTGCACCAAACAGTAGAATTGTTATCCAGAGTATAAATTTCAGTGTCCTTCTCATGTTAATTGACAATTGACAACAGACAATGACAACCGACAATTCCAAATTCTCCTAAATTGCCAATTGCCAATTATCCATTGCTTAAAGCATTCTTAGGGCTGTTTTAATGACCTGCTCGACAGCCAGTGCAGGCGAACCTTTCAATATCGAGTTAACCGCCTTTTGCGAAGCGGCCTTCTGGAATCCAAGCATAACCAATGCCGCCACTGCTTCTTCTGTGACAGCACCACTGGCAGCGACAGAAGAGGAGCCACCTGTCACTGTCATTCCCTCTATCGGCTTTACCTTGTTTTTGAGATCAACTAGAATACGTTGAGCTGTTTTCAATCCGATTCCTTTGACTGACGTCAGAGCTGTTTCGTTCTTATCGGCAATCACCCGGATCAATTCAGATGGTGACAGGGAAGAAAGGATCATCCGGGCAGTATTGGGACCGACTCCCGACACGGAAGTCAACATCAGAAACAGTTCGCGCTCATCTTTTCCTGCAAAGCCAAAAAGCAAATGGGCATCTTCACGTATTACTTCGTACACGTAAATCTTCCCGGTCGGTTTCCCATTATAAAAAGTATATGTATTCAAGGAGATATTCAGTTCATAACCGATTCCGGCACATTCCAAGATCATCCTGGCCGGTGTCAGTTCTACTATCTCTCCCTTGATATATTCTATCATGTATCTTACGTCTTTATGATTCGCACCTATTATAACGCAAAATTAGGCAAAAGCGTATATCCGAACTATCTTTTTTGGTATTATTGTTTCCAAAACCCCGGCAACAAGATTGTCAACACCGTAAAGATCTCCAAACGTCCGACCATCATCAGAAAAGACAAGAACCACTTCGATACCGCCGGGACATCAGCATAGTTTCCGACCGGTCCCAGACTACCAAGTCCCGGTCCAACGTTACTGATCGAAGAGATAGTAGCCCCGATAGTCTCCTCAAATCCTACCCCATCGATCATCAGCACCATACAGCTGACAAATATTAAAGCAATATAGGCAAAAGCGAACGCCAATACCCGGTGGACGATATCACCAGAAACAGCATGCCCGTTCATTCGCACCGGAATAATGGCATGTGGATGCGTCTGCTTCTTAAATTCATTAAAGAGGTTCTTGGTCAAAATCACAAAACGGCCCATTTTCAAACCTCCACAAGTAGAGCCAGCACAACCACATACCACCATCAGAACTAGCGCTAACAGCCAGAAAAACGGTCCCCACGGAATATAATCGACCGTTGCAAACCCACATGTAGACACCAATGTCACGACCTGGAATACCGTTTGCCTAAAAGCTGTACCAAAATCGTCCACAATTCCTTTATACATGATCCAGACTGTCGATATTGCCGTAATAATCAGTACGAACCAGAAAAACCAGCGTGTTTCTTCATCCGCAAATAACTTCTTGGGCCTACCGTTAAAAAAGAAATATATCAAAGTAATATTGGTCGCACCGATAAACATAAAAATCGTAATTATATATTCGATATAGGCAGAGTCCCAGTAAGCGATACTGGCATTTTTCGTAGAATAGCCACCTGTAGAAATACAAGTGAGCGCATGATTGACAGCGTCATACAAGTCCATTGGCCCCGCCCATAAAAGACCAATAAGGATAATGGTCAGGAACAAATAAACTCCCCACAGGCGCTTGGCCACCTGGGTAACACGCGGACGGAAACGTTCGTGCGTGATACCCGGAGTCTCGGCATTGAACATCTGGGTAGCCCCACCTCCGATAATAGGCATCAGCGCTACGGTAAACACGATCATTCCAATACCGCCCTGCCATTGCGTAAGGCTCCGCCAAAACAATATCCCGTGCGGAAGTGCTTCGATATCGGTCAATATGGTAGAGCCTGTCGTCGTAAAACCGGACATCGTTTCGAAATAAGCATCCGTCACATTATCTATATAGCCACCTAAATAGAATGGTAACATCCCCAAAAGGGAGAAAAGAGCCCAAGTCAATGTAACAGTCAGCATCCCTTCCCTGCGCCCGGCCGTATGTTCATTGGCTCGTAGTCCGATCAGCATAAAAAGGACTCCCGTTCCGAACATGATACCACTCGACTGAAGAAGCGGATAGAAGTCATTTCCTTCATATAAGAAAGCGACTGCCGTTGCAGCCAGCATAAACAACGTCTCAAGGATGAACATCATCCCTAACATCTTAATTATAAAACGAATGTTCAGCATAATATGCTATTAACAATTGACATATTGAACAGAGAAAAGAGACAACCCTGAGTTGTCCATTGACAATTAATTAAAGTAGTCCTCCAATTTACGCATAGCCGTATCCAAACAGAACACCACAACGTGGTCATAAGCTTGGATATGTGTATCACCCTTGATCATCATAGGCTCACCGTCACGAATCAATCCGCCCAACGTCAAATCTTTCGGAAGATTCAGATCTTTTACCTGCTTACGGGTAATTTTCGAATCGGGACGGGCAACAAGTTCCGCCACATCTGCATTGGCAAAAGTTAAACACTTCACGTTCGACACGTCTGCATCCAACAGGAATTGGTAGATATGGCTAGCAGCAATCAGTTTCTTATTGATAAACGAGCCGATGTCCATGCTCTCCGCTAAAGGTATGTAGTCGATATTTTCGATCTTGGCGATAGTCTTGAATACTCCGGCGCGTTTAGCAGCCAGACAAGCCAAGATGTTCGTACTCGAATTATCCGTCAGTGCGATAAATGCCTGTGCATCTTTGATCCCTTCCTGCATCAACAGATCGGTATCGCGTCCGTCTCCATTGATGATCAAGACATTTCCAGGGACAACCTCAGCTATACGGTGACTCTTTTCTTTGTTAGTCTCGATTACTTTTACACGGATATTGTTCGGAAGGTACTGGCAGGTACGGATCGCAATACGGCTTCCTCCCATAATAATGACTTTCTTTACTTCGGGGTCTCGCTTGCCCGCATGCAACCGGACGTCTTCGATATGGCTTTTAGTCGTTGTAAAAAAAACGATATCTCCCGATTCTATACGATCCGTACCACGGGGAATAATGGTCTCGTTCTGCCGTTTGATGGCAACGATATGATAGAGTTTCTGTTCGTTCAGTAATTCGGACAGATGTTTGTTCACAAGTCGGGAATTATCGCGCACCTTTACACCGATCAGAATCAGAGCGCCTCCGAACAACTCCCAGTATTGCCGAGTCCACGGGCGTCTGACAGCCGTGACAATTTCTTTGGCTGCCAGCATTTCCGGGTAAATCATGGAATCGATCCCCATTTTTTCAAACAGTTCCTTGTTTTTAGGGAGCAAATATTCGTAATTGTTGATACGCGCCAACGTCTTATGTGCTCCTAATTTAGAAGCCAGAATACTGGCTGCCACATTGGTCGTTTCTTCCGGCGTGACACTGACAAACAGGTCGGCCTTTCTGATACCGGCTTCTTCCAGGTCCCGAATGGATGTCGGATTACCCACCATAGGAAGGATCTCCATGCTTGAATTCGTGAAATTCAAACGTTCCTCATTCGGATCCATCAGGATAATATCCTGCTTCTCCTGTGATAACATTTTTGCCAGGTGGGTTCCTACTTCACCGGCTCCGGCTATAATAATTTTCATTTTATATAATAGATTAATTATAAGGATATATTATCCTCTGATAACCATCTTTTTTATTTCTCCTGCAATACTTTTGGCATCCATACCACACAGCTTATACAGTTCGGGAATCGATCCATGTTCGACAAACTCATCCGGCACACCAATCCGTTTTACCTGAGGAGCATATCCGTTATCAGCCATAAATTCCAAAACAGCACTGCCCAGTCCACCTTTGATTACGCCGTTTTCAACAGTGATGACACGGCTGAACCTCTTACCGACTTCATGCAGCAGTTCTTCATCCATCGGTTTTAAAAAAATCATATCATAATGGGCAATCGATATACCATCACTTTCAACCTCCTTTATGGCCTTTATCACTTCGTTGCCAATAGGTCCAAGTGACAAGATCGCAATATCATCCCCATCACGAAGTTTCTTGCCTTTCCCGATCGGAAGGATACGCATCTCATTCCTCCAATCTGCCATCTCTCCCTTACCGCGTGGATAACGGATCACAAAAGGGCCGTTACATTCCTTATACCCGGTGTACATCAAATTCCTCAAATCCAGTTCGTTCAAAGGAGATGAAATAACCAAGTTCGGGACTGGACGCAGATAAGCGAGGTCGAACACCCCGTGATGGGTCGCCCCGTCTTCGCCTACTAGACCGGCACGGTCCAGACAGATTACCATATGAAGATTCTGAAGTGCAACATCGTGTATCACCATATCGTATGCCCGCTGCATGAAAGAAGAGTAGACATTGCAGAATGGGATCATTCCCTCTTTGGCAAGTCCGGCAGAGAAAGTTACCGAATGCCCTTCGGCAATCCCGACATCAAACGCCCGTTTCGGAAACGCTTTCATCATATAAGTCATAGAACAACCTGTCGGCATAGCAGGAGTGACTCCCACGATCCGTTCGTCCTGTTCGGCCAGCTCGACAAGGGTATGTCCGAAAACATCCTGATAAAGTTGGGGTTCGTTCAACTTATGGACAATGATCCGTTCTCCTGTTTCTTTATTGAACAGCCCTGGTGCATGCCATTCCGTTGCCGACTTTTCAGCAGGCTTGAATCCTTTGCCTTTTTTAGTTTTGATATGTAATAGTTTCGGACCTTCCATATCCTTTATATCATTCAGAACCTTGATCATATAACCGACATCATGCCCGTCGATCGGACCAAAGTAACGGATGCTGAATCCCTCAAACAGATTATGTTGTTGAGTAAGCAATGCTTTCAGACTATTGTTAAAACGAAGGATATTTCCCCGACGGTCATTATTGATCAGTTTCATCTTCCGCAATCCGCGGTACACATCATAACGCATTTTATTATATGCCTGGCTGGTTGTGATATCCACTAGATACTGGCTCAATCCACCGACTGCGTGATCTATAGCCATGTCATTATCATTAAGAATGATAAGCAGGTTGTTTGGATTAGCCGACGCATTATTCAGACCTTCAAATGCCAAACCACCCGTCATAGCTCCATCACCGATCACAGCTATTACATGCCTGTCTTTTTCCCCTTTCAGCGCAGAAGCGACCGACATACCCATAGCCGCCGAAATGGAATTTGAAGCATGTCCGGCAACAAATGCGTCATAAGGGCTTTCCAGAGGATTAGGAAATCCACTGATTCCTTTAAATTTTCGGAGCGTATGAAAAGCCTCTCGACGTCCAGTCAGTATTTTATGACCATACGCCTGATGCCCCACATCCCATACAATACGATCATAGGGAGTATTAAAAACATAGTGTAGTGCAACCGTCAGCTCTACTGTACCGAGACTTGCCCCTAAATGTCCCGGATTCTCCGATAGTACATCTATTATATATTGACGCAACTCTGCACATACCTCTCCCAATTTATCGGGGGACAACTTGCGCAAATCCTCCGGGTAATCAATGGAATTTAATATGTGTTCATCCTTGCATTCTGTCATAATCGCTATAATTTTGTGGCAAATGTAAAGAATTAACGGGAGATAAAATAGTTTTAGTATGTCATTCTTTAGCAGTATGACACAATTAAACCGCTTCTTCTCCTTTCCCTATAATCAAATTTAATCCCATATCATCTACCTTGTAATCCCGTTTAACCAGTTCCATGAGGTATTTAAGGCAATTGTCGTAACGTCTTACGGTGATGTCGGCATAATCTGTCCCGATTAGCTTCCGGCAGTTGTCATTATGTTCCTTGAATACATTATACAATGTCTTGAAAGTCTCGTCCTTTCCCTGATAGCGGTTCACTATGGCACGTGCGGAGATAATCTTTCCCTCCAGTTCCAAGTCTTGGTAAATCTGATAGAATTTCACACGCAGGGCGTCAATGTAATGGTTAAGTTCGATAGAATTTCGGTCTTTGCCTGTCGATTTCTCTTTTTCCTGTGACCAGAGTGGGACTTTTACGCTCCGCTTTAGTTGAAGTTCCACGTATAGGCGGTCATAAGTGACACGTACACGCACGGGCGCTTCCCCGTTTTTTAACAGTTTGCTACGCTTGATGAAGAACAACACGCTGAATCTTTTTCTTTCCATACGGCTCAATTTTTAATGATACAAAGTTAGGAAATCGAACCGAGAACCCTGTTATGTAAAATAGTGCAACGTGCTGTAAAAGAATGAAGTAAATACCTCGCAGTGGAACATTCCGGGCTTTTAAAATCAGTCCCTTGAATAAGGACGTATAGTTTGCTCTAATCCGGGTCAACGTAAAATCCTGAGGGGTATATCCGATAAAATCCTATCTTTGTGTGA